>Ga0265293_10001059_pt1 | contig 61816 bp, 46 predicted proteins | sample Munlanlewell138R_FD_192505 | JGI IMG/M metagenome (GOLD analysis project Ga0265293, IMG submission 192505) | Leachate microbial communities from a municipal landfill in Southern Ontario, Canada - Leachate well 138R | ecosystem: Engineered > Solid waste > Landfill > Unclassified | place: Canada...
AAATTAATTATACCAAAATATCGGAGGCTTTTCCTCGTTTTAGCCCCAAAACAAAGGCTTTTTTATGGAATATTCGAATAACAGTTTAAGAGTTTAGCTTGTAAGTTGAATTTTACGGAAACTCAAAGGTTTAATAGGGCTTGTCTGACAAGTTGAGGGCCAGATTTATCCGGCTGGTATTGAAAAAGTTTAGGTGAAAGAACTCCATTTATTTGGGCATCATCTATGTCAGCAGTTAGAAAATCGTGACCATAGGGCATATTAATAATCATAAAAAAACCTCTTTAAACATATAGTATGGTAAGACATATTAGTATTTGTGCTATGTAGTAACAGGACAAGTTTGCAGCACGTAGATACTTTACTTTCTTCTTTCCAAAAAGATGGAATATAAGTCCAAAATCACTTAGGGTGAACAAGAAAGCACCTATTGCAAAAAGTATGGATCGAGTACTTGGTATTAAAAATAAAAATAGAGCTGCACATGAAAACATCAATAGAATTATGTAAAAATAAATTATGCCAAAAATCTTTAATCCTTTTTGGGGAGCATTTATGTTCTTTAACATAAGAGGAATTAAAATGCCTGATAAAATAATTGATGCCACAAATGCTATAAGAAAAGAAGGCAATATAAGCTTTAGAAGAACCACTATATATACAAGGTGGCCTATTAAAAAAGAAGCTATACCTATAGCAAAAATCATGGTTGATTTTTTATCTTGATATAAGGTTCTTAAAGCAAGAAACACATCGCCTCCCATACCAAAAATCAGTCCTGCTGTTATGTACCATGCGTATCTTGGGTCATTTGACTCACATGAGAGTAAAATTCCCAGTATAACAAAAACAGCTGCGGCAGCACTTTTTGCAAATAGTGCAGCTAACTTGTTTGTACCATACTCAAAAAAAATGAAAATGGTCTGAATGACAATACCTAACCCTACAATAAAAATCCAATATGGCATTTTTTCCCTCCCAATTATATTCTAGATTACTTCTCTTTTCTTAAAATATATCCCCGCCTATAAAAAGACGGGGACATATGGCAGTCTAATCTTTATTACATGAAAGATGAACTTGATGTAATAATCCAAGCGGCTATTGCAGAAACGGTAAGTGCCGCTGTATATATATTTCTTGTACGTCTATAAATGTATGTGCACAGGGCAGCAAATAGAATAACCTGTGGAATGAATACAATGAGTAATGAAATAAAGGGACCTCCGAATGTGGAGCCAAATAGAAGGTCAACACCAGGTCCTATGTTCATAAAGAAAGGAATGTATTCAAGCAAGGCGATAAGTATGGCACCGCCTGCCATTGCTATTGCATATCTATACCAGCCTGAAAGGAAGGCCTTGAAGCCCTTTTCTTCAAATGAAGGATGTCTCATTTGAGCAAAGAGTTTGCTTACAGTTAAAATGAAGAATAAGGCAAATATTGGTATGTAAACAAGAAATTGCAATAATCTTTGCCCACTAAAAGCTCTAATTAGGGGCCATACAAATCTGAAATCCAAATGGAAGATTTGTTCAAATGCAAATACGAAGATGTATACATAGGCTAGCATGGCTAAAACAAGAAGAGCAGATTTTCCTAAAAGACCCCAGCCAAAGCGATCAGGCTTATCATCAAATGAAAATCCTAGATCTGCATAATCAAGAGGTGAACCTCTTTTTTTCGATTTTCTCCAAGATACCATGGTAGTAATAAGTGAAATGAGTATGAGAAGTACATACCAGGTCAAGAATCCATTTCCTACAGTCATTCTAAATATGTTTTCTGGGAAAGGAACAAGACCGTGTCCCAACTGTGTCATAAAGGGATATGTGAGGCCTGAAACTAATAAGGCTATAACAGCACCTTTCCACCATTTCTTTCCACTTCTCATCATTACTGAACTAGAATCGTGAGCCGTTGCAGTTTTTGCGAAAAAGCCAGTTTTAAGTAGTAATTCCATAAAGGCTATCATTGCACCAAACATAAAGAGCATTGAAAATAAAGCAAGTACTTCTTTATATACTGAAATCTGATTGTTAGGGCTAAGATCAGTTTTTACACCTATGGATGATGCCAACCAATTCATGGATACAGCAATACCTTTATTATCGCAGGTAACAAGTCTGTGATTAGTCTTAAGTAACTCCATGCGTCTTGCAGAACCATCGTTAAAGTTACCAAAAGTTGTGTCCCATGCAGCATTACTTTTGTTAGTACCTAAAAAGCTTGTGCGGATATCCGAAGTCAGGACTGAATCACCAACTGTGTTTGAAAAGTCACGAAAATATGAGAATTCATCATATTTTGCCTGTAAAAGAAGAACATTGTTGAATTTTATGGCATTAGCGTTATATGCATCGTCAGTAAATAGCTCACCGCATTGTAAAATGACCGCTTTAGGAGTCATATCTACACCGCTTGAATGTGTCTTATTCCAGTATGCGGCAGCTGTGGACCAGGATGACCAAGTTCCCATTGAGTGACCGCTTATTGCCATGCGGGATGCATCTATTATGTCCATATTGGCTAAAGCTGCATAAGCTAAAATTCCTCCCATGGAAGAATCAGTAATCTTATTACCATCCTTGTCTGTTGAGTAATAGGGGTCAAAGAAGGAAAGATTGGAAAAAGTCATCATTATCCTGTATCTTTCAGGTCCACCTATAGTAACCAGATAGGCTGGATCCTTTTTGTCGCTTCCGTATAGAACATTGAATTTTTGATTTACATAACCGCGGTTTATCATACCGGGTTTGGAGTCGCCGTGTCCATATTCATCCAAAACCATCACTACCACACCTCTTCTTGCAGCTTCAATTGCATAAGCAGCACCGGTTTCTTTATCATTTTGATAACCGTGAAGCAGTAAAAGTGAAGGAGCAGGATTATCCTTTGTTGCTGTTTTGGGTACATAGAGTTTATATGCTAAATCTCCAAGATCCGTCTTGATAACATCTTTAATTACTGTGATTTTACCACCGGCTGTTTGTATGGCGTTTGCACCTGTCATGCACAAAACAGCGGCAAGGGTTAAAATGACCAGCCAAATTAAAGGCTTTTCCCAGCATTTTTTCATAAAATGACCTCCGAATGTTATTTTTAAGTTTTTAGTTACTAGTTAATTATATGGAGAAAGAAGACCAAGGTCAACAGATTTTATCTTTATGTAGATTATATCTTTTTATGATTTATATTCACTTTTTAAAATTGGAAAACAAAAAAACTCATTCTTTTAAAACAAGTAAGAAGCTCATCCTTAAAATAATTAAGAAACTTCTACTTTATAAAGAAGACCCACTTTTCAGTGGGCCTTCGTAAATTACACAATATTAAGAAACTTAGAAGCTTCTTTTTTTAACCATTTTCAACAATATACTTCAGTGTTTCTTTAATGGCAGCTACAACATCATCTTCTTTATAGCCAATAGCATCCATTACTGGTTTTGGATCAATATAAAGGTCTCTGCAGTTCATTTCAGCCCCTTTAGCCATGTGAATTCCATGTTCCTTACCATTTTCTTTTGCTAATCTGTCATATTCTTGATAAGCAGGCAACATAGCTTCTAGAGGAACTACTGGTATTTGAGTCTTTCCTTTTTGTCCTAATGCTTCAACCATCATTTCGTAGAAGTCCTTGTACTTCATATTATGCCAGCCTAAAACATAGGTCTTTCTGTGTTCACCTTTTTCCATGGCACCTCTAGCTGCTTGAGCAACTTGTTTTACTGTAACCATGGTGGTTCCGCCTGGTAGGGCTGGAAAAACATCTTGACCTTTAATTTGGTCTGTAAACATTTTCCATAAAGGCATTCTTCCAGGTATTACTCCAAAAATGTAGGGTAAACGTAAAACGGTTACATCCACAGCACCTTCACCTTCTGCAAAGGCAATATCTTCTTGTAAAATACGGGTTTTTGGATAAGCATGATCAATTAAATTTGTTTCTGGCCATCTTTGAGCAAACTCTGAAAAGTATGAACCATAAACTACAAATTTTTCTACACCTTTTTTACGAGCTAGTCTTACCATTCTTTGGGTTGTGCGAACATTTTGTTCATAGAAAAATGTGAATGCTGGAGCATCTGGTACTATTCTTTCATCTGCACCAATTGCATACATAACACCATAAACCCCATCTAGATAGCCTAAAAGTTCCTCATCTGTTTTCTCATTTATATCGAACAAATAATTTTCTACATCCATTCCTTCAAATAAATCATCTTTAGGCATGGGGGGTAGTGATATTGAAACAACTTTATAACCATTGGCTAATAATTCTAATGTAGTGTGATAACCTAGTAATCCTGTACCACCTAATACTAATACTTTCTTTTTCATCCTATTTCCTCCTTGTTATAGTTATAGGGTAAATAAAGTTAATAAAACTTTAGGACCACAAGCTTTTTCACAAAAGATGTAATCCTTGTTAAAATATTATCAATAAATGTTTAAAAGAGCAATAAGTATTGCAAAAATAATTTGGGTATTTATTAGATTTTTCTGAAATATTAAGTTAAATAAAAATGCTATCTAGTTTTCTTTCCATTAATTCAATTTTATCTCCCACATCCTTAGGACTATGGGCATCTGAGGCAGTAATAATTTTAACCTTATATCTTTTCAAAGCCTTTATTAAATCTTCATGCATTCCTAAACTAGCAGTTTGAGGACAGCGCCTTGCTATCCCACTATTTTCTTCAGCATACATTTTACTCATGCTTAAGGCTTTTGCCAGTTTTTCATAATAATCGTCCAAAGGAAAAGAAGGTTTATGTCCAAAAAGCTTTACACAGTCAGGATGAGCAAGGCCTGAGAACAATCCACTTTTTGCTAAATTTATGGACCGTTCAAAAAAGTCTTTATATACCTTGTCCACATCCTCATTCTCCCACAAGTCTACAATATGGTCATAGGCAAATCTATCAGCGTAGTGGACACTTCCCAGCCAAAAATCCAGCTCTTTATTCTTTGCTATATCATAGATAAAGTCCTCAGAATCTTCGAAATAGCAGACCTCAAGGCCAAACTTAATCTTTATTGGATAGTCCTTTTTCCGAACTTCATCTGCTAGTCTTAAAAACTCATCCAAATCCTTTATTCCAGCCCTTCTTTGAAACCACTTAATAATATAGTTACTATGGGTACGGACTGAATCATACATAGGCACATATTCATCAAAAAGATAGGAATGCTCTAATAGCCAGATTTCGTCTAGATTCATTTCCATGGCCCTATCTACAAATTCATCTATCCATTCTTTTGTATAAGCCCCTGCTTCAATATGAATATGCCCATCTATCATTAATAGCTAGCCTCCATTATGCTCTAATGCTACTATCTTACCACTTAGTTGTAAGAGTAACTAATTTATCTACATAATCTAAGATGCTCATTCTCTTTTTTTTAATTCTCCTTCTTAGCCTGTACTCTAAATACATGGCCAGGGTCTAGAGGAGTAAACTTGCTGTAGTTGTTAAGCCTTTCTATTTCACTTACACATGTGCCAGTTTTACTAGCAATAATCCATAGACTATCTTCTTTCTGGCTTGTGTAAACTGTATACCTTAGGTTTTTGGGTATGTCAGATGTTTCGCCGTACTTGTCAAAAGAATAGCTTACATTATCTATCACTTGCTTTCCTGTAAGAAGTTTGCCATTTTCATAATAGGTCCACTTACCTGTGTCATTTAAAGACCAACCATCTGTATTCATCTTGGACTCAACCACTTTAATAAATCTATAAATCATGGCTACTGCCTCCGCCCTTGTTGCAAGACCTTGAGGATCAAAGACCTTTTTGTCTTTACCATTAATAATACCAGCTGAATACAGGTTCTCTACAGCTTCTTGGGCATAGCCACTAATTTTATTACTATCTGCAAAACTCTCATAATCTCGAAGCTTTGGTAAGGTAAAACCTATAGCTTTAGCATAATTTAAAAGCATAACTGCAATTTGTTCTCTTGTTATATTCATATTTGGTGAAAACTTTTTATCTCCTGTTCCATTTGCAATTGCTTTTTCAAAGGCCCATTGAGCATAAGCTGCATAATAGCTAGCTTTTTCCAGGTCAGCAAAATAGGAGATTTTGGCATTATCTTTTTCAACTTGAGCAAGTCTACCTAACACAGTTACAAACATAGCTCTAGTTATATTCAAATTTGGACTAAAGAGGTTTTCACTTGTTCCAGCTAAAAGACCTATACTTGTTAAGTAAGAAATATCTTCTTTTGCCCAATGGTTTTGTATATCAGTAAACTTAAGCCCATTAGACCTGTTGGCAACAGCATACATAGACAAATGGTTTGTTGTAAAATGAAGCATTCCACTTCTTGTATCGTAAAAAGAGCCAATTAAGCCAATAATCTTGCCATCAGGAGCTATATATACAGCATATATGTCTTCTGGTTTTTCCTTGTCTTGCAGGGTATAGGGGATTGAAACTTCAAGTCCTCCAGCTGCAAAATTACTTATTTCTTGCCTATCACCATAGGTTATTTCAATCTCCAATAATGGGCGTCCTCCAATCTTATCTTGTAGGTCATTAGTAAGATCTGTTTCATCCATTTTTTGTACCCTTATGTTTACTTGTCCATTGGCTTGTCTATTTATCTCTTGTATAGCTTCACGGTTTAAACTTAAAGATATTTCTGGATTATCTACCTTTAAAACAATACTATCAATATTCTTACTCAAAATGTAGTTTTGTAGCACTCTTGTTAGGTTAAAATTAACATCATTTACAGCCTCATTTCCTGTTTCAATTTCTATAACTAGGCTAATTCCATTATCTCCATACCCATTTTTACTTGCTTCACTCATGGCACTTTCATAGGCAAATACAAAATCACCTATTTCCATATCTACAAAAGCTTGATTGCCCATAACATCAGCTTCTACCCTTAAAAGAGCATGAGTTGGACTGTTAGGACTAGATGACGGAGGAACTAGGGTTACTATAGAGCTAACCTTATTTGTTTCATCACTAGTCTCTTTTACCTTAACTGTGACAAGACATTGGGCTGTATAATTACCATCTACCGTTGTAACAGTAATAGTGGCAAGACCTCCACTTAAAGCTGTAACCTTACCATTTTGGTCTACTCTAGCTATTTGGGGATTAGAACTTGTCCAGACTACATCCTTGTTAGATGCATAGCTTGGCTTAACACTAGCACTTAAGGTTTCATATGAATTAGCTGAGCTGTCAGCATACAAAGTAAGTTCAGTCTTATCTAGTTCCACCGATTCTGCATCATAAGTTACATAAGATACAACTATTTCTCTTCTTGTGCTGTTGCCAGCTTCATCATAGGATATTACAGTAAACTCTTTTACTTTCATATCTAAATTTTCAGAATAATTAAAAAGACCACCATCCATTTCAAGCAAGACATCATTTATGGTTACCATACAACCAATTTCTGTATAACCATTTATATGGACCTTTCCATCAAAAGCATACAAGCTATCTCTATCTACATTCAAAGATGGTGCTACTCTGTCTACTTCTATAATCACTTCTTCTTCTGAATGATCCCCATTTTCTTTTATTGTACTAATTAGATAGTGATAGGTTCCGTCCTCACTAAAAGTAGGTACAAAGGAAAAGCTAGTATTTGTACCTAAATCAAAAGGCTCTCCAATATCATTTACATAAATCCTTACTTGCGCTTCACTTTCAAGATTAATTAGCATTTCTACTTGGTTTGAATTAGTAGCATAGTAGCTAATTTTTCCTTCATCATCCTTTATGCCATTACTGTTACTAACTAAAACACTTATATTGTTAAGAGAAAAAGCTGGCAAGCTATATAATATGTAATTAGGCTTTCCTAAAATAGTAATCTCTCTTTCTTCTAAAGCTAGATACTCTGACTTAAAGGCTTGAACCTTGTATTTATACTCTCTTTCAAATTCAAGTCCTACCATGCGACCAAAGGAGTCCATTGTAGTGCCTCCTTGAATTATGGTACTTGTTTCATTAGCTGCTTTTACTATCTGAGTAAGTCCTGGTAGAGGGTAATCTTCTTGGTCTAAAATAGTAATAATATAGCCATCAGCTCCATGGACTTCTTCCCAAGACAAGTTAAAGGCTCCATTTCCCATATACTTTGCAGATACAAGATTAGGCTTTTTAAGAGCAGCTGGATTTTCATAGGTAAAGCTATTAGAATCCATTAGATCAATTGTATAGAGCTCATTTGATGAGTCTTTTTTCATAAGTTGTCCAGCAATATAGTAGTCATTACTTTCTAGGTCTTGTGGAAGACTAAGAACAGTTGATTTAGTACTTGCTAAAGGATACTGATCTTGATCTATTGCCATTGTTAAATCCATGGTTGGACTATTACTTACTTTATCCACTAAAACCAGCTTAACAAAGAGATCCTCATCGGCATTACCTATATCATTTAAATTCCAGTTTACACTTAACTTGTTCTTATCCAGGTCATCTATTTCAGCTTTTAGGTCCACAAACTCTGCAACAGGAGCTATTTCTGTTAATTCATAGGCAAGTGTTGTCTCTTGACTATTGTTATTAAAAATATCCTCAACACCTTTAAATTCATATTGACCTTCTTCTACGACTAAATAATTCATTGAAAATTGTCCTAGGTCTAAGTAGTCTTCATGGGTATCAAACCAGTATATGTAGTCCATGTCTAAGGTCTCTAAATAGGCTCCATCTTTGTATACAGCAACTTGGGAATACTTCTTATCAGAAAAGATTGTCGCTATATGGTCAACTCTTGCAAAAGGTGCATCATTTGCAAAAGGAACAAGCATAGGAGTTTTCAAAGCTCCTTTCATAACCATTACCTGTGGCATGTTTGGCCGGTATGAACCTGCCGAAAAGACATTCATCAGTAAAACTTCATCATCTTTCTCAGGCCCTATAGCCATTCTTTTGGTAACATTTACATTAACACCACCACCAATGTTATAGACTACAGTAACTTTACGCTTTATTAATAAAAGATCTATATCTACACTACCAGAAAGTCTTTTTAAGCTAGCTGATAGGGTTAAGTCCACACCAGGTTTACCAAGCACTCCTAGATCTAAATAGGCATAGCCCCGAGCAGAACCACTTATATTAAAGGCTTCTAGAATCTCTTTAATTTGGCCTTCATTCAAAGTGCCTGCTGCCATTGCCTCTATAAGGGCATCTTGAAATTTAGCCCCATATAGATTCATTTTAACTTCAACTCTTCCACCTAAATTTAAAACTCCAACCTCTATTTTTATACTGCCACCAGCATTAAAGTAGAGATCCACAGATTTTTTATTTGTATACTTACTTAACCCACCATCTCTCAAACCAAAGGCTACAGTTGCATCTTCTATCTTTAAAAACTTAAGCACTGTGGCTTCATCAACCGAGGCAGAAAACTTTCCTATCCCAACATTCAAGGTTGTTTCGTCGATGCTGACAAGAGACCCTGTAGCATCAACAATAGCTCCTTTTAGGCTTAAAGATACAGGAGGTATATACTCAAAACCCTTGGTTACTGTATCATAAAGATCGTATATTCCTCCACCAATACCATTTATATATGCAACAATTAAAGGGGGAACTAAAGGCACACCACCTTCACCAATTCTTGCGAAAAATTCTAATTTATCTGGCACAAATATCATTTGGCCATTTTTGGTTGTTTTACCCCACATAAGGACAATCTCGCCTCTTAAATAGAGCATATCAGCTATATCCATTTCTCCTTTAGCTGCAATATATCTATTCTCAGTTTCAGGTAGGGTATCAATTTCAACTAAAACCCCTCCTCCTCCAATAAGATCCCCCAGTCCATCTCCTAGAAGGCCTCCTGGTTTAAACTCTACTTTTGCACTAGCCTTAATGCCAGGTATAACTTGGCTATCCAAAACAACCTGCTCAACATCAACTCCCGCTTCAAAAGAGCCTGCAAGCCACTCAGGAATCCCCAATTCCACTCCTCCACTAAAAGAACATTCTCCATCATAAAGCCTATAGGTGGATAGGTGAGCTTTACCAATAACAAAGTTTATTGAGAAATTATTAATCCCCGTTGTTATCTCAACATCTGCACCTTCTTCATCTAACCTATTGTTTTTATATTTTTTTGTATGGTCTAAAAGAATTTTTATCCTATCATCAGTACCTGTAACTGAACCGGTAATTGCAATATTTTTCCACTTTAAATCCCCTGCTCTAGCTAATATTTCTATGTCACCATTGGGGTTTTGCTTAATTTGCATGGTGCTAGTTCCATTTTCAACATAATAGGTAAGGATATTATTTATAACTGTACCTGATTTTACTAGATATGTTGAAGCTTGAAGCTCAGCTTCTACTATTTCACCACGAAAGACCATTAAAGATTTTGCATTTCCTATGGCTTTTTCAATTTGATTTTCACTATCTAGAGTGTAGATTTTCAAAGCCTTGTCGCTCTCTTGTGCAATAACCATAATGCCATAAGTATCTTGAGAATAGGAAATATTTTCTGTTACCATAATTGAACGCCACTGCGACCTAAACTCATCTTCTGCCACAAATCTAATCTCATAGTGGCCTAGCTGATTAAAAGCACTGACATAAGAGCAGTCAAGAGTAACAAAGGTTTGATTTGCTGATTGTTGCCTAGGTATAGCTATAGTTGTCCAGTTATCCCTGTTCTCATCCTCGTATCTTCTTATTTCTGCCATCACTAGGGGAGATTTTTCTCCTCCGGTTACACCTTGTAGGATTATTTGCTTGTACTGTGAATCTTTGTATAGAAAACCTGGGTATATGCCATCTAAGCTTCTTACCACTCCTTCAATTGCAGCAGGTGGTGGTGACTTGTGAAGATCACGAACTTCTAAACTAGCCAGAATAGGACTCATCCTCTTAATAGAATTTATATCATCAAATATTTCCACAATTGCCCCAGCACCCTCTTCAAAGGGCCAGCTCCTAAATTTTAAAAAGACTTGCTCTGGTCCATCAATCTTGCGCTTGTAGGCAGAATAAGAGATATTTTTACCAGTTTCTTTAACTTTTATACTTATTTCAAAATCTAGAATAATCCCCTCTTGGTCTTTATCCCCTAGATCTTTTGTGTAATATGGTCTATCTAAGGTCAATAGAATTCCTTGGGTGTCTATTTCATGCACAACCCCACCAACCTCTTCCACATTAATCATTCCAATTACAGGCCTTGTATCCCCTGCTAGGCGCATATACTTTTTATTCTCAAGTATGGAATAACCCTTATCCTTATTATTAATTATTAAATAATGGTCAGCATAGGGATCAACATCCTTAATACTCAAATGCCAAGAACCATCTTCATCTTTATATAATTCATCTCCCTTTGTAGCCCCTATCACTTCTAAATCGTCAATACCAAATTTACTCTCATCGTAACTTGGGTCATTAAAGGCAAATATTATTTCTTTATCAGGTCTACGACCAATACTTCCACCATTGCCAAAAACTTTTGTAAATTTTATATATCTTCTAGTATCTGAAAACACATTTATGGGGTCAGCTTGCTCTACAACAACAAAAAACTTATCACCTCTTTGCCAATCTCTTACACTAACAGTAACAACTTGTTGGTTTTTTACTATACCTGCTATGCCTAATAAGCTTCTTTTAGAAGCAAATACACCAGTTCCAGTAAGAGACACACCCTTTACATCAATATAGCTAGAAGGTGGTGAGATAAATTCTTCGTCTGAAGTAGTTTCATAGTGAATTTCAATACTTTCTGTCAGCTTCTCCCCATCTATACCCCCAACCTGGTTAACCTTAACCTTTATGGGAATAATTTCTTTTATATAAACTCTTACTTCTTTTATGGGGTCAGCTAAATTAAGGCCATCAAAATCTAATACTTTAATAGTAATAATGTCCCCATTATCTACCTCAATATCATCAATGGCTACATACCAAGTTCTAGCATCATTGTCTTGATAGTCATCTATAGATACAAGTCTAGCGCCAGTGATTTCTACTTGAGGCCGTGAAAGAGGGCGGTTGAACTCAAGCAGAATTCCTTTTGTGGTTACAATATCTAAAAGCTCTAAAGTTATTGGATCTATCTTTAAAAATCCACCTACCTGTGAAGCTACATACCATATATCTACAGTCAATGCATAAACCACAAGTGTCTTTTCTCGATTTGACTCTTCAAGCACATAGGTGTTTGAATCTTTTATACTTATTGTTATCAAATTTGCTTTTGGTGTAATAGAAGAAAAATTAATGGTCCAGTTCTTTCCGCTACCGACAATTGATTGAATATATGCAATATTTTCTAGTGTTACATCTGAACCACTTAGTTTTCCCACTAATTCAATTTGGTCAATTGTTAATTTGTCAATTTCATGGGAAAAGGTTAACTTTATACCACTTGTATCAACTAACTCTGGACTTCCACCTATCTGCTCCGCTGTATATGTAATTTCATACCTAATATCTTTGTATAGCGTAACTTGGGCACCATTGTTTTCAATGCTAAACCAGTTCTCATCTCCCATCCAGTCGAAAATTGTAAGAGTAACCAAACTACCATTTTCAAACTCATCACAATAAATAAACCACTTTAAGGGGTTATCTTGGTCTTGTTCTATTATTTGATAATTTGCTCCTGTTAACTGAATCAAATCTATAGGTAAATTATCTATCTCTTGGCTAAAGGTTACTTCAATTTTTGAAGAATCTGCCACCTTATCAATTCCATCCTTTTGCTCAAGGGTAACAGAGATGTTTTTTGTGACTTTTTTATACAAGGTAATATCAGTAGTCTCAGTTTTTACCTTAAAATCATCAAAGTCAGCAATTGCTATTTGTGATATTACATGATCTGTTTCTCCGTTAATCTTTGTTAGAAGCACTCTCCACAAAGCCTTATTATTAACATCTTGAACAGGAGTGCCTATATTGGCATTGGAAATAGATATGGCTTCTTTTGGCAAATTATCAACAACAATATTTAATCTTATCTCAATACCAAGGCTATCTGTTATTCCTTTTTCCCCGCCATACTCTTTAGCTGTAAAGTAGATTGTATCTGGAGTGGATGTAGACAAAAGAAAACTTGCAGGGGTTTCACCTGTTCCGGGATTTTCATAATTTTGTTCATTGTAAGGGGGTGAAACAAGAACTAATCCTTCATCAGAGCTGGAAGACACCATATTATATTCTTCTTCATCTTGGTAGAGCCAATTTGTGCCTGTTAGATAAGCTCCAGAAGGCTTGTTCACAAAAACAGAATTAGATACATTGGGCACTCCCAATCTATCTTGGTCTTTTTCAAAATCAGCACCATTTTGGAGAGTTAAAGAAGATGTGGCATCTCCATTAATCTCATTAAAATATATATGAACTTCTCCTACTGTTGCAGGGCCTCCATGAACATGCTTTGATGCCTCACCATAAGCTAAATCATGCTCATTGCCCCCATTTATTACTAGATTAGAACCTGGCTCTATGTTTATATCAACTTTACCAAGAGCAAAAAGACCTGTACCTCCGATAAATAAAGGGCTATCAATATCTGTTCCACAAGACTCCCCTTGTAAAACTAGGTCTCCATTTAAGCCAAGGCTACCCCCATCAGAAAGTATTAATGCATGATTTCCCATCCAAGCTTTTTGCTCTAGGGGTTCACCAATGTAGTGAGAACCTCCATTTATAACTAGGTCTTTTGTCTTTAAAGTACTAGAGATAATAAATCCATTTGTTCCACTTCCTTCTAATCTGAGACTAGCAAAGGATTCGTTTTCTAAATTATATGAATTATCAGTTGAAAGTTTAGTTATAGAATCTAAGGACCTTAATACAAGGGATCTATCATGTATATCTATACCAAATACTGTATCACCATCTCCAGTAAAGTTCACTCTTGCATTATCACCTACTATAAAGGAGTCTGAACTAATATAAAATGGAGCAACTTCTTTACTCTTATTTATAGTAACAGTGGCATTATCCTCAATGGTTAAGGTTGCTGATGCAAATGAAGTTTCTCCAAAGTCTAAATCTGCCGACTCCCCATCTTTAAGAGTTATATCTTCACTTCCATCCCAGATATATGTATAGGTATTTTGTATTTGCAAATTTCTTAAAAGCTTAGCAATCTCTTCTTGTATTTGTAAAGAGGATAAATCCTCTACATAAACAATAATCTCTGGCAAATCTGTTAAGCACTCATAGGCTAACCCTAAGGGTTTAAAGATATACTCTCCTTCTACTTGAGAATCATAATTAGGATGAGAAACCCAATGCATATCTAGGTCTAGCATAACATCATAGTATTCACTAGATGAATCTTTCGTTTTAAACCTCACCATAGACCTTAAAGTATCTGGAAGAATAAGTTGGTCTAGTGAGGTACCTAAATCTACCAATTGATATGCTGTTTCAAATTCTATTGATTCGAAATATAAGATGCTACCACTTGAGCTTTCAAGTTCCGGCAAAAAACTATTCTCATTCTCAGCCCTTGTATTTGCTGGTACCATACTAACAAGCATTATAAGTATTAATATAATTGTTAATGCTCTTTCAAAAATTCTACTTCTTTTCATTCCCCTTTTCCTCCATGGCCTTTGGCTTTTAAGGCTAACATTATCTAAAATTTATTTTCTTTAATTTCCCTTAAATAGGTAGAGCAAATACTCTCAATGGTTACAAAACTCTTTTTACCAATATTTCTCATGTCTAAGAGTTTTTCTGGCTCTCTTTCTAAAATGGAACAAAGGGATACCATGTCAAAAATACCGTTTCTTACTAGCTCTTTTCCTACTTTTTCAACAAAAGCAAAGTTCTTCCAATTGTTACTTCTGATATATCTCATTACTTCATAAGGCATTTGAACTCTCCCACCCTTTTATGAATTCTTCAATTTTTTAATTTGCTATTTGCGAATATAAATCCTCATATACTTTATTTATATATGAAAAGATAGCTGATTCAAAGGGTCAGAAAGGTTGGATTTTTCAACCAAAAATATACTTGACAAATAAAAATGTTTGGACAATCCTTAGGTATGTTATAATTCTAGAATACTTACAAAAATTTGAAAGGATTACCTATGGCTCAACTGCTCAAGATTGGTATATGTGAAGACAATGAGCAAGATATGGATAGCCTTGTTGAATGTATAAAAGATAGCAAAACAAATGTTGATATCCAAACTTTTTCATGTGCAGAACCTCTAATTAATAGCTTTATTCCTGGGACCTTTGACCTTATTTTCTTTGATATATACACAGGAGCTATGTTAGGAGTGGAGGCTGCAACAAGAATAAGGGAAATAGATAAAACAGTGATTATTGCCTTTACAACAACAAGTACAGAGCACACCTTACAAAGTTACAGAGTCAAGGCCCTTGCTTATATTGAAAAACCAGTTACAAAACAAGAAGTATTAGATGTGCTTTTATTAGCCTTAGCAAAAAAAAACAGCTCTTCATATATTTCTCTTATGTCTGGAGGAAAAGAAAAAAAGATTCCAGTGGAAAATATTCATTTTGTAGAGCAAAAAAATCATGCTGTTAATGTATATAAAACAGATGGAATATTGCGCACCAGCCAAAGTGTAAAGTTAGATGAAATTGAACCTTTACTTTCAAACTCCTTTATCCGTTGCCACAATAGCTATATTGTAAACCTAGCCTATGTAAAACAAATTGATTGTGACCTAGCAGTCTTTATAATGGAAAATAATGAAAGAGTGCACATTAGACAAAAAGACTTGAAAAAATCCAAACAAGCTTTTGAAAATTACCTTTTTAACTTATCAAGAGAGGTTTCCAGTGATTAAAAAAATTGAATCTGTTTTTTTGCCAGTTTTATTGGCTTTATTGGTCCTTTTGCTTTTATTTTTCTCTTTAATGTATAAGCAAGCTCTTTTCGTAGAGAGTTTGCCTGTTTATCCAGTTTCTGATGTTATGTATGAATTAGAAACTGGAGACATTTCTGAAATAACTCTTCCTGCCCTTATAGAAGGCTTATCTCCTAGAACAAAAATTATAATAACAACAAAGGTAGAGGTTAAGCCAGAATGGAGCATATACATAAAGTCAGTGTTTGCACCCTTAAAGGTCTATATAAATGATGAATTATTATATGAGTATGGCCAAAGAGACACCTACCCTTGGTTTTTAAATGATCCACCAACTGCCATATCTATACTTAAACTTCCTGAAAATAATGGAACAATAAGCATAAGAGCTGAATATGAATCTCTTACCCAAAGAGACTCCTTGTCTATACCTGCATTTTATGTTGGTGAGCATGCAGCACAACTCAATAGAATGCTAAATGCAGATGCATTTTCTTTTCTTTTTTCCCTAGTACTAATACTTTTAGGCATTATTATGACCATTATTGCAGTAACCTTTATGAGAAGGGTACCCACAGGCAAGTCTTTTTTGTGGCTAGGACTCTTTTCTCTTGCTGCTGGTTTTTGGGTTTTTGGAGAATGTGATTTTGCTTCACGAATTTTTCCCTATCCGTCTGTCTTGTACCTTCTAGATTATATGGGACTGTTTCTAGTTGCAATTCCCTTCTTGCACTTTGGTTTAGTTATGCTATCTCCTAAAAATGACTTGCTCATACGAATAATGCTGTGGGTCCACTATAGTTCAGTTACTATTGCCTTAATTTTACAAGTAACAGGTCTAGTTGATTTCATTAAGACTCTTTATTGGTTCCACATAATAACACCTTTGGCATTTCTACTCATCGCATTTTACCTCTTATGGGAGTGGTTTAGATATAAAAATATTGCTGCCAAAAGGTTTGCATCTGCAGTGCTCTTACTTGCCTTATCAACCCTACTAGAATTAGTTAACTACTGGTTAAGACTAACTCAAGCCTTAACTGTGTTTTTCCAATTAGGTGTCCTCTTATTTATAGTCTTTCTAGCTATTGTTAGTGGCTATTATGTACGGGAGTCTTTAAATGCTTTAGCAGAAAAAAACAGATTAGAACTAGAGATGATTAATATGGAAAGACAACTTTTATTACAAAGCACTCAGTATCAAAAAATGGCAGATGATGAGAATCGTATGAAAAAAGAACGCCATGACTTTAGACATCACCTTCTAGTCTTACGCTCCTATAAAGACAAACAGGATAAACTCGATTCTTACATTGACCAATTAATCAAAAAAATACCTCAATCAAAAAGAATTATCCTATGTGAAAACTATGCTATTAATGCAGTTTGTGGCTATTACTACGATATGGCAGTAAAAGAGGATATTGATATAAAAGTTAAAATAGAAGTACCAAAGGACTTATCTACCAGTATTGAAAGCGACCTAAGCGTTATCATAGGTAATCTTATGGAAAATGCTGTGGAAGCCTGCAAAAAGATAAAAGAAAAGCAAGCCTTCATTAATCTAAAGGCCTTAGAAAACTATGATATTTTATCTATTACCTGTGAAAATTCTTATGAAGAAGAGGTTAGGAAAAAAGGTGACATCTTTTATTCCTCCAAACAAGATAGAGAAGGTATCGGCACCTCTTCAATAATTGCTGCAGCTAAAAAAAATAGTGGTAATGCTAAGTTTACTTATGATAACAATGTCTTTGTTGCCTCTGTATATTTAAAGATAATATAATTTTCTTTACTAAGTTAACTAAATTAACTTTAAAAAAGAGAGCTTATATAAGCACTCATAAACCCTCTTTATAGTCATAAAATATCATTTACCATCAAATCTCTAAAGTTTCTTTAATAAACTCTTTTAATACAGGTAGAACATCCTCTTCAAACCAAGAATTCTTCTTTAGCCATCCTAGATTCAAAGGAGAAGGATGGACTAAGGGAAAATGAGTAGGTAGAAATTCCTCAAAACTCTTAACAGTTTCTGTTAAGGTTTTTTTAGTGCTTTCACCTAAATAGTACTTTTGTGCATAAGCTCCTACTAGGATAATCGCTTTAATATTAGGCATTTCATCTAATAATAAGGGATGCCACTTCTCAGCAAAGCCCTTTCTAGGAGGGGCATCACCAGACTTAGCTTTACCAGGATAATAGAAGTCCATAGGCATTTGGGCAATTAAGTCAGAATCATAAAAAATCTCTCTAGATATACCCATCCAATCTCTAAGCCTATCTCCACTTAAATCATTCCAATAAAGTCCTGTTTCTTCTGCTATTCTACCAGGGGCTTGGCCAACAAGTATTATTTTCGAATCTCTTGATACCTTGTACAAAGGCCTTATACCTCGTTCAGTAAAAGACATATTATCAGGATCTTTCATAATATCTTTTTCTATCTTCTCAAAAATATCCATTGCCAATCCTTTCTCTATTCCCAAAGATAAGCAGTCATTGTCAAAGATCCCATTTCAGCTTGTCTGTTATATACACTTATCTTATCATCTTTATCTGAGGCTCCAAGAGTATATAAAAGGGGATAAAAGTGGTCTGGTGTTGGTACTGCTAGTCTTGCGACATCCCCCATTTCCCTAAAACTTAATATATTGTCATGATTCTTTTCCATGATATTTTCATATATAAAATCATCAAACTGATAGGCCCAATCAAAGCCTTTATTTTCCATGTTCCAGTCAACCATTCGTAAATTATGGACAATATTACCTGTACCAAAGATTAAAACACCTTTTTCTCTTAAGCTCATAAGTTCTTTACCAATCTTGTAATGGACACTAGGTGGAGCATAGGCATCTACACTAATTTGAAAAACTGGTATATCTCTTTTTGGATACATATGCACAAGTACTGACCAGGTCCCATGGTCAATACCCCAGACGTTGTCATAAATTGTATCTATTGAAATTAAGTCTTTAGCTAAGCTTGCAACTAAAGGAGATCCTGCTACATCATAATCTATTTCATATAGTTCTTTGGGAAAGCCATACATGTCATATATGGTTTTTTCTTCTTTGTCATTGTTGACTCTAGTATCTCTTGTATACCAGTGGGCTGATACAGATAGTATCACGTCTGGCTTGGGTATTTTTTTTGCAATTTCTTTCCAAGCTCTTGTATACTGATTATCCTCAATTGCATTCATAGGTGACCCATGGCCAACAAAAAAGACAGGCATTCTACTCATAACGTATCCTCCAATAGAAGATTAATACTTACATATTAATTGTACAGGAATTTAGCTATTGATGGAAACTATATTGATTCTTTAACAAACAAAAGGGGAAAAATAGAATATTTAACTTATACATGCAATTAGAGATTCTATATAAAATATCCCCGCTTACGCGGGGAACACCGTGCTGTTTTAGGACTGCCCGTATCATCCTTAGGATCACCCCCGCTCCTGCGGGGACCACGTTGAAGACCCTATTTTATTGAGCTAATTCCCTTTGCACTAGTAAAATCATATAGCAAACGGCAAACTATGCATAGCGAAAAAGCTAGTTACATAAGCTAATATTCTTCAACATATTACAAAATCCATACTTTTTTACAAGATTCTCAGTTATAAGGAAAACTCAAAAAGGTTGAAAGCAAAATAAAGGATAAAACAAATATTGTTAATCTCATTAAGATTAGTAATATGGGAGAAATAAGAAAGAATTAGCCCTTCGGTTAGTCCAAAGGGCTTATATTCCTAAACTATTCTAATGCATTCACCATGCCCTGTTGCAATAAACTTTATATCCTCTTTTTTCAAATCATCTATTAGTTTTTCTCTTTTTTCTTTATCTGGAACCTGATCTTTGGTAATCCTATCCAGTTCTTTATCTAGAGTACTTTCCAACACTTTGCCACCAGAGTTACCAAATCTTATCATTAGGTCACTAGAAAACAAGGTACCTCTTTTTAAATCGAATAATAACAACCCTTCCCATAAATGCATTTCAGAGGGATACCCTATAAATTTAAAATCTGTATCTCCAATTCTAAGTGTACTTTTAGCCTCTTTTACTAAAACATCACTAACAAGGCCAAAGCCATCTAGTTGTCTAGCTGTGACCTCTGAGGCTATTACTTTTGCACTTGGATATTCTTTTAATATAAGTCCAACTCCACCACATTCATCTGCTTCAAAATGTGAAACAAATATATATTTAAGCTCTTTGTTGCCTAGCACTTCTTTTATCTGAGGTATTATTGCTTCTGCCTGCTTTTTATTGCCAGTATGTACTAATATTGGCTCATCAATATCTATTAAGTATTGATGGAATGTTAAATCTATTAGTGGTATATAGCTTGTAAATTGATATAGGTTATCAAATTTTGCTTTCATTTTTTTGCCTCCTGATATTATAAAATCATGTATTCGTGACATGATTTTAATTTGTATCTCCTATTATAATTCCATCTATTGTCTTATCAACTGTTTTTTCTATTTTAATAAGGATAAAGTGATTTCTTTCTTATACCATCTATGATGCTGTGAATTATGGCTATAGGAAAGTATAAGAGGATTGCAAGAATAATTGAAATTTCATAGAACAAAGAAGTCTTTCCGGATGGTTTCCCTTTAAAGCGATTAACTAATGCAGAGATAGCAATACCATAAATGTTTCCAAAGCTAATCATTCGAATAAATGCTAAAATAACCATGGCTTTTTCATGACCATACTCATTTTCAAATCTTTCCCATGCTTCTTTTGATACTTTTCCTTTTTCATCTGCATAATGTTGTGCAAACATTATTGCAACAAGTTCATCTTTAGGAACATCCCCAATTTCACCACTTAAGATAGTTTCAATTTCTTGTGGACTCATACCCTCTTCTAGGGCAAATTTGGTGTGTGCATAGGAACAAGCTTCACAACCATTAACCTCAGTAACCGCTAACATAATTCTTTCTTTAAAGTGGGAAGATACAAGTTCCTTTTTACGATTTAACCTAAGATGCTTTACACTTCTAAACATCAGTACTAGGGACTTATAAAAGTCTTTATGGCTATATATTTTCTTGTAGTATCTAAACTCCATTCTTGTAACTCCTTGTTATAGAGTAAATAAAATAAAATGAAGAAATACAATCTGTATCAAAGAAAAGTTTTTTAGTCATACTTTTCTTCCTCTTCATTAACTAGACCATAAACTATGTCACCTCTAAATCCATCTAGTAGCAACTCCTCATATTTTCCATTTGATATAAGTTCTCTATTTTTTAAATCTTCTACCAGCTTTACATATTTCCCCAATGTAGCATATTGCTTATCTTCCGAATTGTTAATATATAACCTGTTACTATAGCCAAGACTTCTAGCAGTGACAATTATTCTACTTTTCATTGTCTCTGCTTTTTCGTAGCTTAAGAATTTATCATTTACTAATCTCCAAAGCATAGCCTGCCTACTCATGCCATAAAACTGCTCAGTTTTTACAACATCATCTATTTCAATATTATTCTTTTCTTTTTTTAGTTCATTTTTCACAAAATACATCAAGGATTCATAGGGTGCCAAAAAATATGATGCAAACATATCTGCTTCTTTTTCCATAGGATCTTTATTGACTTCTAACTCTGGAGTACAAACAATACTTTTAAAATTGTCATGAAAAAACAAGTGATAGAGCTCATGGGCTATAGTAAAACGTTGTCTGCCAAAAGTTGAATTAGAGTTAATTCCAATTATTTTATTCTTTCCATCTCTTATACAGATTCCACTTACCCTATCGCTCATAGGATAAAATACAATTGTAAAATCATCTCTGTTATAAATTAAGGAAAATATATCTATTGGAGAATGAGCATCTTGACCAAAATCCTTTCTCAAACTAATAGCTTCAGAATTAAGCTCTATTTTTTCTTTCACTCTCATTCACCTCCAGTAGACTTTCCATAAAGCGTAAATTAAGTGCTATTTTATTCATAGCAGCAATTGTATTCAAATCTTCTACTGTAATCCCTTTGGCTCTCAAAGCTATAGGTATCTGAATAATTTCACAAGATTCCTTCGTAAAACAGTCTACTGAGCACCCAAATAAATCTGCGGCCTTTTCTAGTATTTCTATACTAAACTGCCTTTCATTTTTTTCACATTTTGAAATATAACTTTGGTCCACACTCAAATATTCAGCTATTTGACTTTGGGTAAACCCACTTTTATTACGCAGATCATTAAATCTTTTACCTATAAATTTAAAATCTAACATTGTTATGCCTCCCATAAGAAGATTGTATATTAAGTTTGTCATAAATTCAATTCATTATATCTCAAATAATATGACAATAAGCTATAACCTGATTTTCTTTATCTTGATATCCGTAACATTCTTAAGTTGTTTAATATTTGTATAAGGTAATATATAAAAATTTGGTAAGCAAGTTTATCTTAGAGAATTCAACTATTTTTCTTTCTCTAAACTAATCAATATTATGCTCAAAGATACTAATACAATGGAGATTATTGTATTAATACCCATTAATCGTTCTTTTAAGAAAATATAGGATAAGAGGACTCCAAAAAGTGGAATAGTAAACTTATATATGGTTACCCTGCTTACAGAGTTGTATTTTAATAATATAGTCCATATGGAAAAGGCAGCTGCTGATACAAAGCCTAAATAAAGTAATAGGGCTAAGCCTTTTGCACTAAAGACCATTTCATTTGTCCCACCTGCTAGACCTACCCCAATTAAAAAGATTGAACCAATAAATAACTGGTATCCTGAAATTAAAAAGGCATCTATATCCTTTGTTAACTTCTTAGTATAAATTCCACCAATCGCCCCCATGAAACTAGATAATATTATGAAACCATCGCCCATAAAATTAAAACCAAGTTCACTACTAGCATTGGCCAGATTAATTACAACAACACCCATAAATCCTAAAATTAGACCAATTACTTTTTTAATATTAAGCTTGTCATTTTTAAAAAACAAGGGGACTAAAAGAACCGAGAACAAGGTATTGGTTGCAGCTAAGATAGATCCCTTAGTACCTGTAGTGTTAGAAAGTCCAATATAGAAGAGGATGTATTGAATGGTTGTTTGAACAAGACCTAAGCCAATAAGATAGTAAAGGTTTTTTCTACTAAGTTTTAATTTCCTTCTTGTTATTAGACAAAAAGCAAAAATCAATAAAGATGAAAGAAGAAACCTTAGACCTGCAAAGGTTATTTTTTCAAAACTTGATGTTATTGAGAATAGTTCATACCCTATTTTAATTGAAGGAAAGGCACTTCCCCATAAAAAACAAGCAAATAGGGCAAATAGTGCCAACATGTAGTATTTAGTAAATATATTTTCATTGGTTCTTTTCATAATACTTCTTTCCTCTTACTTATATACTATACCAAATACTTAGATTATGTGTGCTACATGAAAATATGAAAAGCATCTAGTTCTTGTTTACAGGAAAATACTCTGTAGTTTTACCATCTACCTCTTCACTAAATAATCTATTATCAGACCAATTGAAAAATAGATATGGCCTTAGACTATTATCTTTGGGAATTAGTTGAATAAAATCATCACCTAGCGCAATACCGTATTCACTTTGGCCCCAAAGTTCATTTCCTTCATATACAAGTACATCTCTTTCTTGGAATACTAGAGTTCTTTTTTTATCCTTACTTTCTAGCTTGTTTTGTAAGAAATTATATAAATCCCAATCAACATCCCCTGTCTCTATAAAGGTATCATTTTCTTTTTTGGCTAGATTGATAAAAAAGTCATATATCTTAGCATTAGCTTCATCACTTAATAAAGCACCTCTATTATCTGATGCATTAATTCTTTCACCAGAAGCATAAGTAACTCTTATACTAGCTCCTAGATCTTGGGGTATGCCTATAGCTCCTCTGTTTATGCCATTAACACTTGCAACTTGGTACTGGTCAAGAATGCTCTGAAGGCTTTCAAGAGTTGTTTTAGAGGTTAAAAAATCAAAGCTAAAACTGTCGTCACTTCCTTTTCCATACCCAGACCCTATGCACCTTACTTCATCACCTTCAACCTCTAGATTAAAAGTGCAGTAATTATATATTGTGTCTCTTCCAAATCGATGATTAGCATCATAAATTGAAAAAGCATATTCAAAAGAATTAATATCCTTTGAAGTAATAGTTTTAGGTGCTAAATGGTTGGTTCTATCAAATGAACCACCTGTTTTCTCTTTTTTATTCTTGAAATGGGGTATTATAATGAAGAATATTAAAAGTAATAGTATTGCCAATACTGCTACGCGTATAAAAATAACATTAATCCTTTTCACAAGAATCCTCCTTGAATAATAGCTCTACACAAATCTGTTTATTTATTTTTCCTTGTTATTATGATTCTATCATCTTTACACATAAAAAAGATAAAATATTGAATATTTGTGGCATTAGCCCTTAATTTACTAATAAGATTTTACTTACTTAATTGAAGAAGTAGTAAATTTAACTTGCAATATATTAGTCAACTTCTAAAGTTTCCCATACTTTCTCATGATTATAAGTTTTTTCATTAGTAGCTTCTTCTAAAGATTTTAATATCCTAGCTTCATCAAGTTGTAAATCATTTTCAATCTTTTCTAGAACCGCCTCTCTTATAAAAGCTGATAAATCTAAATTATTAATAGAGACATATTCTTTAATAAGCTGCTTATCTTCTTTCTTAACCCTAAATAAAATTTTGGACATAAAAATCTTCCTTTCGTACCCATATGATGCACACCATTAATACTGAAAACTTACTAAAATAACACAACTACTACCTAAGTCCGTTATAGACTACACTAAGTTACATTATTTATTGTTCGATAAAGTTAAAAAGTCATAAGCTTCTTTCAGTATCCGCTTAGAATTCTCAAATTGGAAAGCCTTCATTGCTTCTTCATAGGTCATTAGAGAAGCAGAAAGCAGTTCTTCTTCTTGGAAAGCTATATCTTGGTCTTTATACTCTGCTAGAAAATATATTACTCTTTTCATTGTATTTTTTTTCTTAGGCAAAGGATGTTCACTAATAGTTTTAAAACCAGGAACAATGTTTACTTTTAAGCCAGTTTCTTCATAGATTTCTCTTATAGCTGTTTCTTCTTCTCTTTCATCTTTCTCCATATGGCCTTTAGGAAATCCATAATAACCTTCAATGGATTTTATTATGACAAACCATATTTCATTATTTACTCTGGTATAAACTACGCCACCACAGGATATTTCATATTTCATTTAAAACCTCACTATATTTGTTTAAACATTGTTAGAGCACATTCTCTAATGTCATTGGGATTAATCATATTATATTTTTCTTTTACTGCATTAAATACTCAGCTCACCCACATAAAGCTCAGAAGCACAATGGACACAAGAAGCATTCTTACCAAGATAATCGCATGTTTCTCCTTTTACAGTCCCACTATTTTCTTTGTTTTCAACAATAAAAGTTACATCATTTCTGTATTCTTCACAAAATACTACTTTTTTATCCATTTCAATTCTCCTTTGTTTTTAAACTTTTCTAAATGAATAAAAGACTGGCTTATTTCGCTTATGAAAAGAGATAACCACCCTTCTTCATCTCCTACCTAACACTAGTTAGTCAAGATACAAAGCAAAGTGGACCTGCTGAAGCAACATTAACAATGCAATGATACGCTAATTAAATTTACCTGTCTATATTATGCACTAATTAGTGCATTATCTTGCATATTAATATAATATAGTTGAATTAGTCTTTGGAAATATCATTAATTATAATCAAGCACAGTACTCGGTCAGGTTAGTAAGTGCTCACTATATAGGCTACTTAACTCATCTAGAAAACAATTGAACAATCACAACTTCAGGTCTATTATTTATCCTTATTGGAATTATACTATTTCCAAGACCACGGCTTACAATCATTGTGGTTTTATCCTTATTGTATTCACCTGAATCATACTTAGGAAAAAGTCCTTGATTGGGTGCAATAAGTCCACCTATAAAGGGAAGCCTAAATTGTCCACCATGAGCATGACCACTTAATACTAAATCGATCCTATGTTCAACATATGCATCAAAAGCTTCTGGCCTATGGGATAAAAGCACCTTAAAGCCATCTCTTAAGTCCATTTTTCTAAGCCTAGTGTATAACCTGCTGCTTGGAAGGTTGGTATGCCAGTCAGAAAAATCAGGGTCATCTAGGCCAATTAGAAAGATACTTTCATTACCTTGATTTATAGCTATCATATCATCATGTAATACAGTAACTCCTAGGCTTTTTAATTTATTTTCAAGAGTCTTATATTGGTCTCCAATCCAAGCTTCGTGGTTACCTGTAACAAAGTAACAAGGAGCAATTTTAACCATTTCTTCTACAAGCTTTATAGCAATATCTAAGTTTGTTCGATGGCAGTCTATCAAATCACCAGTAATAACAATAATATTAGGATTTTCCTCATACAAGATCTTGATTATTTTAGAATTATCCTTTCCAAATTCAAAATTATGTAAATCTGAAATCTGGGCAATTTTATATGAATCAAATTCAGTAGGTAGAGTTTTCTTATTTATTTCATAGTAGCTTGTACCTATTGTTAGATTTCCCCAAAGAGTTGTAGCTATAAAAACAACGAGTAATATAATAACTATACTCAAAATTATTTTCTTTGACCTTTTATTACTTTCTAGTTTTTTAATAAGCTATCTCCTTTAAAACATCTCTCTCTTTATTAAGCCAAAATTCAAAAAGGTAGAAAGGAATATATAGAATATTCATTTCTTCGTTAAACCCAATATTTTTCATAGATACCCTGCATGAGAATTTTGATTTATTATTCTTAATAAAATTAACAAAAGACTTTGACTGAGTATTACTTGCTGATTTAACCTCAATAGGTGTAATTTGGGACTCATAATTTATTATAAAGTCAATCTCTGCATGCTGATTAGGTTCATAGTAGTATGCCTTTTTCCCATTTGTTTTTATCATCTGTGCTATTAGGTTTTCAAAAATAACACCCTTGTAACTGCCTAATTTTTCAGATAGTAAATCTGCAATTATTTTCTCATCAAATTGAGAAATCAATAAACCAGTATCATTCATATATACCTTAAATACAGGCAATTCAGAATAGGCCTCAATAGGCGATTGAATTTGACTTAGCCTATTAACCTTTATTATCAAGCCACTATCTTCTAACCATCTTAAACTAGAATCATAATATCTAGCACTATATCCCTTTTTTATTAACGAATATTGGAATTTTTTATTCTCTTTTGCCAGTTGTAATGGTATTGACTCATAACATTCCCTTGCTTTAATTCTATCGCTACCACTAGCATATTTTGCCATATCATGTGTATAGTCTTGAACAATACGTCTTTGAACAGCCAAAGATTCTCTATAGTTTTTATTTTTCAAATAGGTACTAACCACCTCTGGCATACCACCTACAATCAAGAAGTCTAAAAGGATTTTATTCATTTTTTCATGTAGAGCCTCCTGCAGCGGAGACTTATCTATTAAGGATTTATTTAATAAATCAATAATAGTTTGCTCAACTCCAAGCGCCCACAGATACTCAATAAATGTTAGTGGCCTCATATCCCATATTTCAACATAACCTACTGGAAAAGATGGTGTAGATGAAATGGCAACACCTAAAACACTGCCAGAACAAATTATGTCTAAGGGAAAATCTTCTGCTAAGAATTTTAGGGTAGTAAGGGCATCTGGACTTGCCTGAATTTCATCTAAAAATAACAAGGTAGTTTTATCAAAGGGGGTGTCCAGGTAGGTAAGCTTTAAATAGTTCAATATCTCTTTTGGATTTCTTGTAGACTTAAACAAGTCCACATATTCAATTTCCCTTTCAAAATTAATCTCTATTAAATTCTCATAGTTTCTTCTGGCAAACTCTCTAATACTATACGTTTTTCCTACTTGTCTACTCCCCTTTATAATCAAGGGTTTTTTATCATCACTAAAATACCAATCATCAAGTCTTTTATCAATTAATCTTTTCATACCTTATTCTCCCCTTTAAACATAGCATAAGTTATAAATAAATGCAATATGCAGTTTTTTATAGGTTAATTTTATGCAATTTGCAGTTTTTTATAGGCTCCACCTCTCTTACCCTTTTTTATATATATCTTTTCCTTACAAGAGATACCAATTGCTTGATATAATGGTCCTAATATGTTAGCCTTTATAGGTATGATATTTATACTCGGTAGGTAAGGCTACTACGAGGATATGGATTACTGCCGCGAAATGGTGGAGACACTATAAGCTGGTATCAACAGTTGCTGTCGTTTAAGGCTTCAACTAATGTAATTTCACCGCCTCGCAGAGCTAAAGCTCAAACGAGACAGCTTATGACAATATGCTCTATGCGTCTGTTTGAGACACACAGAGTTTTTTTAAGGAGAAAGATAGTTGGACCCCCATAGTTGTAAATTTTTTATGGAATATTTAAGAAAAACAAGAAAGTTATATAATGGCGAAAACTGAATTGGAAGAATATAAATAATTTAGATTTCACATACCACTAGATAACTTTAAGAAAAGTGGTTTTTTTGTGCCAAAAGAGAAAATTTACAGACACCTTTTTCCGGTTTTATACAGATAATTTAGTAATGGAGGCAATGGATATGGAATTTGAAAGAATAGAAGAATTAATTAATGAAAAAAAATACGTCCAGGTAAAAGAAATTTTATCTGAAATGAATGAGGTTGACGTTGCTGAGCTTTTAAAACCATATAACCCGCATATGACTCTCTTGCTCTTTAGGATGTTACCTAAGGACTTAGCAGCAGAGGTTTTTGCAAGATTCTCTACTGAACAGCAGATGGATATTATAAACTCTATTACTAGCGAAGAATTAAGAAACATTGTTGACGAGTTGTTTTTTGACGACATGATTGACTTAATAGAAGAAATGCCTGCCAATGTTGTTAGCAAAATCTTAACCCACACAGATAAAAAAGAAAGAGAACTTATTAATGAATTCTTAAAATATCCTTCTGATTCAGCAGGTGGCTTAACAACTATTGAGTATGTGAATTTAAAAAAATCTATGACAGTTCAAGAAGCAATGAAGCATATAAAGGAAGTAGGTCTTAATACTGAAACAATCTATACTTGTTATGTCACAGATAAAAATAGAATCCTAGAAGGAATTGTATCTTTAAAAGATTTAGTAACTTCAGATGACCACATAATAATTGAAGATATTATGGAAACTGACATAATAAAAGTAAATACTCATCTTGACCAAGAAGAAGCTGCAAATATCTTTAGAAGGTATGGCTTTTTAGCCCTACCAGTTGTTGATAATGAAAACAGATTGACTGGAATTATAACTGTAGACGACATCATGAATGTTATCTCTCAAGAAGCAACCGAGGACTTTCAAAAGATGGCTGCTATTTCTCCTTCAGATGAAGAATACTTAGATGTAAGCATTTGGAAGTTGGCAAAAAACAGACTTCCTTGGCTGCTAATCTTAATGGTTTCTGCAACCTTTACAGGAAGAATTATGGGCAGATATGAAGATGTTTTAATATCTATTGCAATTCTTGGTACCTTTATACCCATGTTAATGGATACGGGAGGAAATGCAGGCAGCCAATCTTCTACCCTAATAATCCGTGGATTAGCAATAGAAGAAATTAAGGTTAGCGATGGACTTAAAATACTCTTTAAAGAATTTGGAGTATCCATGATAGTTGGCTTAATTCTAGCAATAATTAATTTTTTAAGACTATTGGTAATAGAAAGAGTTGGAATACTAGTAGCAGTAACCGTATCTATAGCCTTAGTTGTAACAGTTATTCTTTCTAAGGTAATAGGTGGAATTTTACCAATATTCGCTAAAAAGTTAAAGATGGACCCAGCAATTATGGCAGGTCCCCTAATCACAACCATTGTAGACGCCTTAAGCTTATTAGCATATTTTGCTATTGCAACTGCTATGTTGGGACTATAACTACAGCTAAAATTAAATTTAAAATATTTAAAGGAAATCATGCACATCATTAATCTTGATTTAGCTTCATTTAGGATGTTTTTTCTAAAGCAAAAGTCTATGTTATAATTTCCATATAGCAAATTAATAAACAAGTAAATATTTCTTAGAATTCATAAGAAAGGATCTCATATTTATGAAAACAAGTATGACTGGCAAGGAAAGATTGACCAGAATATTTCAAGGAAAAGCTGTCGATCGGCCTTCTCTTAAATTGTGGGGACTTAGTATAGATCAACCTATGCTAGCTCCTGCATATAAGCCTGTATATGACCTTGGTTTAGAATTAACAGATATTGTAGAGCAAGCAAGAGGTCCTTTTAATACTCTATTTGGTTCTAGCAATAATCACCTTATGAGTTATGAAGATAAACCAATAACAGGAAGTCACTGGATTGACCGTTATGAGTATATTAAATTACCAGATAGGACCTTAAGATCCATAAAAAGATATAGTAGCATTGGTGAACCTGGCTATACTATGGAATATATGCTTAAGAGTTCTAGTGATATAAAAGCTCTTTTAAAGTTACCTTATGAAAATTATCCAATTGATTTTAATACATACCAAGCAAAGCTTAATAAAGTTGGCGATAAAGGGATTGTATACTATTCATTGGACCATGGGGCCTATGCCCTAATTAGAAATATGGGCTCTGAGCTTTTTGGCTTTATGACCTTAGATGATAGGGATCTATTAAAAGAAGCTATTTTAATATTTAGAAACAGAATATTGGAACAAACTAAAGCAGTTTTAAGCAAGAAAGCAATACCTTTTTTTGGCTGGGTAGGCCCTGAATTGTGCATTCCTCCACTTGCTGGAATGAATGATTTTAAGGACTTTGTATTTGATATGGATAAAGATATTTGTGACACTATCCATAATGGAGGAGGCTATGTTTGGCTGCATTGCCATGGTAATGTAAAAAACTTATTAAACCCCTTTGTTGATATGGGTGTGGATGTACTAAACCCTATTGAGCCGCCTCCTCAAGGAAATGTAACCTTAACAGAAGCTATAGAGATTGTAGGAGATAAAATGGGCTTAGAAGGAAACATTGAGATTAGCTCCTTGCTTCTTAGCGAAAGTGAAGAGGATGTAAGAAAGATTGTTTATGAAGCTGTTCTAGAAGGAAAGAAATCTAGTAGATTTATCTTATGCCCTTCAACCAGTTATATGGAGTACCCTAGACCAAGTGAACAATTCATAAAGAACCTATTAGCCTATTTAAGATATGGGTATGAATATATAAATACCCCTTAATGGGCAAGGTACTATAAAAAATGACCAAGTCTATTAAGTATTCTTTCTTTTACTTGGTCATTTAATCTATATTTAATTCTCATTAACAAAACTTAATATCTTGTAAGTTGTTGTTTATCTCTAAACTTCACTCAAAGGTATACTAAGGTCTGCAAATCTCTTTGGGTCCAAAGCTTCTTTTTTGTTTAAAATGCTTTCCACATCATTTCTGTTTTCAAACTTATTAACAAAAAGTATTGCTAAAGGATGGTTATCGGCATCTACATAAGAGACTGCAAATTTACCATCCTGCAAGGAGCCTCTTAAAAAGGTCTTATCCCAACTTCTTGTGTTTCCTAAATACTCAAAGCTTTGATCGTATTGGTCTGTCCAAAAATATGGGTATACATTGTATTCACTGCTTTCTTTATTAATAATATTTTTTGCAATAGAAGCTCCTTGGCTCCAGGCATTTTCCCAGTGCTCAACATGAATTAAGTGGTCTTTATAGGGCCATTTAACTATATCTCCTCCAGCATATATATCATCTAAAGAAGTTTCACCATATTTATTAACTACAATACACCCATTTTCCATCTTAACATCCAGTTCAAAAGGTAGGTTGGGTATAACTCCAACTGATACAATCACCATATCAGTCTTAATGGTCTTTCCAGTTTTTGTTAGTATGGATGTAACATTACCCTTGCTATCTTTATTAATTTTTTCTGTCTCTTCATCAAACATAAATTTTGTATTATGAGATTCATGCATATTTACAAAGTAGTCAGAAACTTCTCTACCTAGAATATTTTCTAGGGGTCTTCCCTCTTTAACCAAAACTCTTACATTTTTACCAAGTTGATTAAAGGTTGAGCTAAGTTCTAGGCCCATAAAGCCTGAACCAATTATTGTGATATCTTTGGTGTCCTTAACCCAATTTTTTATCTTTTGGGCATCTCTAAATTCCCGTAGATAGAAAACACCATTTGCATCATCACCATCCAGCTTTATTATCCGCAATTTGGATCCTGTTGCAATAACCAGCTTATCATATGGGATTGTTTCATTTTGGTTGGTTGTAACTGTTTTATCTTTCCAGTTAACAGAGTCTACCTTTGTATTTAGTTTTAAATCAATTCCATTTTTCTCATAGTAGCTTTTTTTCTTTAAAAGGGGTGGATCAACTTTTTCTGCATCTTGCATCCAATCCTTAGAAAGTGGGTAAGTATTATATGGAAAAACATCTTTTTTATCAATAAGAGTAATATGGCCATCAAATCCATTTTTAATTAATTCGATGGCAGTATAAGCACCTGTAATAGATGCACCAATTATAATTATTCTGTCTTTCATTTTTTTCACCTCTTTTTCAAAAGTAGAAGGTAAATTTATCTTACTACCTACAATACAGTTATACCACTTTTACATATTTCTAACAAATTTTCATCAAAAGATACCTGTATCTAGATAAACTTTATCGTGATACAGCAATGGGGAAGATTTACTTTTTGTCTACATATAATCCAAAAATCACACTATTATACACAATAGTGTGAGAAAAATCACATAATTATATGTGTTTATGTGATTCTACTCAATTATCTCTATTCAAAAGTATTACATAACTTATGGCAGTGGCTGGCTTAAGTATGTGTTACGACTAAATTGCAAGAAGATATCTACAATTTCTTCTTTTGATATCTTATCTTGTGGTAACAATTTGCCATCCTTATCTTGAAATAGATTTATACCACATGCCCATTGCATGGAAGAAATGGCATATTCACTGACCTCTTTTACATCCTTGTACGATAAGATATTTGTATCTTCTCCAAGTGAAACATCATAATTCTTCAATTTTGCATAACGATGTAGTATAACTGTTAACTGCTCTTTTGTTATATTATCATCTGGTCCAAATTTGGAATTTGAATAACCTAAGACAATACCATTATCAGCAGCCCAGCCAATGGCTTTATTATAATAGCTGTCTGGTAAAACATCTTTAAAACTACTATTTTCAGACTCTGGTTCACCATCATATGTATATAAAAGAGAAGCTAGCATACCTCGGGTCACTGATTCAGAATTTGACCTATCTATACCCACAATACCCCAACCACTTTCTAAGTCCACACCTAGTATTCCCAAATCTTGGGCAGATGCATATAATATGGCGCGAACCTGAGCTGGGGTAAGTGAAGGTGAATCAATTAATAATTGGGCACATAAGCCTGAAACATAGGCACAAGCATAAGATGTTCCACTTCGTATTATTGGCTTTGTATCATTGCGATGGGAAATGGTCTCTAAATTTGCTCCTTTAGCTAAAACTGAAACACCATTTTGTTGGGAAAAATCTGCAACTGCAAAATCTTCTTGTAGGTTCTCTGCTGCCCCAACACCTAATACTGTGTTATAGATTGCAGGATAATATTTTCTATCAGGATAGGTCAAATTATCATTTCCCACTGCTGAAACTACTACTGCCCCTTTTTCTTCAGCATACAAAAGAGCTAGGTGTAGTTCTTCTGATTCAGTGGAAACACCCATACTAATATTTATTACCCTACAATTATATATATCAACTGCATCATATATTGCTTGGCTCATCATCGAGATATCACCAACTTTAGATACACCAGAGACATACCTATCATAGGTCACTAGGGGGACCACAAGAGCATCAGGACAAGAGCCTTCTATACCAAGTTTTTTTGAACCAAGAACCATACCTGCTGTTGCAGTACCATGACCAATACGGTCTTTAGTATCTTGATCTTCAAAAATATAGTTTTTACCTATTTCTACTTTGTTAGTATCAATATGCTTGGTTGAAATGCCAGTATCAATAAAGGCTATACGAATGGGTTCAATTTCACAAACACCCTCTACTAATGGGTTAATTGACAAAATATTACCTATTAAAGCAAATATACATATTAGCAATATAAGTTTACTTTTCCTATTCATACATATCCTCTTTCTTAAAAGCTTAATATTTATTCTCCAATTCAAATATCTAATACCTAATTCTTCATTGCCTCTCTAATTAACAATTCAACAAGTCTCATGAAGACAGTACAATTCTCTCCCCTATTAGAACCTGTCCTTGGGGCAAAGCTATTGTCGGGAAGCCCTATTACAAGTCCTGCAGCTTTACAAAACTCCACATCCTCAAGTGCCCAGTCTGAGATTTCATTTGCATCTATAAAGGTAAAGGAATTGTTATCAGCGTTTTCTGTGTTTTGCCCTATCTTTATAAATCTTGCATATCTGGCAATCATTGCACACATTTGCTCTCGGGTAACCAAGTCATCTGGTGCAAAGGTATTTACTGTCATCCCATTTACAATTTTGTTTTCATTTGCCCATGCCACAGCTTTTTCATACCAAATACCTGAAGGGACATCCTGGAAAGTAACTTTATTCTTAGGCTCAGGTTGACCTGCTAATCGATGCAGCACTGTCACAAACATTGCTCTAGTCATGTTTGTGTTTGGTGCAAATTGATTATCTCCCATACCTATGAAGAGTCCTCTTGCAGCCATAAAATCAATGGAAGACTTAGCCCAATGATCTTTTGTATCCTTAAAAGTGACAGTGTTTTCAGTAAAGAAATATTTACCTGCTACAGGTGCTATGAAAAACAAGATTCCATTTTCCACAAAGGAGCTAGCAACATAAATCTTATTCCCTTCTTTATCCAAGTAATATGGTACATAGGTATCAGGATTAGCACCGACGGGAATTTGTACTTCTACAAGCTCTCCTTCTACATCAACCACCTGAGAGCTAGGAATTGTTTCTTCATCTGGGTCTTCATCTAGGTCTTCATCTGGGTCTACCTTGGGAGCTATAGCTTTGAATTCAGCATAAGCAAGGACATTACCTTCATCTGGCATGAGAAAAGTAACTCTTGTTTTGCTAGAGTCTAAAACTGCTACTCCAGTTATGACCCATTTAGAAAAGGTATAACCAGTGTCTGGCTTTGCTACAAGGGTAACTTCATCACCTGGTGAATAATTGCCACCGCCAGTTGCTGTTCCACCTATAGTAGAACTAACAGCAACTGTACCTGAGGCTGGCTCTGCACCAAAGGTCAATGCCACAGTCCTGTAGGCACCTCTTGTCACTTCAAGTTGGCCTACCAGCATTCCTTGAGCCTCTGCACTTAAGGTCAAAAGACCATTTTCATCTACACTAGCATCCCCTTCTACTGCTTGACAGAGCCAACTTATATTGCCCTTTTCATTTAACTGGAATAGAGATCCAGTGGATGTGACCCCTAAAAGAGAAAGTTGCTTACTCTGTTGACCAAGGGCAGGGACAGGAATATTTCCATCTAATAATACATTCCCATCTACCAGTACCTGCAAGCCCTCTAAATCAGCTAATCCCCCATGGGTAACCGCTACTTCTTTTGTAACAGTGTTGCCAGCAGAATCAGATACACTGATAACTAAATCATGTATAGAGGAACTATTGGGATTTGGAATATCAATTATGAATTGGAAGATGCCCTCAGAATCTATTGTTCCACTAAGCTTATCTATGGTAAGTCCACTGCATATGGTCACCTGGTTGGAGGTAATGGTAAAGTGGGCATCTGAATCTGTCACACCAGAAACTAAGAGTTTTCCATCCTTTCCAAAGAAGCTTCCATTTACAGGTGTGGTCAACATTAGTCGTGGTGGAGTTGTATCAACATCAAAAGTATAAACATATCTAAAACTGTCACCTTTAGCATTATTTCCCCATATTTCCAAGGTATGGCTACCTTCTGTTAAGTTACTAAGGGGTATTACAATTTCATTGGTATTTGTAAAGGTGCCTTTAGGTTTTTCAAGAGCCCCTTCAATGAGTTTTTCTTCAATTTGCGCATCATCAAGGCCCCACTTGCCTGTAACCATTTCATTGGATAAAGCCACCAGTGTAATTGTCTTGTCTGTATAGGTTATATACTCTACTATTGTTTCTAGTGCAGGTCCTTCTGGGTCATTATCATCTTTTCGCAACTCAATACGCTCTACAGTTCTTGCTTGCTTATCCGAAGTGATGGTAATTTCTGGTCTTGTTTTTTCAGGAAGTTCTATGGTGGCTGTTTTTGTTGTCACACCATATACTAGAGTGTCCATTTCCCCATTGTCATTACTGTCAATTAACTTGTATGGAGTTACACTTGCATAATATTTCTTTCCTGCTATTAGCCCAATTGCATTTCCTTCATACTCATAGCTTCCACCTATGGTAAAGCTAGTATTCCCGCTTGCGGCCTTTTTATAAGTAAGATTTACAATTTCAGTTGCTGTATTATCTTCATTGTATATGGTCACTTGGTAGCCATCTGTACTATCATCAGCTTGTTCTTTAATGGTAAGTTTGTATTCCAGATTTCCCGCTGGAGCAAACTCACTTACTATACAAGGTTTAGGGGTATTAGCATTTTCAATCTTAATCTTATCATCACTAAAGACAACGCTATTAATTTCTCCCTCTTTAGAATAGACAGCACGTACATAGTAGTCTCCACTGGGTAAATCCTTTGGAATATCTATTTCTAAGCTTCCTCCCTTTAAAACACTTGAATCTTCCTCAATCTTTAAGGGTATTCCCCCATCAGATTCTTCTGGATTGTTGGTGTCGCTTAAGAAAAAACTTATTTTATCAAGCTCACCTAAAGAAGTGCCAACCCAGCTTAAATCAATTTTTGAGCCATTTAATGTACCAGTAACTGTATCAACCTTTGGTAGTGGGCTTACATGATAGAGCAAGACATCTGTTTTCACATCTCCAGAGGAAATATACCAATCTTTGTTATATTGCTCTTGTTTTGTTACAGTGAAGCAAAATGCTGCCTTACCAGTAGATTCATTAAAGGTAATGTTGGCATTTGCATCTGCATTTTGTGGAGCCTCTGCTGAATAAGCAACGTTGAACAATTTTACAGGAAATGCATTTCCTGATAAGCTTCCATCTGCTTCCATATTGTCCATAATTTTAAAGGATTCTGCCTTAGCTATTGCATCTGCTTCGCTTAGTGCATCATAGCTTATCTGTACTATGGCTGACTTACTGTCTGCATCATATGCTCCAAGATTGAATTTATGCAACTTATAACTTGGATCTGTATTAAGACTGGCACCCATTAATCTGGGAATGCTTGATAAATCAATCACTTCTACTTCAACAGGAGCAGAAATGTTAGTACCAAAGTGGGCATATAGGGTTTGATTACGCTCTTCATCATAGTAAATTGGTATATCGTCTTGGCCTAATAAGTCTGGGTAGGTTGGCGTAGCCTTGATTCCTCCTGTTGTAAAACTAACATCCATTTCACCCCAATAATATGTTATACCGTAGCCAATAGAGAGTACTTCAAAACCTCCCCATATCTTTTCTGAATTAAGACCCAAATCCACAGCTAGAAGACTCATATCACCTACAAGAGGAACCGATTTAGGGATTTTAAGACTGGCCCTGGCATACATTTCAAAGAATAAATCTGAATAATCCTTACTAACAAGGACTATATACCCATTGCCCTCAATAACTCCTTGGAAGAGATCTACAGACATATATGCTTTTAGGTCTATTCCAGGATACCATTCTAACCCTAAAGATATTTTAGGAATTACATCTATCATACTTAAAATCTTTACCTTAGTTGCTGCTATGCTAATACCAGTTAAACCTATACTTAGGGTTGCTTTTGCATCAAGCATTTGAAGCAAACTAAAGCCCACAGACATTATTAATTTAAGAGGAGGCAGAGCCTGGTTAAGGAAAATAGTGTCATAAAGGTTGGATATTCCACCACCACCTCCTGTTATCCAAACCACTCCATAACCGTCAATGTTAATACCTGGTTTAAAGCCACCTACGTAGAAATATATGTCATCAGGCACTGGAACATTATTACGGCTCTTAAAGGAAAGTTTAGCCTCAAGAGCAAAGGTGGCTAGTTCCATGCCTCCAGCAAATTTAAAGGCCCAGTCGTTTATGGTATTGACCTCCAAAGATCCTGTAACCTGAGGAAGATTTTCAATATAGTTCTGTATTCCTATTTCTACTTTAAAATGCACTCCATAAAAACCTTTACCACAGCCAAATAAGACATCTTGCACCATAACAGAAGCAGACCAGCCTACTTCATCGTCATCAGATTCTTTAACTGTAGAAAAATCACCTAAGGCATTTATTTGGTCATTACCATAAACTGTTTTATATAAATTGTGATCACTCTTATGATACTCGAATAAATCTTGCATCTTTGACCAATAGGTATCTCGTGGTTTTTCACCTTCTTTTGGATTTAGAAAAGACTTGGAAAAACTGGCAGTAAAGGATAGTACTCGTCCTATCTCTTTATCTCCATCCATTATTACTCCCAACTCACCATAGGCTAGTTTAAATATCATACCAGCTAAGGTCTGGCCCAATCCATATACAGAAGGCCATATCAACATAATTGTATTGTCTCCAAAATTAGGTAAGCGATTTCCATTTTTATCATATTTACGCAAGGAGTATCTACTTCCTTGCTCAATTTTTGTAAAGATTGCCTTTCCCTTCCATATGGATGTTCTAGCATCACTGGTCAGTAAATCCCCATCAAATTCCACCATAATGGAGGCATTCCAAAAGCCCTTTGGATCACTATATGATTCATAATACACGGATAAGGTTCCATCTTCAAAATCCATACAGCCGTTGATAGTAATGGTATTATCAATAATATATTCACGGGTTTGTGTATCTAGTCTCTTTGTACTTACCGCTGTATAATATGTAACCTCCTCATGAGCTCCGTCTTTAACCTTTCTTTCTCCAGTAAATTCACCTCTAAATACTAAAAGAATCTCAACATACTTATCTTTATCACTGCTGAATTTTTGAAAGGCAGCTTCATCTTCAAAGCCCTCTAGTCGGTATAGGCTGTTATGGGTATAGGTTTCAGTTTCCTTACCAATATTATGGTCAATATCATATTCAACAACGCACAAAACACCATAACTATCATTTTTATACTTTTTATCCTCTGAAACTACAAAGTACAGCTGATTTGCAGTCTGCGTTTGGTGCTCTTGGGCAACTAAACCATCACTTACAGCCTCTGGTGTCCATTCAAGTTGAAGGTACCAACTTCCTGGAGCAAGCTCTATTTCATTTCCCAAGGCAAGATCCATCACACCATCATTTATTTTAATACCAGAATGAGGAATCTCAATCTTTGTTTTTCCGTCTACGCTATAGGCATATATGTTCCAATTTGCCCGGTTATCCAGCATTGCTGGATTTGTAATGGCTACAAACAAATGCCTTGTACCACTTACATAGATAATGTCTGGTGTCATAGATATAAAGTTAACTTTGGGAATTCCATTATCACTACCTGGAAGTAGGATATATACTACTTTTTCTCCTATCTTGTAATCTAGAGCCAATTCCCCACCTGTTGACGATATATCATATACACTGATGGTAATACGTTCATAAGTAGCTGATTGGTTAGGCCTTGCTTCAAAGTAGAGGGTTTTAGATATTAATTCTCCTACTTTCACATTACTGTAATTAAGCGTAACAGGGTCGATTTCTCCAAAATCAACCACTTCATTCCCACTGTCACTAAGCACACGTAGGTTGGAGGTAGTCTGTATGGCTAGAGCAATATTTTTAAGTTCCATTGCAGTTTCTGACTTGTAATTTTCCAGTATTACACCCACCCCAAAGTCTGCTATTCCCAAATCAACAAGGCGAACAAAGTCTGTTTTGTCAGCATTAAGCTCTAAACGCAAAGGTGCAGATATATCCACAGCTACAGAGTTTGCAGCTGGAACATTATGTCTAGAATAGACCCCATAATAGCTAACTATACCAGCCGAAGCGGCATTAGCAACAGATCCTAGGTCATAATAAAGGGCATATGCACTGTCAGCTGTCAAATATTCATTATATGAATTTGTAAAATCTAAGCCTTCATTGGGAACAAAATTAAATAAGCTTGATGCTAAATTATTCCAATGTCCAAAAGCAATCTGATAAGGAGTATCAGATGGATTATTAACCGTATATGCCATAATTCCAGCATTTAGAGGATCATCCATAGAATATATTTGAGGAATTGCCTCTTCATCTTTAACTATAACTAATTCATTAGTTATGAGAGAAGCTCCTAAGCTTTGTTTAATAACATTGTAATAGGCAAAATCTTTTTCACCCAGACAAGAATCTAAAAGCATCCTAGCCTTAACCTCTACAGGTGAGCTACCTGAGTTAAGCACTGTAAGCGAAATGGATACCATACCATGTTCAGTAGATGCTTCATTTGCCAAAGAAATAGTTTGAACAAAGGTAAGCTTTCCAACAGACCAAGAAGCAATAATCTCACCATTCTCATTTTCTTGTTCTACCTTAACACCAGAACGGCTAGGGTCACTTAAATTTCCATACTTTCCACCAAATATATATTCTTCCACACTCTTATCTTGGTATTTTACTTGGTAGGATACAAAAGAGGTATCATACTCTCCATTATGGAAGAGTAGCTTTTTGTTATTGTCTGATTTTTTCAGCAAATCACCCTCTTCTGTGTTAATAGCAAAGCCACCATTTTTCTTGGAAACTTCCACACGAATATATCCATTATCTATGGTATATGGGTCGTTTTCCGTTGCCAAAACCCTAAGTACATTTATGGGTACCAAGTTTAGTAAAATAGTTAAGCAAAGAAGACATGATATGAGTCTTTTCATTTAGATTCCTCCTATCTTTCTACATAAAGCAGGGTTAGATAACTTTGTCTGCTTTGAGTGATAATGTATAGTGTATAAAAGCCTGTTTCGCTTAATGTGATATTTCCATCTCCATCAACTTCCACAGAAGATGCAAAATTTTTCATTTGTCCTTCAGTACGAATACCGCTACAGATTTTAATGGTGTAGGGCTCCATTTCATTAGTTGAAATCAACTTTAATCCTTCAACCTTAAGATTATATGTACCTTTAGAAAGCACACTTGTACCATTAGCTTCTGTGACAGTATCATTAATTGTTACTAGAGGCTGATTTTTATCAATGACCCTAACATATCGATTGGCATACCCTATATTGCCTGCACTATCTGTAACAGAATAGGGTATTTTGTATAGGCCAGGGACCTTTAAATCCAATTTTTCAAAGTCTTCTCCACCATTTAAATTGTATGTTAACCTACTTTCTAAGTCTGAGGCTTTGTCTAGGTTATCCCATACATTTACTCCTAGCTTTAGTAAAGCCTCAAAGTCAGATAAGTCACTATCTTGGCGGACTTTTATTGTCATAGTGTCAAAGCTAATCATGGGGGCAGTTTTATCAACATTGCCAATTACAACAGTGGCAAGGGCCATATTGCCAGCTGAATCAAAGGCCTTAATTAAGTAGGCTCCGTTGTCAGTAAATGTCAGTGTTCTTTGCGTATTTGCGCTTAACTGAAGTTCAAAATCTTTCTCCCATTTAATTGTGCAGTCTTCATTTACTTCAATAGTGATTTCAGCCAATCCTGTAGAAGGTAAGTTTGAAGTATTTTCTGGCAAGGTTTTTAGTATAGGCGGGCTAGTGTCAATTGGATTGAGATCTACACTAACACTTCCAATATTTCCCGCCTTATCTCTAAACTTGTAGGTTATTTTTTCATCACTAGCAGTTTTTATAACCAAGGGATTAAAGGCATCATACAAAATATCAGGTGTTCCAGTATTTAAGCAGTATGAAGGCTCATTAGGAATAAGGGTAATTTCTGCAGAATATGGGGTATTATAGCCTTCTCTTTTTGAGTATTTAACATTCAAATCTATCTCAGGTGCTATCTTATCAATTACACCTTCTGGTAAGATTAGTAGAACCTCACTTTGTTGAGAATTGTAAGAGCTTATACCAAGACGAATACCTACAACTCCTCCACTTTCACCACTAAATGCAACTATCAGTTGATCATATACATCATAATAATTATCTCTAAACAAACTAGGGCTAAAGGAGATACCCTTAGTATATGGTGAAAAATATGACCATTCATCCCAAGTTACATAGTCTAATGTGTATTCAAGGGGCATAATATTAGCCATAGGCATATTAGATGAAATAATGGCCTTAAGATCTGTATTAATTGGGCCTAGAGTTGGTCTAGTTTCATCAATTTCTTCATCAAGTAAGAAATATGAGGGTGACCATACAACTTTAAGAAGAGGCTTGGAGGTATCAATGTCACTGATACCCAAATTATATGTACTTCTATTACCTGCTAGATCAGAAAATACAAGAACTTGGCTACTATTATCAGAAAATTCAAGCTTATACCAACCATTGTATTTTTCTAATTCCCCAGTTGCTCCAACTACCTTTTCTAACTTAGGACTAATTAAGCTAACAAAGCCTGTCTCAGTGTTACTATCTGCATTTGCCTTATCGGAAAAGGTAATATATAGAGTCTTTTCGTATAAGGTTTTAGAGACAGTTTCTGTTATTACTGTTGGTGTGATAGTATCAAACCAAGGTATCATATAGCTTGCTTTAATCTTTGTATATGTGTAATTATCTTTATCAGCACCTGTTTCTTCTTTTGCATTGTCTATTACTAGAATATAGAAGTCTTCTGTAAGTTCAGGCAATATAGTTATATTCCTTCCGCTTATAGATACTCCAGTAACACTGTCACTAACCAGTGTATTGTATGAAAGATCTCCTTGAGGTTGGTCTTTTTTTACCACAATCTTGTACTCAGACGAATCAAGCACATTAACTTCAAAGAGATAACCTTGTACATAGGTAATTGAATCAAAAATTGTCTTAATATCTTCTTCTTTAGCATATGCATTAAAGGCGTTAGCTGCAAGATAACGGTCACTTCGTTTAGCATATATATTTAGATTAACAAGAGGATTATCCTCATCTTTTTCTATCTTTGACTGGGCAGAAGGTTCAACTATTGTTATACCCAGCTCTCCTAGGTCTACCCTTAAAGAGCCATTTTGTCCCAAATCATCCACATAGGTAAAGGTATATTTATCACTTTCTCCATACCTAAAGGTATGCTCTTTGTCGCTAGCTCCTGTAGGTGTTACCCTTCTTGATGTGCTATAGCGAACTACAACTTTTCCTGTAGTGTTTCCTACTGGAAGATCTTCTTTTGTATACTCTCGTCCTGTTTCAGTAAAGTAGAAATGGGCCTTAGCCTCTGGTGCTGACTTAGAAATATTAGAAATATTAATATCTACTAAATAGGCACTAGTTAGGGCATCCCACTCCACTACGTCTTCATAGTATTTAAAGTTTTTATAATGACAAGCTACCAGTTGTTCGTTGTCAGTCAAAGTTATCTCTTTTCTATCTGTGGCTACATAATTTGTCGCTTCATCATCGGATATGGGTATGAGGTTTTCACCTACTTTTTTATAGAGGATTATTCCACCGGTACTAGAAACTCTTTCTGTGGAAACAATAACTTTAACGTCCCCAGCTGTTAATTCATTGGGACTAATATCAACAGCCATGCCCATATCATCAAATACTCCATTAAAATCAATTGTTTGGGTAAAAGAATTACCAAAGACATCATAAAACTTAATATCCTCTATCCCGTCCTCAGTTACTGGAAATGCTCCTATTTGAACTTTTCCATATTGGGGATTAGGATTAATCCAAGAACTTTCTGGTAGTACTGGCACATTAAACTTTAGAATAAGTTTCTGTTCAGGAAAAGTCTCTTCGTAAGAGGGTGTCCTAACAAAGTCTAATACAGGTTCTTTGCCTATCCCATCACCTGCTGTATAAGCACGGGCTTGACCACCCTTAGCATCATTAATAGTTACATAGTTTTGAGCTACATAGTTTTCATCACCATAGCCTACAGAATTATTTCCTAAGGCATCTATTGCATCCATGTATAAGGAAAATGTTTGCTCCACAATAGCATTTGTATCCTTATCTTTTATATAGGCCACAACTCCTTTAACAGTTACTTCTAAATAATGAGGGTCGTAGGGATTAGCATTTACAACATCAGTCTTTCTTTCAACTCTAACCTCATAAATTCCTGTTGGACTTCTATCTGTGCTTGTCCAAACATAGTCACCTTCTTTGCTATTTATGACCAGATCCAAACTCATATAATCTTGTAGTTTAAGTACTTTTGTATAGTCCGAATCATAGTATAGGCTAATAGTTAGAGGCATATATACAGTGGGCCTTCTTGGTTTAGTATGGTCAACTGCATAAATGCTGTGGTCTTCTATCTTAAATACCGCTTCAAATATCCCCTCATCTTCAATACTACTTATAGAAGTTACTATAGGGGGTGTTTTATCTAAGACAGCAATTGGGGGATCTAATATATCGTTATATGTCCCTTCTTCTCTACTATATAAATTGATATTTCCATATCTATCTATGCTGTAAACATAATATTGATTAACTCCTTCAGTTAAGGGACAAGTAAAGGTTCCATCATACTGGGCTGCCATTTCTTTAGGTTGGCCTTTCATGTTCAATGAACCAAATTCTATGGCTGTTGCAAAAACTCGGACACCATCCATTAATTGGCCTTGATCTGGAGTAAAGATGACATATCCTGTATCTACCACACTACTGCCTTCTTCTCCTTGTGAAACAGATACAGTTCCCTTTGTTTCCATATCCACAGGATGAATAGTATAATACTTAACCTCAGAATCTATTCCATTTCTATTTAAAACTTGGACTGCAATTATGTTATCTTGATTTCTCAACAACCCAAGATTACTTATATAGACATCGCCTAGCAATTTTCCTATTCCTTTTTCAGCATTGGCTTCAGCATCCGTATCCCAAAGAGTGAGGTAAAAATAGCGCTCTCCTGGTATCTCATGAATCGAACTATATGAATACCTAGCATCTTCTGCTTTTTCTCCTGTGGTCACATTCCATACCCTAACAGTATATTGAGATATATCACCATGATTATCTATTCCAACTGTTAATACATTTGCAGCAGAAGCTAAATGACTAGGGATATAGATTACTTCACTATTCTCCAAAGAAGCATTATCTGAGTCATAATAATTTTCAGCCTCTATTCCATGGGTATAAAAGCTATTAATGTAGGCATTTGGCCAAGGGCCTGGAGTATAAGATATGGTATTTAATTTAAACTCTGGAGTCTTTGAACCATCAATATGCATAACTATGTCTTTTCCTTCAGAATCTTTTAAGGGAATCGCATAGTCTTTACCAGCAAAACACTTAACGTATAGGGTAACCTTGTAATTACCCGCTTTATAGTCATCGTATGGGAAGACAACCTTATGATATCGTCCCGAAGAAAGATATGCCCTATGTTGAACATATGGATATGAATTAACAAGTTCAATTTCAATATATGAATTGGCAAAATCAATATCCTCATAATTCCAGAGATATTTATCAATACCTAAATCAACATTAAACTCCACTCCCTCTGCTGTTGAAAGCATAGGAGGCTCAGTATCTCTTAACCAATAAGAGGTATTATTCTCTTCTCCTTGCTTTATGTTAATAGCTTTGACTGGACCAAATGAGATATAAGGAAATGTGTCCGTATCCTTACTCTCTGTATTGTGAGACACACGAAGTGTTACTGTTTCTTTTGCTACAAATTTTGATTCAGTTCCCGCTTGTAGGGGATATTCGATTCTTTCAATAGCATCTTTTTTAAGTACAAAAGCATCCCCTTTCCCAGAAAGGACAGTTACTTGTAAACTGCCATTAAAATCATGATCAGCATTTATTATGCTGTAGATATAGGACTTATCCCCAGATTCAATTAGTTCATAAGTATATTTCCCATTATCTACTGTCACCTTCATTCTTGCCCAAGGTGAGTCTTTCACATGGGTTGAACCATCTATTAAACTTCTTACGTAACCACTAAAAACATCCCGATAATTATCATTCGACAAATCATCTACATTATCTCCAAAGACCCGAACATAATATTCATCACTTGCAACTGGGTCTTTAACCATAAAGAGCAAGAAACCACCATCATCAATATCATCAGCCTTTAGAGATGCCTTAGAGGTAATCTTCGAAGAATAACTTATAGCATAGCTAAAATGGGTCAAGTCATAATCATAGACTCCCATATTACTTGTAATTTGATTACCAGATTTATCAAAGACCTTAACCCAAAGATGCTGTGAAAAGCTAGAACCTTCAGTTACTGTAGCTCTTGCTATTATCCTTCCAATTTTTGTCTGATTATCTGGAATAAACTCAATTGGTGCAGGAATCCATGCAGAGTTATCCTCAGATTCTGGAGGTTCTTCACTATCATTCCAAAGGTAATATGCCTCTTCCAGTGCTGCTTGGTCTTGAATATCAATATCAACCTCAATCGTCCCTGTATTGTTATCATTTAAGCTTTGTTTTACATCACCAGCAATTGCACTTGGTGCTTGGTCTTCCCAGGTGGTATCTATGGGAAAAGAAAGCCAATCATTCCAGACATAGGAATTGCTGGCATAGTCTACAACCCCAAACTGAAGGGCAGTATCAAACAAAGTGTACTCTTGGCCTACTAGAGGACGGATATAGATATAGTGGGTTTTTCCTTCTATTTGCATAAAGCTATACTGCTGATAGCCAGTATAGCCGTCTAACCATTCTTCTGTGCCATCCAACTCAAGCTCTGTAGTAATAATATATTGAAAGGGCCATGAAACTTTTGAAATACTATCATCTAAGACTAACCAGCGAAAAGCCCCACGAAGGCCATTAACACCTGAAGGATTTACCCCCTTATTGTCTTCTACAATAAAGGGAAATCTAAAAGCTCTTGTATCGCCATTAATTTCAATAGGCTGGGGGCTGTATACAGCTTGTCCATCTTGCAAATTTAAAGGAGTAGTTACTAGAGCTTTGTCAGAATCAAGAAAAACTGTCCTTCTCATGAGGTCTTGTGGAACAGGGTTTAAAGCTGTAAATTCATTGCCTAGCTTATCCTTCAAAGGCTCTGCACCTTCAGCATATCCTATACTCTTAATCCGTAATACACCATCTGTATCTTCACAAGTAAAAGGTTGAGAAGGATAAAAGCCAATACTTGTAATCCAGCTGATTATGGAATTTTCTTCATCCCCTTCTTGGTTTTCTCGTATAGCAGAATGATATGCTCTATAGCTTTTTAATATAATGGGGTTACCATCTTTATCTAACATATTTGTTATAGCAATTAAACCATTATATTGTCTGTCCACATCAAAGCTCTTATTAAAAGTAATATCAAACCAAAAATATGAATTTCTACCCATATGGGTGTCACTATTATCTAAATAGTCTGAAGCAGTAGGATCTGTTTTTCCCAACATTGCTTTAACATCATGACCAATTGTCTCAAAATATGGGGTGATATCTGTTATGGCTAGATCTTGTGTATCTATATAGAAGGTACAAGAAATAACTTCATTTTTTAGTGGGTTACCTGCTAAATCAGTTATGTAGCAAGAAGATTCTGTAAAGCCAAGTGCATTTCCTTTTACATCGTTTGGCACCCTAACATCAAAAGAACCATCAACCCAGCCACTTACTACATCATACTCTTTGCCAAAGATGGGATCAGTAACCTTGCTATATTGGGCAACTGGACCCACATGCTTTAGGGGAATATTTTTACCCATAAGAGGAGAAATATCTATTTTAGATATTGTATAGGTAGAGTTATAGTCTTGTGGAACTGTATAGGTAAAATACAGAGAATCGTTTTCTAGTTTTACAAGCTTAGCTCTTGGATGGATACTTTCTTCTTTTCCTTCAATTATTCCATCAATAGCCAACTTTACATACAAATCTTCCTTTCCTATTGGACTATCGTCAGCAAATCGAATAGGCTCATCATATTTTATCTCTATGTCGATGGTATCTCCCTTTTTAAAGACAAAAGTTTTGCCATAGGGGTTTACACCATTTATCCAAATTTCTTCTACTACTGGCTCCCATTGATCTCTAAAAGCCACTACAGGCTTATCAATATAGTGACCATCGCACATACAGCACTGGGCAAAATCGTCATAATAGACTACACTTTGAGTTATAAGTAGCTCCAACCATTTACTATTATAATTATGCTTTAAGGCAACAAACTCTCCGTTTCCGATACGAGGATTTGTTTCGTTATTCTTCTTATTCCCGTCTTGTTTAATCAAGACTTTACCATCTAATTTAAGATTCATTCCAGAGTATGACATAATATCAAAGGTCTCTGGGGTAAGAGTCACAGCTTCACCATCTGCTTGTTGTATAAAGCGATAACCTACAGAATGGGTATGCCAGTTATTATGAAAGGTACCTGACACCCCTATTTCCAAGTTGTTTTTTACAGTATGTAAGCTAAATAGAACATTATCATCATCCGCAAACCCAGTATAAGTAAGAGGGGCTAAATATACAGAGTCTTCTACAGAGTCAGCATATAGTCTAGAATCTACAGTTTTTCCAAATAGTCTAATAGCATTAAAACCACTACTTGAGTATGTCAGAGTGTTATAGAAATCTGCACTATTTCCTGTATAACGATTTAGGATAGCAATCTCCGGAATCTTACGGGTATACTCCACCTCATTGGGTCCAGAATTAGATAACATTATAGGACCTGATTCACCAGTGGAATTTTCACCTTCATTTCCCATACTTACATTTGCCCCTATATCATCCTCATTGCTTGTAACATTTACATGCAAAGAAGGAGTCATTGATAAAATAATGCTAAATATCAAAAGTAAGCAAATTCTCCGTTTTGTTTTCATGGTTGGCCTCCTACTCGTCCTTTTTACTATTATTATTCTTCTTGTTTTTTTCTCTGATACGAATACAAATTACGGTAATGGCAACTGCCACAATAAAAGAAATTACAGCTACTAATACATGGCTGCCAGCATCTTCATACATGAGCATAGAACCGTAAGCTCCCGGAACTATGCAAGATCCTCCACTACTTATACAACCAAGATATCCCACAAGACCAAATGACAACATTAGACACAGGCTAAGAAGCCCTCCAATTGCTCTTTTTTCTTTTTTTACCTGTAATTTCTTGGCTCTTTGCTGTATTCGATTAACCCAATCTAATGAATTATTCATTTCAAAGACTCCTCCCTATAAATAAAGGTTGTCTAGAACAGAAAAACATATTAAAAATCCCTTATATATACATAGGTACAAATATTTCAAAAACTACGCACCTAAAACATGAAAATATTAAAATTTTCCAAAAAAAAAGAGCCACTATATTAGAAGCTCTCAAAAATCACCTACTCATACCCTATAAATACTTGGGTTTGTAAAGTCTATATATAATTGTTCCTACTAACAATGAAAAAATTGGTAGGGAATATGCAATATATTGGGATATTCCACCATGGGCAATTAAAAGATTGTAAATAGCATGAAAGTTTATCGCTGCACCTAAGAGTCCAAAAGTACCTGCAATCTTTAGCCAAGAATGCTTCCATACATAAACTAGACCATAGCTAGCAATTGCACCACAAACTATATGCATGGCTCCTGTTCCAAATCCCCTAATTAGTATAAAAGAAATTTGCGAAGCACCATTTTCAATTAAATAGCAAATATTTTCAAATGTAGCAAAAGCAGCTGCTACAATCAAAACAGCCCTAGTAATCTTTTCTGGTTTTGGTTCAAAGACAAGTAAATAAAAGATTATTGGCAATAGCTTCATAACCTCTTCTATGACTGGGGAAATTTGTGTAGTGGCACTTATAAGATCAGCTCCATACAGCTTGGCAAAAAATGTATTGATATAGGCAGATAATAAACAAACTCCCATACCTGTTACACAAAAGGCAAAAGTACTGTAATATTTTCTTCCCATATAAAGAGTTGTTAGTAGAAGTGGTCCAACTATGCAGACAAAAACATTTTCCATATATGTCATGTGCTCACCGCCTTTTTAGCAGCAGGAAGAATGATAAATAGTGAGGCTGTTAGCATAAAATCAATCCAAAAATATGGATTAGTATAAGTATCACTTATCCAAAAGCAAGAGGATGTCCATAATAAATAAAGTAAGACAATATAGACTATAACTGCTAAATGGAAAAACTGCATGTCTTTTGCCTTTCCCTGCTGCTGTCTTGCATACATCAAGCCCCGTACTGAGTACCAGGCTATAGCCATTGTTACACCAGATATAAGTAAGTTAAATAAAATATCGCCAATATATAAATACAAAATTAACTGAGGAACACAAAAAACTGGAACAAGCCATACACCCCAATGTCTAAATTTTCTTTCTTCAGAGCTAGGTAGAGTATGTTCTATGGTCAATAAAAACATAGAGCTGGCAATCCATGCAATCTCTGATACATAAAATATTTGAGGTGTGTATTGAAATAAGATAAAGTGAAGGGTCCAATAAAGTGCACCTAATGCATAAGCTCCATAAAACCAAGTAAGAAGTAGATATATTTGCTTACGGCTTTTGTAAAATAAAACTCCTGCACCTATAGTAGCAAGCAAGGCTACTAAAAACTGCAAGATATTATTTATCAGTTCAATCACCCTTGTTCTCCTTATCTTCTTGCTCTAACTGATTTTTTATCTTAATCTTGTAGGATAAGATGGTCACACTTACTCCTAGTACAAAAGCTATAAATGCAACAAGAACAAAGCCAAAGAAATTACTACCATCAAATATGCTTGCAGCTGAGCCTGTATTGCCATAGTCATTTTCTGACATACATCCCATTACACTGGGCATAATAAAAGCTAGACCCACAAGAAATAATATAGATACAAGAGGAGAACCAATACAAATTATTCGTCTTTTCATAATTCGTCTTTGATTTTCTATTTCCTTAGTCCGCAATTTGACAGCCAAAACTCGTTGCTCAGTATTCCGCATTGGTAACACCCTCCTTTTCTAAGTATTTTCGTAAAGATTTTCTTCCTCGATATACAAGGTCTGATACCTGTTTTTCACTTTTTTTCATAACAACCGCTACTTCCCCATGGTGCATATTTTCAAAGTAAACAAAATATAGGGCTTCTCTGTATTCAGGCTTTAATTGGTCCATGCAGGAATACAGACATTGATTAAGTTCATTCTTTTGTGCAAGATCCTCAATAAGTATTTTGCTTTCAGGTTCTTTTTCAATTTCATCAAAACTAAAGCAATTACTTGTGCATTTTTTCCTAATAAAACGAAGAGATATATTTCTTGCCATTTTATATAAATAGGCTTTGAAACAGCCTTCTCTAATACTGGGTTTCTTAGCAATTAGATAAGCAAAGGCTTCAATCATTAAGTCTTCTGAGTCATGCATATCATGGATAAAAGCATTTATATATAAAGTTAATCTATTACCATAACGCTCTACTAGCAATGTTAAACTTGACTCATCTCCCTTAAGATAAGCCCTATATAAAGCTTCATCTGTAATCATGTTGCTCATTCATCTTTTCCTTTGGGAATATACTTTATCCATCCAATTATTTACCATTAATTATATGCTTATGATTTTTTGGCAACAATACCCTTTTTACAGTTATTTTTAAATATATTCTCATTTAGTTTTATCAACTCTATCTTAACATATTTAAGGTAAGATGTGTTTCTAAAAGTATATCAGGGTGGCTTTTTGTATTAAGCAGAAATTACATTGATTATTTTATCAAGCTATGTTTCTTTATAAAGTGACTCATTTGCATTATTAAGTTCAATCCTCATCTAAGTCTCCTCCCGAAAAAAAGGTATCAAATTCTAGTAAATCTTCATCTGAAACTTCAATCTTATAACCAAAATCATCGGGAGTTTTGTTAAACAATTCTAATACCTCAGTAAATTTATCTTCATTAATTAGGCCATCCTCAAAATTTCTTATAATAATCTCTAAATCCCTAGCTGATATTCCAACTATGTTAGTTTTAGTATTTAATTTTCTATAAATTTCTCTATCAAATGCTAACCCAGTCCTAGAATAGTCACTATCTAAATTTCTAACATCAAGATTATAAAATCTATCATATTGGTTTTGGGATATAGCAGTAATTTCATTTAGTCTTTTGATTATTGACTTAAATGGGAGCCACCAAGAGCATTGAAGCCTTACTATGAATCTCATAAGAGTATTATCCGATATTTCTGTTAGGTTTGATGTTTTAAATTCCTCTAATATAACACTTTTCAAGGCTACTTCAGGAAACAAGAATTCAGCAGCAAAGCGATTAGCCCTTGTTTCAAGTACACTGTTTTCTATGCTATTTAATCTACTAATGTGAGATCCTGTTTTTGTAAAGTAATGATATAACTCATGGGCTATTGCAAATACTTGTTTATCAAAGTAATCAGCTGTATTTAATCCAATAAAGGTCAATTCTTCATTGTCTTCTTCTGAGTACATGATTGCAGTAGAAAATGCTGGATTTTCATCAACTGATTGTATAGGGTATTCTAGCAAAATAATTCCTAACCTTTCCAATATGGTAAATATATCACCTCCGATTGGAACCTCACTGGTAATATCTAGATATTCTCTCTTATCTTTTGCTAATTTTCTAATATCTTCAATTTGAATTTCACTAAGAATTATTAATTGACTCATTATCAAACTTCCTCCTCAGTATTATCTGTTGTCTTAGTGAAATCATCATTTTGAAGAGTTTATCAACACCCTCTTCCTCAACTTGGTTCAATGCTTCTGATCTAAGTGCAACAAATGAATTAGTAGTTTTTCTTTTAATAAACATTTCTACTATATCAAACTCTAAAACTCTCCCTAATTCTTCTAGTTGTGCTATTGAGGGTATAAAAGATTCCTTTTCTATCCTACCTATCATTATCCTATTTATGCCTGTTAAATTACCAAGTTCATCCCTGGTATATCCTTTTTCTTCTCTTAGCTTTTTTGTAGTTTCTGCTAGTTTCTTAGTAGACAAGACTCTCATGATTAATTTCTCCTATTTCTCTACAAACCTAAATACTCTTACAACAATGACATTATAAGTAACATTACCTGTCAATTATCTTTTTAATTATATATTTTGTTATTAATTATAACATATTGTTATATAATAAGTAGAACAATCACTTTATTCTGTCTTTTTATATGAAATACTTTGAATAATCTAACTACCCTTTGATTCTACTAACTAGGTCTTCTACCTTCTTCTTTATCAAGTCTCTAGTATATCTATAACCATCTATAGGACCACCAGATGGATCGTCTAATCCCCAATCTTCATTATGAGCGCTTGGAATGTACGGGCATTCTACATTACACCCCATTGTAATAAGATAATCTAATTCTTTTGGAATATCATTAAATAGTTTTGGATATTGATTGTCCATATTTATTCCAACTTCTTCCATTACCTTTATTGCTAAAGGCTTTATTTCATGATAACTTTCTGTTCCAGCAGAATAGACTTCCATAACATCGCTACCTAGTTCTTTTGCCCAAGCTTCTGCCATTTGAGAGCGGCAAGAATTATGAACACAAATAAAGGCAACCTTCTTTTTCATCTATCCATCCTCCTTCTACTACATATTCTATATTTTCCCAGTATACCAAGTTGGAATAGGGTTTTTCATATTCTCATACCAGCTCAAAACATCCTTAGCCTGTTTAAGCATGGTATCAACTTCTTTTTCTCCAAAAGATATGGCCCAGGCTACTGACACCAACATATTACTACTAATGTAAAGGGCTAGGAGTTTCCAAAACTCAAGAGGGGCCATATTATCAAAATAGCCATCTATTATTCCTGAGGCAAATACTGGTGAAGCTTGTGCAGACCAAACTATACGATTAAATTCCTCCCAAGGATCTCCATAGTCATAACGATCAAAATCTATAATTACTAATTTATTATTTTCAATCATCATATTTCCAATGTGATAGTCACCATGTTGGAAACTTTGTGGTCTATAGGCAAGTAAATGGCGGTTGGATTCTATATAGGCAAGAATGTCTTCAGCTCCATCAAACTTTATAGGACACTCTTCATACATCCTAATATTTCGATCTATCTTTTTATTGAATCTAGCTTCCCAATCAGGTTGATTATCAGGTGCTGGGATCATATGGATAGTTTTTAAAATTCTTCCCGCTTCTATACCATAAATATATTGTTCAGATTCTTTAAGATAAGGTATAAGCCCTTCTGCATCTTTCCCTTCAACCCAATTATATATAGTGTAAAAGCCTTCATCGCACTCTCCAAAACTAAGGGCTCTAGGCATAGGAAGACCAAGTTCAGCTACTTCTTTTTGCAAGTTAAATAATTCTTTAGCTCTTAATCCTTTATCTTTAGGCGTGACTCGCAACAAATACTTTATACCATCACTTGTAGTGATACAGTATTTCTTATCTGATGACCAGCCTTTATTAATTAGCTCTTTAGACACAATGTCTAACCCTTGCATTTTCATACTCCTCTAGTTAATCCTATATACACATATTAACCTATGTATTGAATCATTATAAGGCAGGGATTATCTTCTCCCCATAGCTCTGGTAGAGACTCTAAGGGCTTGAATCCAACTGCTTTGTAAAATTCTCTTGTTCTAGCATAGTAAATATCAGGATGAGATTCATCTAGAGTTTTTACCTGTAAAAACTCATATTCATTTTCTTTTGCCCATTGCAAAACTTTATTTATTAAGCTTTTCCCAATTCCCTTTTTATGATAATTGGGAAGAACACCCATAACGAAAATCTCAACAGCATATTTACTGCTTTCTTTCATGGATACAAAACCCAGTGGTTTTGCTCCATCATATGCTACAAAAAAAGGTAACTTACTACTTTCATTAATATAAATTTGCGTTGATTCTGGCCTGCCAAACCAATTAGGTAGAGAGTTTAAAATATTCTTAGCTATATCTCTTTTTTCTTCTGCATTATCCAGTTCTTTTATAATCATTTTTATCTCCTAGAAAACACTTTTTTTAATAATAACAAATAAGACAAAGAGTTTGTAAAACTAATATTATAATTTCTCTTTCTTTTATATTACAAATGAGCCTATAGCTCCATTTTTTAGTTTTAAGACAGTAGAGGAGTGGCATTGGGGAAAATGTTTTTCCTCTTCAAAAATCTTTTCCTGACATATAACTTTTAACTTCATAAATAAGCTCCATAATATTAAATATTAGCCTTAATTTCTTTAGCTAGGTTGATACTATAATGCATAAAGCCTGCCTCATTAGGATGGAGACCATCAACATAATAGTCTTCTATATTTGGCACCATTTTCAAACCATCGACAAGGTGAATCCTTGAATACTCCTTCCCTATGTCTTCAATTATTTTTCTAATAGCAGATATATTCCCCATAGCTTTTAATTCATTCTCACTAGTAGACCAGATAGGGGTTATAAGGAAAATTTCAGCTTTTTCATAGGTTCTTACCAATTTATTTAAAAAGCCACTACATTTTTCTTGAAAATAATCAATAGAAGTATGCTGAAACCAGTCATTTATACCATATGCCACTGTTATTATATGTGGACTTATATTCATTTCTTCATCAATAATATTTTCATCAAAAACATAGCCTCCCACACCCTGGTTTAAGACCTTCATAGAAAAGAACTTTCCTAACTGGCTTGGAAATATTGTGGATGGCCTTTTGCTAGTCATACCTTGAGTTATAGAATCTCCAAAACAAAGAATCTTCTTCTTTTCTTTTTCCTCTTCTGAGCAATCTTCTATGAAACTTGCATCTTCAATTTCGATTTCTTTTATACGGATATCAACAAGATGAGGTAGATAAATGGAAACTTTCTGAATTCTCTCCCTTTTTTCCTTTTTCTCTCTTCTATCTATATGTTCATAGCTTAAATCTATATATATGCTATCTTCTAGTTTCTTTACAGCATCTACTCCTACAGTTGATAGGAAGATATCATCTATATAAATATCTAAATAAAGAAAATCTCTTGCAAAATCTAAAGCCTCTAGTTTTATATTTATAAATGATGAATCTGTCTTCATTTCTAGATATATTGAAGAAGGACAAGCGCTCCTAATCTTTGCCGCTTTTGTTTCACTATATATAGACATTTGCTTATGGGAAAACCTAACTGGCTGCAAGGTTCCATCTTCTCTTTTTACTTCATAACAATTTTTAAAGTATTTTTCTATTTTCTCATCCTGCAAGTTTAAAAACATATTAGGCTCACTCCTAGATATCTATTTATACACTATTCACTTAATTCTCTTTTCCAAAAATATAGCTTATCAAAGGCATCTAAAAACTAATTGGTTATAATAAAATTATCATATCAAAGAGCCCAACCCTAAACAAGATTAGGGACAATAGTTGACTTGCAGTTAAATAGTCTTGATATTATAAAGCATTCTTAGATATTTTCTATTTCCAATATTTTGGGCACATAAATAAAAAATCAGTTCAAACATATGGATAGCTTTAATATTATTAAGTCCTGTAGATCATTTTTCTGTTTTTTAAACAAATTGAACCAGATAATTAATCATCTGGTTAACTTGGACTTAATAGATATCTCTTAAGACTTATCTCATAAAACCACTAATAATGTTTGCTTCAGCTTCTTCTTCGCTCAAACCTAGAGTCATAAGCTTGTTTAATTGCTCTCCAGCTATTTTCCCTATAACTGCTTCATGAATTAGACTAGCATCCACATGGTTGGATGTTACTTCTGGAATTGCTGTTACTACAGCCTTATCCATTATAATTGCGTCACATTCAGTATGACCATTGCACCTATTGTTGCCATTTAGTTTTGATAGGAAAACTTGCTTAGAATTATCCTTAGCAACAGACCTTGATACAATATGGGTGCTGGAGTCTTGTCCATTTAAGTCAACATGGAAATATGTTTCTGCATACTGTTTTTTGCCTGTCATGATTTTTTCATTGACAATGAGTATAGCCTTATCTTCCAGTTGAGCTTCAGTATCTCTTTTAGTATAGTCTACTCCTTGGATTTGAAAGCTATCCATTTCCATGTATGAGCCTTCTTTCATATGGATAATAGTTTTAGGGTTAAGGTTACGACTACCTGCCCCTTCTCCTTCTCCATAATGTTTTTCCACATATTTAACCTTGGCATTTTTTTCAAGGAAAAAACTATGAATACCATCGTGGGTACTATCACTATCACCAGTGTTATGAATAGCACATCCAGCTATAATTGTTATATCTGCATTTTCACCGATGTAAAAATCATTGTAAACCATATCGCTTAAGCCAGACTGACTAATAACAACAGGTATATGAACACTTTCATTTTTAGTATTTGCCTTAATAATTATATCTATACCAGGCTTATCTGTTTTGGTAACAATATCTATGTTAGCAGTTGTGTTTTTTTGAACACCTTGTCCATCTGCTCTGAAATTGTATGCTCCCATAGGTGTTTCATACATATCAGCAATTTCTGCAAGTAGGTTTTGATATATTTTGTTTTTAACAGGATCTTTTTTATCTAAAACAAGAGTCATTTTTTCCCTCCTTTAAGTGCAAAATGCTCACAAGCATTTGAGGCAACTATAAGGTCAGGTAAAATATCATCCTTGCTCCCTATTCTGCTAATTTTCCCTTCATCTAAGACTACAATTTTATCTGCAATATTTAAAATTCTTTCCTGATGACTGATTATTAAAATTGAACTTTGGGCCACATCATGCATTTCTTGAAAAACATTTACAAGATTTTGGAAGCTCCATAAGTCAATACCAGCCTCTGGTTCGTCTAGAATAATAAGTTCTGTGCCCCTTGCTATCATCATGGCTATTTCAATTCTTTTAAGTTCTCCACCAGATAGGCTAGAATCCAGCTCTCTATCTACATAATCCATGGCACAAAGACCAACCTGAGATAAATATTCGCAGGCTTCATCTATGGTAAGCTTCTTGCCAGCAGCTAAAGAAATCAAATCAAAAACCGTAATACCCTTAAATTTGACTGGTTGCTGAAAGGCAAAGCTTATTCCTAAATTTGCTCTTTCAGATATGGAAAGATTGGTTATATCCTGGCCCTTAAAAAGGATTTGACCAGACTCAGGCTTTTCCAAGCCCATTGCCAATTTTGCCAAAGTAGACTTACCTGAGCCATTAGGTCCGGTTATTGCTGTGAAATTATCGTCTATCTTTAATGAAATATCATTTATAATTCTTTTTTTTATACCATTTTCCTCTATTGAAAAGGAAACATTTTTTAATTCTAACATTTTTATATTCTCTTCTACTCATATACATCAAGTAGCTTATTCTTTTAATTATTTATATATGAGCATATCCTAGTAGTTTTGTCAAGATTCTAACCATCAAAATTTTGCAAACTCAAATAACAAATGCTTTATTAAATCCTAACTAACATAAAAATTTATCTGTTTTCTTTCTTTTCCATGCATACTTTATTCCGACCTGCATTCTTAGCTGCATAGACGGCTTTATCCGCCCTATCAATTATATTCTCATAATTTCTAACTGCTTCATCACCACAATAGGCAACTCCAATACTAACCGAAGTATTTTTGCTAGATGTATCTATTCTTTGCATAGAAATACGTAAGCTTTCAGCAATGGACATCAGCTCTTTATCATCATACCCATAAGCCATTGCTACAAATTCTTCACCACCATAGCGATAAAAAGACAATCTAAAATTCTGTGAAAACTTTACTAGAGTATCACCTAATTCACTCAAGAGCTTGTCTCCCATCACATGACCATAGGTATCGTTGTAATCTTTAAAGTAATCTATATCTATCATCAGAACTCCAGATGGTTTTTCTGTATTCTCACCTTCTAATCCTGCAAGAGTTTCAAACAGTTTACGTCGATTAAAAAGACCTGTTAGCACATCAGTTTCTTTTTCAATGACTAATTGGCGGCTAGCTTCAAAGCTTTCTAGACGAACATGTACCATCATTTTACCAACAAAGTAGCCTAGAACAGCAGCACTTATACAGTTTATTGCATCATCAAGTGCATATTGAGGTTTTAGATAAAAACCAAGAGCGGTTGACACAATCAACCAAAACAATAAAACTAATCTCATTCTACGAGGTTTATCTATAAAACTGATTGGCATTAAAATGAAGCCTCCTAATAAAATTGTTGCTCGCATATTAGGAGAATGAATTACACTAAGATATATCCCAAACAAAAACAGGACTGCAAAACTTAAGTATAATCCAAGTAGGGTATATTTTTTCATTGCTGGAATTCTAAAGACAAAAAATAATATGAAATATGAAATAAATGTTAGTAAATAGGCAGGAACTGCATAGATCTTTGTATTACTAAAAGGAACAGCTACTAGAGGTAGCAAGGTTAAAATCCATCCTATGGGTAACAGTGTAGATAAAGTTTTTTGGTTGTACTCATGAATTGCCTCTTTATTGTCCACTGAATACTGTTTGTATATCCTATTCTTCTCCCTATATTCACTTAATCGTTTTTTCATTTACGCACCTCAATCAGATATTTTAAAAAAATAATCTGTCATTTCTTCTTATTTAGGCCTATAACTTGTCTTGATTAAATAATACCCTACTTTTTAAAGCTAGTGCAAGTTTTGTGTAAATCACAAGAACCATGTATCCCATCACAATTGACCCCTTTATAGATGTTACCGTTTTTGCACAGAATGGCACAGCCAACAGTATGGTTATAAATACCATCATCAAAATTTTCTGCTAGCACCTGTAAAGCGATGGTTATAAGTTCATGATCTTTCTCTTCTGGTTGATATTTTTTCATAGTATGTTACTTTAAATCCCTTTTTGTTCTTTGTTATCAAGCTCTATATCCATTAAAAAATCTAATAGATTTAGATGGATAATCCCATCTCTTGAAAGAGACATCTCATCCATTGAAATAACATATTTGGGGTAGCTATCTTTTATTTCAGCAAAAGCACCGAATTCTCTTTGAATTACCGAATCATTTGTTAATAAATATGCGACTTGGATATAAATTTTTTCTTTCCCACGTATAGCTATAAAATCAACTTCACCTTTATATGTTTTCCCTATATAAACCTTGTAACCTCTAGCGATTAACTCGTTGTAGCAAAGTGTCTCGATAATATAATTGTATTCATCTTTTATTCTGTTCTTTTTCAAGTTTAAAAAACCTAAATCACAAACATAAACTTTTTCTTCATAAGCCAATATTTTCTTTCCCCTTATATCATATCTTGAGACTCTGTCGCACACACATGCTTCTTCTATGTATCTTAAATAATCATATACGGTTGGGGCGGATACTTTTTGCACTTTATCAGATAGTGCTTCTGATATTTTATTCCCCGATATTGCTAAAGAAGAATTTGCCACTATATATTCTATTACCTTTTCAAGCGCTGAAGGTTGAGATATTTTATTGCGTAAAATGATATCTTTGAGTACAACTGAATCAAATATATTGGAAAGTATAACTTCTTTTATGCTCTCGTCTTCCTGTTGGCAGGCAAGGGGCATTCCCCCCCATGTCATATACTCCTTAAGTAATTCTTGCTTTGTTTTATTAGAGTATTGCCTATTCTTAAATTTGCAAAATTCTGCAAAGTTAAAAGGCATTATTCTAAAACTTATAGTTCTCCCACCCAAAAATGTTGCCAATTCGCCTGACAACAGTCTAGAGTTTGAGCCTGTAATAAAAATACTAACATCATTTGTAGAACGTAATGAATTGATTATCAGTTCAAATCCCTCTACATTTTGAATTTCATCAAAAAGTAAGTAATATTTTTCGACACTTGAAATCTTTTCAATAATAAAGTTATAAAAATTATCTTTGTTTTTCAGTTCTCTATATGCATAATCTTCAAAATTTATATATATTATCTGATTATCCGGTACACCTTTTTCTTTAAGCTCATCCATTATCTGTTTTAAAATTGTTGATTTGCCACAATGCCTGACACCTGTCAGAACTTTTATCATTTCAGATTCATAAAAGGGTCTGATTCTTGATAAATATATTTCTCGTTTAATCATGAATACCTCTCCTGATTATAAAATAGCATACATTAGCAATAAAGCAAGGTAGAATTAAATAGACTTAATACCAATGCATATAATCTTAATAGAGTTAAGTCTATTTAACACTGTAGCAGTATTTATGTATATCTTAATTGTGTTACTCTTTTTAGATTAACAAATATAATTATTTTTCTCTTTCTTTTTTTATACTTCTAGACTTTCCTTATTTTAAACCAATTCCAATCAGAACTTGGTTGGTAGTTATACCCTCATAATCATATTCCAGATCTTCAATATTAAAAGGTAAGATCCCCCTAACATTAAGAAATAAGATATTTTCAATTATCCTATTTATTCTTTTTTATATTAATTGACCTTTTATATTCTATCTACCGATTCAACTTAGTTCCAAGGGCTAGTATTGATGTCCTTTGTTTTTTCTTATAACAGATATATTATAGTTTTTTTGTATTGATGGGAATTAAAAAAGTTCATCCAACAAAATATAGTAGCGAATCTTCTCCCAATTAGGCTTTATTCCTAATCTATCAAACAGCATTTGTGTATCAAACCCCTGATACTGCTTTCCATTATATTTACCATCAAAATTATGAAGCAAGCTCCGATAACACAAAGCAATATCTTGCCACTTATCTGCTACTCCAGTTCTACCTAAATCAAGGTATCCAGAAACC
>Ga0265293_10001060_pt1 | contig 61700 bp, 71 predicted proteins | sample Munlanlewell138R_FD_192505 | JGI IMG/M metagenome (GOLD analysis project Ga0265293, IMG submission 192505) | Leachate microbial communities from a municipal landfill in Southern Ontario, Canada - Leachate well 138R | ecosystem: Engineered > Solid waste > Landfill > Unclassified | place: Canada...
AATCTATCTACGAAATTATACAGATTTTAGGAATCTCGCTACTGGATAAAACTCCTGTAAATCAACTATTTAATAAATCTAATTACAATAATGCCAATGAACTAAATTATAATCAACTGAAAATCAATTTGTTTTAACAAGACACTTATGGTGCTATTTATAAAGTGGTAAATGACTTGAACAAAGTAGAAGAAATATATAAAATTATTGACGCACATAAAGACGAATACTAACCTTATAATGGAACAGTTTAAGATTGGAGATATAGAGATAGAGGTGACGTTCAAGGAAATTAAAAATTTACATTTGAGTGTTCATCCACCTCATGGCCATGTAACCATTGCCTCTCCAAATTTTTATGATTTGGAGAAAGTAAAAGTCTATGCCGCTACGAAATTAGGTTGGATAAAAAAAGAACAACGAAAGTTTTTAGAGCAGAAAAGGGAAGAACCGCGAATGTATTTAAACCAAGAAAGTCATTATTTTTTAGGTACACGCTATTTGTTGAAGATAGAAGAAGCTAAACGAAATTCAGTAATCCTAAAAGGAAAAAAGTTACTAATACAAAGTACAAATTTGGATAAAGTGCATTTAGAAAAGCTTTTGTATGCTTTTTACCGTAAAGAATTACGCAAAATGCTGAATCAAATGCTAGAAAAACATATACAAATCATGAACCTTAAATTGCCTCCCTTTAAAATTCGTTTTATGAAAACGAAATGGGGAAGTTGTGCCGTTGATAATGGTCGAATATGGTTTAATATTGAATTAGCAAAAAAACCTTTAGAATGTATCGAGTATGTAGTTGTACATGAATTAGTTCATTTATTAGAACGTCATCACAACAAACGGTTTATTCTTTTGATGGATCAGTATTATCCAAGCTGGCGCACACAAAAGAAGCTGTTGAACGAGTTACCTTTGTAGGTTACTTTTAAAATAAAATGTCAGTAATTGCCGATAACGGTAAGTTATAGCTATTCTGAATTATTTTGAAATAGATTTTAGTTAGTTTCGGGTATCATTATTTCAAAACTTATGTGGAGTTATCAGAAAACAAAAGGAAACCATATACCGTATATAAAAACAAACCTTTAGATAAATAATTTTCTACACACGCTAAAAAAAGTTATATCTCCATAGGCATAGTTTACAATATTGTTTTTGTATATTTGTACTACTATAGTAATAGTTATTTTGATTATATAGACCTAAATACCACTATGATGTTATTTGTATCATTGTCCAAAACACAAAGAAAAATCGTTGAAAACATCCGCGACCGACGATTACAAATGGAACTGACTCAAGAAGGTTTGTCGGAACGATCTGGTGTTCCATTGTCAACATTGCGAAAATTTGAACAAAAGGGTGTAATTTCTTTAGAATCATTTCTCAAAATACTTTCGGTTGTTGGAGGATTAGAAGAAATGCTTGATGCTTTAAAACCCAAAGAGCAACATTTTAAATCTATTGATGAAGTACTAAAATCGGAAGAAAAATCAACTAGAAAACGAGGAAACAGAAAATGAAAACAGCAATTAAAGAAATAAAAGTAGGTTTGAATTTCGGTAATGAAATTCATCCTGTTGGACGTCTGGCTATTCATAATAGTATAATCTATTTTGAATACGATGAAGCTTTTTTGCAAAGTAATTTAGAAATTTCCCCCATAAAACTACCTTTACAACCTGGGGTGATAGAGTTTCCTAAAAATCCTTTTGAAGGTTTAGCTGGAGTTTTCAACGATAGTTTGCCTGATGGTTGGGGAAGGCTACTTTTTGATCGTTTACTTCGTTCAAAAGGTGTTTCTCCGTATGATATATCTCCGCTTGATCGTTTAGCGTATGTTGGGTTAAATGGTTTGGGAGCTTTAGTTTATGAACCTGATCAAAGCATAAATATAAACGATGAAAGGATTGATTTAGATGTTTTGGCTACACACACCGAAGAAGTTTTGGAGGGCGAATCAGAAGAAGTAATTACAGAACTTTTAGCTTTAAATGGATCATCTGCCGGAGCACGACCCAAAGCATTGATTGGTGTTGATGCTGAAAGAAAAAATATAATACACGGTACAGATCAGTTAAGCAATGGTTTTGAACATTGGATGGTAAAATTTCCAAATTCGCAAGATGGAATTGATGCTGGTGCAATAGAATATGTTTACGCATTAATGGCGTTAGATGCTGGAATTGAAATGCCGACTATACATTTGTTTCCTTCACAAAAAGGAAATGGCTATTTTGCGGTAAAACGTTTCGACAGAAAAGAGAATAAACGTTTACACATGCATACGGTTAGTGGTTTGATTCATAATAATTTTAGATTTCCGTCTCTTGACTATGAAGATTTATTATCATTGACAAGTGTATTAACGAAAGATATTCGAGAAGTAGAAAAAATGTTTCGTTTAGCTGTTTTTAATGTGATGGCGCACAATCGAGATGATCACTCAAAAAACTTCACATTTCTGATGAATGAATTCGGCGAGTGGAAATTATCACCAGCTTATGATCTCACTTTTTCTAGCGGTCCAGGAGGAGAACAAAGTACAATGGTGATGGGAGAAGGACGAAATATAAGTATCAAGCACATTACTAAATTAGGTTTGGAAGCAAAGTTGTCAAAAGAATTCGTAGAAAATGTTATTGAACAAACTCGTTCTGCACTTACTAAATGGATGCTTTTATCAAAAGATTTTGGAATCAGTAAGCCTAATAGAGAACTAATTGAGAAAGCAATCTCAAAATTATAAGCGATGTTACGATGGTAAAAAAAATCATAAAGTATTTTAATATTCCTGCACCATTACGGTACAACACATCCTTTCACTTCGAGTGACATTTCTGTAACGCAGTGGAGGAAATTTTGTATCGAGAAGCGCGAGATACCTCCTAACGTCGGTATGACAAAAACCTGTCATCCCGAAGAATTGAGGGATCTAACCCGTCACTTCGAGTGAAATTTCTGTAACGCAGTGGAAGGAATTTTGTATCGAGAAGTGAGAGATACCTCCTAACGTCGGTATGACAAAAACAAAAACAACTCAGGTTACTTATTTTACCCCAATCCAATAAAATCTGTATAGGAATAAATCACAAAATCGTCGGGATTAAATTCGGTATTAATCGTGATGCGCAGGGCTTGCAAATCAGAAATATCTTGTAAATTTTCGATGGTAACTTGTTCGATTTCGCCGGTGAAATAATTCTTTTTCTTTAAAAATTTGAGGTAATCAAGGTAGTTTCTTTTTTCGGTATCGTTGATGTAAACAATTGCCAATTTATTTTCCTGAACCAAACGTTCTTTAGAGTTTTTGAGTGTGGCTTTGGCTAATCTTTTTTTCAATATTTCGTAGCGAACATCGGTATTTCCTTCTACATCAAAACGTTTTTCTGCCATCCGAAAACGAATGGAAATCACTTCACTGTAAGCCAAAATCAAGCTGGTTAATTGAATGTCACGACTGACTTCCAATTGCATTTTGTGATGCGACATAATGATTTTACACATCACCTGAATTTGCCACAAACGCAGGTTGTACAAATACATCCTATCAAAAATCTGGTTTGGCGCGATGCTGTTTCCAATGTATAAATTGTGCTCAATTCCATCCGTTCTAAATCGCTCAAAATAATGCGGATACACTTTTTGAATCGCTACTTGTTCCGCATCAATAATCTGGGTGATGTTCTTGTTCACTTTTTGAATGGCTTCGTCGTATTTTTTTCGTTGAAAACAAAAACGTTGGGTTTTTGGGTCGAGTAATCCAAAGTAATAATCTATTTTTTCTGTGTTTCCCTCCTTTGATTTTAGTTGTTCAAACAACGGATGAATCGTGGTAACAATATAATGTTGCAATTGTGCTTCGGCAATAAATCGGTTCTTTTTGAGATGATCCAACCAATATTTTACTTCACTGATTCTTTGGTCAAAAAGCAAACTTTGCTCTTCCGTTTTTTCGTGCTTTAATATCGCCAAAACATCTTTTAATTGCTTTTTTAAATCAGCTGTTGTAGCCTTATTTCGGATAGCCGTGGAACCTTTGATATCGGTTTCGGCATAAAGCGGATAGACGTTTTCAAACACAATTTGTTTTAAAGTGACTTCGGCATCAGTTGCGTTGGGATTGCTTTTGGCAAAGAAATATCTTTTGGCTTCGTTTTCAAATTTCCAATTTACACTGGGATGAATGGCGGTGTATTCGCGCTGAATAATCGCATCGATTTCATTTTTTACTTCGTAATGATAACGCTCAAAAGTATCGTTAATCAACGGCATTACGTCATTTAACTTATTAGCATTAACCGTATTAAGCGCATAAGGCTTATCGGAAACAATTTCGAGATAAGCTTGATAAGCATCTGTTTTTTTTATCGGTGCCAAAATAAAACTGCGAACATTTGCCTTTTTCAAATAATCCAAATAAGGTATAAAATCAATATGATCGTAGAGTTCTTCAACATCAGCCACGCAAAAATAACCGGTGCTTTCACTCACCCATTTAAAAAAAGCCTTAGCCGCATCAATAATGTCTTGCGAAACTTTTTTGTTGTGAAGACTAAAGTAACTTCCTAAGTCAAATCGCATGGTTAAATCCACAAAATCAGTCGAATCATCATCGACAAAACACACGCCGTAAGCCAAGTTTTTGATTTTAAAAATAGACCGAATCGTATTTTGTCCCAAAGAAATTTCTATGCTCTCCTGCCCTGCTTTTAACAAACTGGTTTTGATATTTGAAATCGTATTTTCGATGGTTGCGTCGAATAAATTAATAATGCCAAAGCCTTTTAAAATCCAGCTGTGTGGCGGAAAAAATCGTTTCCAAACTTCAATATCGTCATAGCTTCGCTTTAGTAAATCAATGTCTTTTTGCGTGAGTTCGATGGCTTTTTCTGTCGGAATCAATTCGGTGAAATCGCCATTATACACAATCCGATAATGCCGTAGCACGCCATCTTTGTCCGGAATATCATAAAAAAGCGGTCGGGAAAGGTCAAAACTTTGTCCATAACACGTATTCAGAATCAAACAACAACTAAAAATATAATACTGCTCGTTGCTAAAATTTCGGATATTGATTTCAAACTCCTCTCCAGCATCGATAATAATTTGCTGAAAGCGTTTGGTAAAATTAAAGTTGAAGTTCTGAAAAGGCAAACTCACCGCTTTGATTTCGTTGTTTGTCAATGCCGTCGGAAACAAATCAGCCAACAGATTGTGAATCAAGTCAATATTTTCGTAAATCGTAGTTTTGGACGTGATTCCGGTATAAAGTTCAGGCACTTTAGCGACTTCTTCCAAAAGTGATTGGGCATAGTTCACACGATACGGAACCTCATCATTTTCTGCAATTTCACGCAAAGAATCAATCACTTTGTGAAAAGAAATAACCGAATAAAACGGACTTATTTCGAAATAATCGATGTTTAAATTATATTTTTGTTCCATAGATAAACCCTTTCTACAAAGATATGATTTAATTGTTATAGGCTGAATAACTAAAAAAATAGTTTAAAAACTAATATTGTAGTTGTATAACTAAAATTTTAGTTATACATTTGTTCTATTAAAATAAGATAAAATGGAAAAGTTGACTAATAAGGAAGAAGAAGTGATGCAAATTCTTTGGAAAATTGAAAAGGGATTTATCAATGATATTTTACACGAAATGCCTGCGCCTAAGCCGCATTATAATACGCTTTCAACCATTGTTAGGTTGCTGGAGTCTAAAGGATTTGTCTCATACAAAAGTTATGGGAAGTCTCATCAATATCATCCGATTATTTCTAAAGAAGCGTATCGAAAAGTTTATGTAAAAGACTCTATCAAAAAGTATTTTGACAATTCAATCAGTAATTTGGTGAATTATTTTGTCAAGGAAGAAAAGTTATCCCAAGAAGAAATAGAGGAGTTATTAAAAATAATTGAAAATAATAAAAAATAAGCCTATGCATCCGTTGTTTGTTTATCTTTTGAAAGCCAATGGTTTATTGGTTCTCTTCTGGCTTTTTTATCGTCTGTTTTTACACAGAGAAACATTTTACGTGTCCATTCGCTGGTACTTTTTAGGTGCTATACTGTTTTCACTGACAGCACCCTTTTATACCTTTACCAAAACGGTTGTAGTAGCACAAAGTGCTCCTTTAAATGAAATTATGTTTACCGAAAACACCTCGGATGATGTGTTTTATGAAACTGCCGCTCCTCTGTTTTGGGAAACTATCAACTGGCAGAATGTGCTCCTTTATACCTTGGCTGCCATCAGTATTTTTAAACTTTTGTGCGTACTATATACCGTGACCAAATTAGCTGCACACATTCGTAAATTACCGGTTTTGAATCAAAGTAATATTAAAATATCAAACGAAAATAAAACAGCTTATTCTTTTTATAAATGGATTGTAATTCCAAGAAATGTCATTGGAAGGTCTAATTTTCAAATGATTCTGGATCACGAAAACGTACATTTGAGACAAAAATACACGTTTGACCTGATTTTTATTGAATTAGTAGCTGCAATTTTTTGGTTCAACCCATTGATAAAGTTAATGCAAAAGGATATGAATTCCAACTTGGAGTTTATTGTAGATGATCAATTGGTTCAAACATACGAATCGGTATCTTATCAGAAATGTTTGATTAACTTTCACAGAGAACAAGGAATGTTTTTGGTTAATTCGTTTAATGCAAACGACTTAAAACAGAGAATTATAAGAATAAATAGTAAAAAATCTAATAAATTAAACAAAATGAAATTATTCCTAATCACACCAGTATTGGCCTTATTTTTCGGCTTATTTCAAGTCAAAACTGTGGCTCAAGTTAAAACAGAAAAAGTTATAGTAAACGAACGCAAAACAAATGACACAGCGTTAATGAAAACTATTGAAGACAAAAAAAACATCAATGAGTTTACTTTCAATGCAGATTTATTGAGAGAAGACCGAAAGCTTTTTGATGAAGTAGCTGAAAGATATCCGATGGTTATTGATGATGTTCCAATGAACAAAAAACAATTGAAAGAGTTTGATCATACAAAAATTCAATCGATGTCGATACGTTTAAATATGACAGGAAAAGAAGAAATTACCACTGTGTATCTTTCTACCAAACCGACTTCTCCTTCGTATAGTTCTCTTAATTTGAAAGAAATCTATATTAACGGGAACAAAGCCACTGAAGAAGAGTTAAGAAGACATATTGAAGCTGAAAACAGCAAAAAGGACGACTTTAAAACTACCTTTTCTAACGGAAGTATTAAAATTTTAGATAGCGTAAAGATTAATGGAAAAGTAACAACCTTAGCTGATTTGGCAGAGGAAGATGAAAAATTAAGAAACGAAGGTGTTGAATTGAGAACATTTGAATTCAACTTTGCTCCTGTAGAAAAGCAAAATATAGTTTATATAATCAATGGTAAAGAAGCTGGTTATGAAGCGTTTCAAAAACTGCATCCAGATGCTATTGAACATATGGATGTTTTAAAAGATCAAAAAACCATTGAACGATACGGCGACAGGGCAAAAGACGGTGTGATTGTTATCACTACCAAGTCCAAAACAGAACTTTTGAAACAACGTGAAATAGCTCTTCAAAAAAGACAAAAAATAGCCCAAAGTCGCCAAAATCGTATGGAACAAAGAAAAGAGATTTTAGAAAAAACAAAACAACGCAGAGAGGAACTTGAAAAAACCAAACAGCAAATCGCTTATCAAAAAACACAACTTTTAAATGAACGTGAATCAGCTCTTGAAAAAAGACAAGAAATAATAGAACAACGTCGCCAAACCCGTACGGAACAAATAGATGAGATCATTGAAAAAATAGGACAACGCAGAAAAGAAATGGAGAAAGCAAGACAAGAAAGAGAAAAGTGGATTAGAGATTTTGCAGCCAATTATCATTAAAAATATACTGAGATTTTATACGCATTAAAGTAAAAAAACCTGTAAAATATATAAATTTTGCAGGTTTTTTCTATTGAAAAAAGTCAAGATGAGTTCTTTTTGATAAGACAGAATGTTATTTCAAATTCCCGACCATTTCTTCGGGCTTTACCCATTGATCAAATTCTTCGGGAGTTACGTATCCCAAACGCACAGCTTCTTGCTTTAAACTAGTGCCATTTTTGTGAGCGGTTTGTGCAATTTCGGCTGCTTTGTAATAACCTATTTTAGTATTCAATGCCGTAACCAACATCAATGAATTGGCTACCAATTCTTTAATTCGACTAAAGTTTGGTTCGATACCCTTTGCACAATGTACATCAAAAGAGACACAAGCATCGCCTATCAATTCAGCAGATTGCAGAAAGTTTGCTGCCATAACGGGTTTAAAAACATTCAGTTCGTAATGACCTTGTGCACCTCCAAAACTAATGGCCACATCATTTCCGATAACCTGAGCCGCAACCATCGTTAGTGCTTCAGATTGCGTAGGGTTTACTTTTCCAGGCATAATAGAGGATCCAGGTTCATTTTCAGGGATTAAAATTTCGCCGATTCCTGAACGTGGTCCCGATGCCAGCATACGAATATCATTCGCGATTTTGTTTAAAGCAACCGCAGTTTGTTTCAAAGCTCCATGTGATTCCACAATCGCATCGTGAGCAGCTAATGCTTCAAATTTATTCGGAGCGGTTACAAAAGGTAATCCCGTAAATTCCGAAATATATTTGGCAACTAAAACATCGTATCCTTCGGGTGTGTTTAATCCCGTACCTACTGCTGTTCCTCCCAGAGCGAGTTCACTTAAATGAAATTTGGTGTGTTCAATAGCTTTCAAAGCATAATTTAGTTGTGCAGCATATCCTGAAATTTCCTGTCCCAAAGTCAAAGGTGTAGCGTCCATTAAATGTGTACGACCAATCTTTACGATGTTTTTAAAGGCTTCTGCTTTTTTGTCCAACGTGTTTTTTAACTGCGTGATACCGGGAATGGTTTTTTGTACCAGCATCTGATAAGCGGCAATGTGCATTGCCGTTGGAAATGTATCGTTAGACGATTGTGATTTATTGACATCATCATTTGCCTTGACAAATAATTCGCCTTCTATTTTTCCATATTTGTTGAATTGTGCTTTGTTGGAAATAACTTCGTTGATATTCATATTTGACTGTGTTCCAGATCCTGTCTGCCAAATGACTAATGGAAATTCCTCGTCCAATGCACCACTTTCAATTTCGTTGCACACAATTGCAATAGCATCTCTTTTTTCTTCGCTCAAAACTCCCAATTCGCAATTGGCGTAGGCAGCAGCCTTTTTCAAAACAGCAAACGCTTTAATGATTTCTTTTGGCATAGAAGCAGGACTTCCGATTTTAAAATTCCCAAGAGATCGTTGTGTTTGTGCCCCCCAAAAACGATCGGCTGGTACTTGTACTTCGCCCATCGTGTCTTTTTCTATTCTATATTCCATCGTCTTGTTATTTATATTAAGTTTAAATAAAGGTACTTAAAAAATGAGAGATGACCAATTAAAAGAAAGTTTTTATGAAATTTTTTCCTGTTTTAGTTTGGGTAGTTAAAGAAACGTTCTATCTTTGTAGACGTATATACAAAAAATTCCGGAATCATGTTTGAATTTCAACAGTTTATAGCTTTTTTAATCGGTGTAACCATTCTTTTAATGGGATTTTGGTTGATGTTGTTCCTTATCAGCTTCGTTTTTTACTGGGCATTTGGAGGAGCAATGGACTTGATTAAAGAGAATAAAGCTAAAAGAGAAATTGAATAAACTTTTTTGTTTAATCAATTAATGTATGAAACTCCTTTTCTATTTGAAGAGGAGTTTTTTTATGGATAAAAAAAACCGTCTTCAATTCTGAAAACGGTTGTTTGCCTTAAAATAAACTAACTATAAAGTCTATAATAGTTTGCCCGAATAACAATATTAAGTAGAACATACGGTATTGGTTTTTAGTTTATACTATTTTCTTTTGTTCGTTGTAATTTTCCTTTATGTAATTTGTAATAATTCATACCAGCATCTAAATCAACACCTTCGACATAATCTTCATCTCTTCCGTTGATTTTTATAGTTTGTTCTGGTGTGATGAATATTTTAACTTTCACTTCGTTTTCCTCTGTAAACTCATTCAAAGTTGCCAAAATTGCATTTGAAAGTGCTAAGGTATCACTTTTTATTGAATAATTATAATTTAATGTGTTACTAAAATGAACATTCGCAACAGTTGTTTTAGATTTTCCAAAAACACTTAGATGATGAAAATATTGATCAGAAGATTTAGTGAACAAATTTTCCTCTATTTCTAAATATGGTTTCCCAGTGGCAGACTCTAATATTCTTACCTCAATATCATCAATCTCACTATACTTATAACCATTTGTAACCGTATCATTTATAGTAAATATTCTTGAATCTCTGTCTAAAATTAATGTCAATGTATCATTAGTACCTAGCATTAAATCAGTTCTAGAAAATTGTTTTTCTAAACTTTCACTGATTGTTTGTTTCGATTTAAGTTGACCTATATTCGTGTTGATCATTCCATAGGTAAAAAAGAACAATGCAACAGCCCATATAAATCCTAAAACAATTGATATTAACCCGATGTGCTTTACTTTTGGATAAGCGATTTTCACTCCTAATAATATCAAAATTACAAAAAGCAAGCAAGAAACAAGAAAGATGCTCAAACTTAATGTCCAAAATGGAAGTCCCCAAATATTTTCATTGAAATACAACATATTATCAGACATTCTTTTATTTTGATGATTAAAAATAAAAGGAACAAAAAAACTACCAAATGTACCTATAGATCCAATTACAATTAAAGTAATCCCAATAACCTTTCGAATGATGTTTTCAGCCGATTTACCATTGGTTTTTAATGTTTGATACGAATGTGAAATACCTTGCCGAAACTGCTTTTCGATGTTGGAAATGTTTACTTGTTCTCCTTTCATTTCTAAAACTTCGGGTACTGTACGAGCTTTGGGAATGATGATCCACAAAATTAAATAGACCAACGTACTTAATCCATAAAGAAAAAACAATAAAATAAACAAAACACGAATCCAAACTACATCCACATTTAAATAATACCCTATCCCAGCACATACTCCTCCTAAAATTCTTCTTTCTCCATCGCGATAAATCTTTTTGGTACCTTTTGAAGTTGTAAAACCCTCTTCTTTGGCTACATATCCTTCTTCTTCAATAAAATAATCCTCAGGTTTCCCCATTATTTCAATGATTTCATCTACGTGATTCATCCGAATGACACCCGACTGTTGATCGATACGATCTGAAAACAACTCTGCGATACGAGCTTCAATATCTTCTACTATTTCCTCCTTATCTTCTTGTTGAATCGAGTTTCTTACAGCATTAATGTAAGCATCCAGTCTGTTATAGGCATCCTCGTCTATGTGAAACACCAGTCCGGCAATGTTAATGGTTACAGTTTTGTTCATGATTGTTAGTTTTAGTAATGGTTTCTACTGCTGTACTTAATTCGTCCCAAGTGACAGCTAATTCATTTAGAAATAAATTGCCTTCGTCTGTCAATTTATAATATTTTCTTGGTGGTCCCGAAGTCGATTCCTCCCAACGATAACTCAGTAAACCACCGTTTTTTAACCGAGTCAACAAAGGATAAATTGTTCCTTCAACAACCAGCAACTTGGCTTCCTTCAGCAAATCAAGTATTTCGGAAGTATAACAATCCCTGTCTTTTAACAACGATAGGATGCAGAATTCCAAAATTCCCTTGCGCATCTGTGCTTTTGTGTTTTCAATATTCATCTTATTATTTTTTTGAAATTCAACAAGCGACTTATCTTAGTAATTTAACAACAATAAGACATTATTAATTATGATTGACAGAAAGAAACTCATTAATCAAATAATAACACCAAGAACACTTGTTTTAAATCTTTTACAATGCAAATATATCCATTAGAAAGTAGTTTGCATTGCATAGTACTGTAAATTAACATTTATTTAACACAATAACACTTTTTGTGTAATGAATAATTTTTCTTTAACTTAGCCGAAAAGCCTTGATTATGAAGTTCACACCAAAGAAACTGAATCTTTATTTATTGAAAAATTTACCTTCTGCCTATTTCTCGGGAGTTAGAGTTACAAACATAAACAACGAAGCGTGTTCTGTAAAAATCAGACACGGTTGGTTTAATCAAAATCCTTTTAGATCGCTTTATTTTGCAGTACAAAACATGGGCGCCGAATTAACAACAGGTGCATTAATTATGCAGTCGATACAAAAATCAGACGCGCGTATTTCCATGTTGGTACTTCATCAGAAATCACAATTCACAAAAAAAGCAGTCGGAACTATTAACTTTCATTGTGATCAAGGTTTATTTATAGAAGAGAAAGTGAAAGAAGCAGAAATGAAGGATGAAGGGGTTGTATTTTGGGTACAATCAAAAGGTGTTGATGAAACCGGAGACGTTGTAGGAATTTATGACTTTGAATGGACTTTAAAAAAGAGAAAATGAAAATACTAGTTACTGGAGCCACTGGATTTATCGGCAAAGATTTATGCGAAAAATTACTAAACGAAGGACATCAAATCCATTATTTAACAACATCAAAAACAAAGTTAATAAATAAAAAAAACTATGAAGGTTTTCTGTGGGATCCAGCGAAAACAGAGCTTGATACAGCTGCACTTAAAGAAGTTGATGCGATCATCAACTTAGCCGGACACACCATCAATTGCAAATGGAACAAAGCCAATAAAGCCCTGATTCTAAATAGCCGTATTGATAGTTCCAATACACTTTTCAAAACGCTGAAAGAAAATCAACATCAGGTAAAATACATACTGAACGTTTCGGCAATAGGAATTTACAGATCAAGTTATGGTAATTGTTATGATGAAAGCAACACGAACTACGGAACAGATTTTCTGGCGGAAGTTTGTAAACAATGGGAAACTGCCAACCAGCGTTTTGAACAATTAGGAATTAAAACTTCAATTGCCAGATTGGGATTGGTTCTTTCTAAAGACGGTGGTGTTTTATATGAATTGGACAAAGTTGTTTCCAAAGGTTTGGGTGCCTGTTTGGGCAATGGAAAGCAATGGATGTCGTGGATTCATAAAAAAGACGTTATTCACTCTTTGAGCTACTTATCAGACCACCAACTGAAGGGCGTTTTTAATATAGTGGCACCGCGTCCGGTTGTTCAAAAAGAATTCCTGGAACATTTGGCACAAAAACGCAACCGGAAATTATGGCTTCCAAACATTCCGGAGTTTCTGATTCAAATCGCATTAGGAGAGCGAGCTGCTTTAGTGCTTTCGAGTCAGCAAGTTACTTCCTCCAAATTAGAAAACAAAGGTTATTCGTTTCTGTACCCTGGATTAGAAAGTGCTCTGAATGAGATTTATAGTTAACAAAATACTCCCGCAAAAAGTATGAAACAATTAAAAACAGTTCTGCTATTTATTTTTTTGATATTCCAATCGGGATATTCACAAAAAAGACAGGTCAAAGGAGATACAGTTACTTATTTTAAAAACTCTTTAGATTTAGGATATAGCGGAGCTGCTAAATTGCCATTAGGTTTACACGCCTCATATTTCGCATTTTATTTAGGTGAGAAAGAAGCCTATTTGGGTGGTGTAATTCAGTATAATTTTGATATTAACGGATTCCATCATCTGAATCTGTTAACCTATAAAAATCGGATTTTTTATAAAAAAACAAACTTAAACGACAATATTTCTTATAATTTTCAAGACCGAAAATTAAATTTAAAACAGTTGAATAATCATTTTCAAAATCATCAAATAAAATATAGTTTACATTCTGTAAACAATTTTGGAATAGGTGTAGGAATTGATTATTTAGTTAATGATCATTCACAAACGGGTGGTCATTTATCTATTTCAAAATACTTCTTAAAATCTAATATGAATGTTAGTTTATCTTCATCTGTATTTGCAAATCAAATCAATTATAAAATTGGAATGGGAAAAAATTGGAATTTCAACAATAGATTGCCCATTAGAAATATTTCTTTAGGTTTGACTTATGAAGAATTTATGAATTACAAAGATTTATATTTTAGAGTATCGACTTCTTTTTATTAACCTTTGTATTTCAATGGCAAATGCACCACTTTCTTGGTTTCAAAAAACTCATCAGAGAAAAAATCGCTTATATGATAAATTGTTGCTTTAGGGAAGTCTTTCAATTCCTCGGTTAAATCACCACCTTTTAAATACAATATACCGTTTTCGAGTGCATGAACAGACTTTTTCTTGCTGCGAGTATTCACCCATGAAACAAAATCAGGCATGTTTGTGACTGCTCTACTTACAATAAAATCAAACTTTTCTGTAACCAACTGAGCTCTTTTCTGTTCTGCTTTAATGTTTTTCAACCCTAAAGAAGCTATAACTTCGTTAACAACTCGTATTTTTTTTGCAATAACATCAATGGCATAAAAATTTGTTTCAGGAAACATAATCGCCAATGGAATTGCAGGAAAACCTCCACCTGTACCTACATCAAGTACATCAGCCTCTGGTAGAAATTCCATTACTTTCGCTATACTCAGTGAATGCAAAACATGTTTCGTATAAAGCTCGTCGATGTCTTTTCTAGAAATAACGTTTATTTTAGAATTCCAATCTTGGTACAAATCATACAAACGCTCAAACTGCTCTATTTGGGTAGGAGTTAAATTTGGAAACTGCCTTAAAATTTCTTCCATAAAATATTTTTTACAAAAATAAGTAATTTTGTCTGATTTACTTTTATATCAAAAGGGCTTTAAGTAACTTTGATTGATTTTAAAACGAAAAAGATGGCCATAAATATTTTATCGGACAGAATCAATCAGCTGTCTGTATCACAAACTTTGGCAATGGCAGCAAAAGCACGTGAATTAAAAGCCTTGGGCATAGACATTATAAGTCTAAGTCTTGGTGAACCTGATTTCAATACTCCCGACTTTATAAAAGAAGCCGCAAAAACTGCTATCGACGAAAATTGGAGTAAATATCCTCCCGTTGATGGATATCCTGAGTTGAAACAAGCCATTATCAATAAATTTCAACGCGACAATAGGCTTACTTACCAACCTTCAAACATCGTAGTTTCTACCGGAGCCAAACAATCTTTGTACAATGTTGCACAAGCAATGCTTAACGAAGGTGATGAGGTTATATTACCTGCACCTTATTGGGTAAGTTACTACGAAATTGTAAAAATGGCCGGCGCTGTCCCTGTTGAAGTTTCTACAGATGTAACTTCTGATTTCAAAATCACACCAGAACAGCTTGAAGCCGCTATCACACCAAAAACTAAAATGATGTGGTTCAGTTCGCCTTGTAATCCTTCGGGTTCAGTTTACAGTAGAGAAGAATTAACTGCATTGGCAGACGTGTTACTTAAACACCCTTCGATTTTTGTAGTTTCTGACGAAATTTATGAGCACATCACTTTTTCTGGAAACTTTTGTAGTTTTGCTTCCATTCCTGGGATGTTTGAAAGAACCATTACCGTGAATGGTGTTGCTAAAGCTTTTGCAATGACTGGCTGGAGAATTGGTTATATTGGCGCACCAAGCGTAATAGCTACAGCTTGCACCAAATTACAAGGTCAAGTAACTAGTGGAGCCAACTCAATTTCACAAAGAGCTACAATTGCTGCTTTGGAAGCTTCGCCATCTGCAATCAAATACATGGTGGATGCCTTTCACAAACGAAGAGATTTAGTTATTAACTTAATTAACGATATTCCTGGCATGAAAGTTAATTTTCCGGAAGGTGCTTTTTATGCTTTTCCAGATGTATCTGATTATTTCGGGAAAACATTACGTGGGAAAACAATCAACAACGCAGACGATTTAGCAATGTATCTTTTAGAAGAAGCCAATGTGGCAACGGTAACCGGAGATGCTTTTGGAGCACCAAATTGTATCAGGATGTCTTACGCAACTAGTGAAGAACTACTTACTGAAGCATTTAGAAGAATTAAAGAAGCTTTAGTATAAATTGAATATTGATTTGATTCTTTTGCATGTAAACACTGATGCACAAAAGAATAATTTTAAAAATAGAAACCGTCAAGCACTTTTATCCACTTGACGGTTTTTTTTAATTAATTTTCAAAAGAAAAGCTTCTTTTTACTTATTAAATCTATTGAATTAACCATCTATACGAATAAAATTACCGTTAGTATCAAATTCCAAATCTATATCTGAAGCTAAATCTACTTTTATTTCATTCTTTTCAATATCGATAGAAGTAGCAAAAGTAGTTCCATAATGTTGATCTATATAACTTTTTATATTCTCTGGTAAAACTCCATCAGGAAGACCTTTAGGATCGCTCCACTCATGCCAAGTACCACTTTCGTCAAAGTCAATCTCGGCACCGTGATTGAATTTCACTTCGTAAGTTTTTCCCTTTACAGGAATAGTCTTAATTTCATAAGATGCAATGTCCTGTTGATTGTAATGCTGATTAATAAATTCACGAATATTCTCTGGCAACTCATCGTTTGCCTGAGAGTTTACAGCAACCGCATTGGTTTCGTCTGTAACTGCTGGAGACTGAGTAACTGTAACCTTTTTTTCACAAGAAATAAAGGCTGCTGCAGTCATAATTGAGAATAAAATACTCTTTTTCATAATAGTATATTTTTAAATTATTCTATAAAGTTATGTATTTTTATTCATTCAAACATGAATTTACTGTCATTTTTTAACAAAAAGAAAGATTAAATTTAACTTTAAAAAAGTAGCAACATTTTAGTCTTGGCAAGTAAAAACTTCATTTACAATCCTAAACGCAGTCCTAAACTCCAATAGTTTTGCTGAGTAGGATTATCTTTAAATATCGGATTTAAATCATAGTTAAATACTAATTTCAAGATATCAAATCCAGCATAGGCCGATAAGCCGTATTGAAAACTAGACACGTTCCAATCACCTTTTTGTCGTTCAAAGATTTCATAATTATCTACATTCTCGTATCTTAAATTTTGTTGAGAACCAACATTATAACCGATATACCCTCCCAATCCGAAATTAAAACCTTGCTTATTTATAAACTTACGATTAGCCTTATTGTAGACTTTGGTTGAAGAAGTAAAATCTAAAGAGATCGGAATGTATAAATATGAATTTTTTAATCTGGCGGAGTTGTTTTTCAGGCCTTTACTAGAAGTGGTTGTAACGGTTTGATCGCCATTTAATGCAAACTCTCTATTTTGCGTTGTAGCTAAACTATTGATCTTAAACCCCAAGCCGTAACGAATTCCCCATTTATTGCTATTTTGGTTAAATGGTGCCCGAAAAGCAATTCCCCAATCCAATGAATTGGAACGCAAATAACCAAACTCTGAATTAGCAAAAGCACCATCGACAGCTACGTTTGCAAAGCCAAAGGAAACATAAACACCAGAGGTTCTTCGATATTTCACTACGGTATCAATCTCTACTCCCATTGCTAATTCAAATGGATTTTCTTCATTTTTCCATTCCGTATCAAACTCACTGGCGTTATTTTCAACAAATTCAAGTTTTTCAGAACTTGTCATTTGAGAAATAACAACTAAAGCTTCACTTTCTGTTAAAAAACCGCCTTCAACTTGTTGAGTCACAATCTCAATTTTTTCCTTTAAACTCAAACTTGCACTCTCGTATGCAGTTTTAACTACGTCATTTTTTTCAAGAATGGACTTGGAATCACCTTCTTGTGCACTTACGGTCAGACTGAAAACCATTAAGGCAAAAGTCAATATTTTTTTCATGGAATATTTTTTTTTATTAGTAACAGTATTTACAAAACGTTACAGATTGGGCAAAAGTACTGATAAACTCTCAGATTCATTAAATTTAGAAATTGTATTATTAATTCTAATCCTTAACCTCATCACAATAACTCGTAAACGAAACTCATATTAAATACATTTTGATCAGCAAACGATCTTTTAAATACGCGATTTATATTATAAGTACATCTAATAGTAAAATTTTGATGACCTATGTAGGCACCGATTCCATAAGTGAACTTATTAGAATTAAACTTTGCGCCAGTTTGTTCTATATATTTTTCACCATTTTGTTCATATACCAAATTGCGACTGATTGTATTTAGTCCAATAAATCCACCTGCTCCTATATAAAACGACTGACGTGATTTTATAATCGGATTTCCGAACTCATCAAATTTTCTTTTCGAAAAATCATACTCAAAATAATTAGACAACTTAAATTCTACCATATACAAAGATGATTTTTTTACAGGAAATCCAATATCAACCAATACTGTTTCATTGTTTATATTTTCAAAAGTTTTGTTGTCATTAAATTTAAAAGTATGTCCTATTACATCAATAGTTGATTTCCAAAACATACGTGAAGTTTCCTTTCCTATTCTTGTCTTGGCACCAAGTCCAACACCAAATGATGAAAATACACTTTTGGTGTTATAAATATCTTGGTTCGATTTCTCGTCAACAAACATCAAACTTGAACCGAAATTATAATCTACAATAAACAATACCTTTTTCTCGATCAACTTTTTTTGATAAGCACTCATATCGGTACTAAAATTAATATTGTCTTCTATTTTATTGTTGATGAGTTTTTTAATGCGGTCTTCCTGCAACTTGGTTTGTTCTTCTATTTGCGAGGCATAATATTCTGCTTTTTCATTGCGTAGTTTGTCGGCTTCTTCTTTAGTGAGTTCGTTGCTTTCTACGCGTTTTTCAATTTCGTTCAAAGCTTCTTTTAATTTGTCTTTATTCGTTTTTATGATCACATCGATATCATACGAAATATCGTTGACTTTTCTAGTAAATGAAGTTTCTGTATCGGGCGCTCGTTGAGTGCTAAAAAATTCCTGTGCCTGAATACTATAAATGCATAATAAAAAAGCACTGGTTAAAACTATCTTTTTCATGATTTATTATTTTTATATTATTAATGACTTTGTACAAGTTGGTGTTTTTCTGCTACTTTTCTCCAAAAAACTTGAACTTCGGTTGTAGCGTTTTCAATCTGTCGTTCGATTTCGGCACTTTGCAGCAAACGTTGTGGGTTTACAGTGATTTCGACCTTGGATTGCACAGCCAAAAGCGGTTCTTCTTTTATTTTATCAACAGAAATAATTTCTTCTTTTTTAGGAATTGAAACAATTTCTTCATTTGGAACATCGCTGTTTAAGACGATATACTCTTCTTCTATAATTTTCAGCTGATTTGTATGTTTTGAATCATTTTTTTTCACCACATGATGCGCTATGATTTCTTTTTTCTCTTTAATATCTTCCTGTTTTTCTGGTTTTTCTGGTTTCATTGGTTTCACCATTTCTTGTTCTTCATTTACCACAAAAATTTCTGTAGAGTTGGTTTCGGGAATTAATACATCAGACTTTTTAAAAATCGTCCAAATGCCGAAAAGCAAAGCGATAGAGGCCGCCAGAGATAAAAAGTAAAAAATTGCATTCGACTTTTTACTTTTTGCTTGTTGCTCGTTCAACAGACCTACCATTTTATCCCACGCATTTTTAGAAGGTTGTATTTTACGTTCCTGAAAATGCTTTTTCATATCTTTATAAAAATCCTCCATCATTCTATCTTTTTGAGTTCAATTTGTTGTTTCAATAGTTTTTTAGCATACGCCAACTGCGACTTTGAGGTACCTTCGGAAATGCTTAATAATTCAGCTATTTCCTGGTGTTTATAACCTTCAATCACATTTAGAATAAATACATATCTGCATCCTTTGGGTAAAGCATCAATAAATGCTTGATAATCTTCAGAAGTATCTGGTTCAGTACTCAAAACCCTCAGATGGTTTTGGTTGATGTCATCTATAAACGTCGCTTCCTTTTTCTGACGTAAAAACGAAATACATTCCCGAATCATAATTCTGCGAATCCAGCCTTCTAAACTTCCTTCATTTTTAAATTGTCCGATGTTCTGAAAAACTTTCATAAATGCGTGCAACATTACGTCTTCAGCTTCATGAAGATCGCGGATGTATTGACGGCACGTTCCCAACATTTTTGGAGAGAATTTTTCAAAAAAATGTTTTTGAGCTAAACGGTCATGATTTATAACTTGTTCAATTAAATGAACATCGGATGAATAGGATCTCAACAGCTTATCTTTTTGTTTCTTTTATTATAGACGCAAAAGAACTACAAAAGGTTGTAACGACGCGTTCTTTATCCGACAATATTTTAGAAAAAACATTTAAACAACTGAAAAACAAGCAAATATTTTTTATCATTTCGAAAAAAACATTCCTTTTCAATAGTAAAAAAACGTTAAAACATTTCTCTAACTAAATTTTTCTATATCTTTGCACTTATGAGTATAAAAAAGCGTTTCATATCGTTAATTTTTAGCTTGTGTATTGTTGCAACTTTTATTTCGCAATCGGTGCACATTTACTCCCATTTGCTTACAGAACACTTTGGGATTGAAACCTTACATTCTCATAAAGATAAAGCAACTCATCAGCATGCTGATGATTGTAAAATTTGTCATTTTAATATCAGCCCATTCACAACAATGTCTTTTGATTCTGTTGAATTTTTCGCTGATATTATCTACTTAAAAACTGGCTCAATTTATCATTTTGATTTCGTTGAGATACCATTTAATTACTTCTCTCTTCGCGCACCTCCTGTTTATGTTTAAATAATTATTCGTACTTTTTTGTGTTTATTAAGCCAAAACAAGTAACAATCAACTAATTATCAACAAAAACAGACTCAGAATGCGTTTATTATTAACGGTTGTTTTGTGTTTGTATTCCTATATATCTTGGAGCCAGTTTCAGCTGAATGGCACCGTGACTAATATATATGGAGAACAAATTACAAATAGTCATATTGATCTGAACAGTATTTGTACCCAAACCGATTCTCAGGGAAACTTTGTACTTTCTAACTTGAAACAAGGTGAATATCTTTTAAAGATTCAGTCTGAAGGATATGCTTTGTATCAGGAAAAAATCGTTTTAAATGAATCGAAAACCATTTCGGTTGTTTTAAACGACGAAGAAACCCTTGAAACCATTGTGATACATACTGCGCAGCAAAAAACATCCAATCAGCAAAAAGTAACTCAAAGATACCTTCAACAAAATTACAGTGGAAGTTTATCCAAAACATTGGCAAATGTAGTAGGATTAGATGCTGTAACTATTGGTTCGCAAACAGCAAAACCTATGATGCGCGGCCTTGGCTTTACCCGTATGGCTGTTACCGAAAACGGAATCAAGCAAGAAGGACAACAATGGGGCGCCGATCACGGATTGGAACTGGATGCCTTGACCACAGAAAGTGTTGAAATTATTAAAGGAGTAGGAACTATTTCACACGGATCTGACGCCATCGCAGGTGTTATTGAAGTGAACAATGAAACTATTCCAGCAAACGGCTTTAATGGACAGTACATTACCACAGCTAATTCGGTTAATAAATCGTGGGCAAATGCGTTGAATTTGTCTTATAAAGAAAAAAATCATTTTTATAAGTTCAAAACGTCTTATACCTCCTATGCCGATTTTAAAGTACCTGTAGATAAAATTAACTATCTTTCAACAAGAATTCCATTGACGAATGGAACCATGACCAACACTGCAGGAAATGAACTTTCTGTATACGGACAATGGGGTTATATCGCCGACGAATTTCAGAGTATTTTAAGTGTGAGTCAATTTCAGAGTAAAGCCGGATTTTTTGCTGCTGCACACGGAGTACCTTCGGTAGAAAATGCCAAACCTGATGGTTCTGACCGAAATATTGGAATGCCCTATCAACAGGTAGCGCACACCAAAGCTACTTATCATGCTCGTTGGAGAAACATACATGACCAATGGAATTTCAGATTAGGTTTTCAAAGAAACCATCGACAAGAATTGAGCTATTTTCATACTCATTATTCCAATCAAGAGCCACTAAAAATCAATCCCGATGTAGAATTGGATTTTAAGCTGATCACTTTAAATTCCGAACTTACCTACGAAAAAGATTGGCTTTTAGATCATACCTCTACTTTTGGTTTTCAACAACAATACCAAACCAACGCAATTGCGGGTTACAGTTATTTAATGCCTGCATACGACCGCTGGAATATTGGGGTTTTTGGAAAACATCTGTGGCATGTTACCTCTAAAACCAATTTGGAAATCGGTGCAAGATTTGATAAAGCAGCTTTGAATGTTGACGGATATTTTGATTCCGTTTTATATGACTATTTAACAAACAGAGGAAATTCTGAAAGTGTTGCACGAGAAAATGCACAGCGAAGCACTTCACTTTCAAAAGATTTTTCTCAAGGTAATATTGCATTAGGAATTTCTCATCAAATTAATGAAGATTGGGACAGTAACCTCACCATAGCTTCAAATTTCCGTTTTCCAACTGCCATGGAATTAAGTTCTAACGGAATCCATCACGGAGCCTTCAGACACGAGCAAGGAAATCCGAATTTGAATGTTGAAAAAGGTTGGGCTGTAGATTTAAATCATCATTATCATAAAAGTAATTTCAAGATAGATGCCGGAGTCTATCTGTATTACTTTTCTAATTACATTTTCTTGAGACCTTCTGGCAACTTTTCCATTTTGCCACACGGCGGTCAGGTTTATCAATATGACCAATCAAAAGCTTTATTGACTGGTCTAGAATTAGATGCCACCTACCAATGGAATAAATTTACAATTCAAGCACAAGCAGCCTATTTGTATAATAAACAAATTAGAGAAGACGGGTTGAATTATGCGTTGCCATTTTCAACTCCAGCAAACGGACAATTAAATGTTCGTTATCAATTTGATGAAACGAATTTACTGGAAAACCATCAAATTCAAATTGGTGTAAAAGGTGCGTTACAACAAAATCGTATTGCGCAAAACGAGGATGTAACTCCTGGATATACTATTGCGAATATACAATGGAACTCTACATTTAAATGGAACCAATGGAGACCACAAATTCGTTTTCAGGTAAACAATGTTTTTAACAAAGTTTACTATCATCACAACGGTTTCTACCGTCCTTTGGGCATTCCAGAGTTTGGAAGAAGCTTTCAAATTTTTATAACAATACCTTTTTAAATTAAAAGAAAATGAAAAAAATAGTATTATTAAGTTTTGCAGTAATTGGAGCGTTTACTGCCACATCATGTTCAGACGACGATAATAACAACATAGATGTTACTAAACCTAACATCGAGATTATTTCGCCAGCATCACATGCTGAAATAGAACCAGGAAACAGTTTTTTCTTCAAAGCAAATATTTCAGATGATTCAGGATTGGCAAGCTATAAAATTGAAGTACATTATGCTGATGACGGACATGAACACAAAAAAGCTTTTGCAGAAGAATTTGTTTTTGATGTAACTGAAGAAGTTCCTGGACAATCTAAAACTTTCAGTGCAGAAGAAACAATTGATGTTCCAGAAAATGCAAAAGAAGGACATTATCATGTTGGGATCACGGTTTTAGACACTTTTGGAAATCAAAACCAACAATTTACTGAAGTTTATATCGGACACGAACACGATCATTAAAATCTAATAGATTTTTATATAAGAAGACGCTTAATAATAGCGTCTTCTTTTTTTTCAAAATATTATATGTATATTTACCCACTTAAAGCTATGAACCTTTTGATGTTTTGTAAAAAAACACATTACATTTAATAGGTCTCCAATCTAAAACTAAAAATCTTAAAAAAAACTAAAAATGATCAAAAACTCTAGGAAGTCAAAAAGAAGATCCTCTTTTTTTTGTGTAGTCTTAACTTTATTGTCGTTGGTCTCCTTCGCTCAGAATAAACAAAAAATTGATGAAGCATGGAATCAACTACTATCAAACGAAAGAAATCAAGCAAGAGAAACTTTTAAAAAACATCTGCAGAAAGACATCGATAAAAGTATTGAAATTCTGCTGTTGAATGCTTACTTAGAAAACCAAGAAGGAATACTTTTTCAGGACGACTCATTTGTTCGTCAGTTTATTACTTATGACGAAGCTAAATATTACTTGTATTCCAATTGGTACGATAATCAGCTTTTAGGTGACATAAATAGTTCGGGATATAATGACTACTCGTTTAGCAAAATTGATCATTTTACTAATGATGAGATTTTAGGAAACGACCTAATCGTATTATATCACAAATACTTAGCCGATAAAAAAAGGAGAAATCAAAACGGACTTACCAACTTATCTAAAGAAATAAACGCCATTACTGATTGGCAGTTTTGTGGCGTTTTTGAAAATTTGAATGACAGTGGATTAGAAACTGCATTTGAACCAGAAACATATGCAAAAAACGATAAACTTTTTGAAGCCGCAAGTAATGGTAAAGTTGGCTGGTATAATCCTGTAGATAAACAAGACAGTGGCGGTTATCACTTTTATTCTAACGAGCAAGAATATGGATCTGGAATTATTTACGCACAAACCTTTATTGAATCACCAGAAAACCAAAGAGTTTACTTGAATCTAGGAGCGAGCTCTTCAGTTAAATTATTTCTAAACGATGTAGAAATTTACCGAGATAATCAAATTTCATTCAGTGATTTAAATGCATATAGAGTTGCATTGAATCTAAAAAAAGGTACTAATCGTTTATTAGTGAAATCATCTACTGGTCGCAATAATGATTACTTTTTTGTTTCTATTACCGACCAAGATTATCATACGATTAACAACCTAACCTATCACGATCAGTTTCAAGCATACGAAAAAGGAAGTTTAGCAGAAATTAATCCCGAAGTTAAGGCTCCGTTTTTTGAAAACTACTTCACACAACTTTTAAAAGAAGAACCAGAAAACCCATTGTACACGATCAATTTATTTAAAGCATATCTAAACAATGGCAAACACGAGCAAGCCGAAAAAACCTTAAAGAAACTTTATCAAAAATATCCAAACAGCTCCATGCTGAGAATGTTCATGGCCAGTCTGTTCGAAAAGAAAGGTGAATCACAAAGAGCGAAAGAATTGTATGAAAATATTGCTGCCACTGATAAGGAATATTACTACAATACGATTCGTATGATTGACGATTCTGATGTAATGAATTCGAAAACAATTGCTGATCTTGAAAAAATAAGTGAAGAGGCTTTAAAAACTGATCACTTATATATTCATCATTTAATCGATTTTTTTATCGCAAGCAGACAAATGGATAAGGAAAGAGCATTGAAAACTTATCAAGAACTTGTAAAAGTTACTGCTAATACAGAAAGTATATTAAATGCTTATGCTTCTGTACTTTTTAGATTAACTAACGATCGCGAAAAGACAATCGCTTTCTTAGAAGAAAGACATAAGAAAACATATAATGAAGATGTTATTAGCGAATTAATTAGACATTACAACTTAAGCGGAAAAAAAGAACAAAGAGCAAAACTTCTAGAAGATCGCTCAAAAAATCATCCGTACTTTTATAATATGTCTCGAGGATATATCAATTATCTATACGAGGAAAAAGAATATCAACAAGTAGTGGCAATTACCGAAAAAGGGTTACAAAACTTCCCTTATTCTTTTGTATTAATGGAAGAACAAGGAAAGGCTTACAACAACCTGAAAGATACTAAAAAGGCTGAAAAATTATTCAAACAATCCTTAAGTCACCACACCGGGAACACCTCTTTACGCAAAAGACTCTATGATATCACTAATCGAAAAGATGAAAGCGAAGAAGTAATTACTGCCGATTTATACGACTACATTTCCAACAACAGAAATTCTACTATGAAAACCGATTACGGTGTGATTATTTTGTTGGACGAATGTATTGTGAATGTTTTCCCTGAAGGTGGACAGAAATACGACTTTACCTACATTTATGAAATCACTTCAGATACGGGAGTTGAACATTTAAAAGAATACGAAATTAGTGGATACGGAACCAACATTTTAAAATCGGAAATCATTAAACCCGATGGTTCGATTGTTCCTGCTGAAAGAAACGGTGGCAACTTAGTCTTTACAAACTTGAAACCTGGCGACGTGGTTTTAGTTAAATACCAGGGATTTGAAAATTCTGTAGGACGATTTTTTAAAGACATCACCTTAAGCTATCCCTTTAGAACCTATTATCCTGTAGAATTATCTCGCTATGGAATAATTTATCCACAAGACAAAACTTTCAAATCAGAAAACGTTAACGGAGAAATCAAATCAAGTACACGAACAATCGGTGATAAGAAATACACCGAATGGAGAGCAGAGAAAGTAGAAGCTGTTGCTATTTATGAAGATCATGCACCTAGTTTAACCGATACCGCCGAAGCATTACACGTTAGTTCTATTAATTCTTGGGCTGATATCGCTAATTGGTACGCAGATTTGGTTCAAAAAAACCTAGAAATGGATAAAGTAACAACTGATACTTTTAACCAAATTTTCCCTACAGGAGTTGACAAATTATCTGACGTAGAAAAAGCAGAAAAGATATATGCCTTCATCCAAGACAATATTACTTATAGCTTTTTAGATTTTAGACAAAGTGGTTATGTCCCTCAGAAACCTTCCAAAACAATTACTACAAAATTGGGCGATTGCAAGGATTTATCGGCCTTATTTGTAACTTTAGCTACTCATGCGGGTCTTAACTCAGAGTTGGTTTTGGTTTTAACGAACGACAACGGTAGAAAAGGAAACCCATTACCAAATATTGGATTTAATCACTGTATTGCAAAAGCGAAACTAGACGGTAAAGAACATTTCTTGGAACTCACCGATAATTACGCGCCTTTTAATTCCATGCCAACAAGTTTGTACAAAGCCAATGCATTGGTTGTTTCGTTTGATAGACAAAAAAATGCAAACAGTCAATTAATTGAAATTCCTTTTGAAAATACAACACAGAGTCGAGTGAAGCAATATTCAACGATAGATGTTACACAAGATTTCAAGAAAACCAAAAATACTATAGTGCTAGAAGGAAATGTAAAATCTTATTACAACAACCTGTTTTCGCCTTCAACTTCAGACGACATCCGTTCTAATGAATTAGAAAAAATCTATAATTATCGATTAAACAAAACTGTAAAAATCAATGATGTAAAACTTAATGAAAACGAAAAATACGGATCGTCTATTTCATTTTCAGTAGATTTCGACATTAATGAGCGTTTACAAAGAATTGGGAAAATGCGTTTCACAACAATCCCCTCAATTGTAAATCCATATACAAGAGGAATTGTTGCCTTGGAGCAAAGAAAGTATCCTATCTTCTATCCTTTTTACGAAGATGCAAACAATTATTACTCAGAAACAATATTAAATATTGATGAAGAAAGCAGCTTTTCTGAAATACCTGAAAATCAAAATTTCTCGTACAAAGAACACAGCTACAAAATTAGTTATGAACTCATTAACGATCATTCACTAAAAGTTGTAAGAGAAGTTAATATCCCTTTTGATGATATTACAGTAAATGAATATCCTGAATTTAAAAAATATGTAGAAAAGATTATTGAACACGAAGAAAATGTTGTTGCCTTTGAGTAATTAACACACTTTAAATCATATTATAATCAAAATTCCCCCTGTGATTAAATACCTATCAGGGGGATTTTTCATTAATATCGAAACTATTTTATTGTATCTTTGCTTTAATAAATTATTAAGCTATGAAGTTAATCAGAGTATTTTTCGTAATGTTTTTAACAGCTTTTACTTTAACAAGCTGTGAGAATGAAGATGTTGACACTGTGGGACCCGAAATCCAGATTTTAAACATCGAAGACAATCAGGAATTTAAATTTGGTGAAGATTTGGTCATGTATTTTCTATTTAAAGATCAAGTTGGTATGGATGCTTATCGGTATGAAGTTTATGCAAAAGACTATACCAATAAAAGTTATATGTTTGAAAACACTATTGAATTCCAAGGATACTTCACTCAATTAGAAGAAGTAAGAACAATAGTACTACCTTCAAAAACAGCAGTGGAAGACTATCAAGAAGGTGAATACTTAATAAAAATAACCGCTTCTGATATACGCGGAAATCTATCTGAACATTATAAAACCATCAATATTTTCTACCCAGAAGCAGAAGATTAATTTTTTTTTCATTTAACAAAAAGTTGAATAAAATTAGCCTACATTTACGGCGTTTTAATTTTACATTATTAAATTATGAAAAAGATTTTTCTATCGGCGTTCATTTTGGGCAGCCTTACATTCACTTCATGTGATAAAAATGATGATGACAATCAACAAGAAGAAGTAGGTATCTTACCAACAAAAATCATGTTGAATGAAGATGATTCTAATACCACTACAGATTATACATATGACAACGAAAACCGTCTGATAAAATTTGTTGAGGAATATAATGAAGACGGTGATTATTCATCTATGTGGACTGTAAATTTAGAATACAATGGCAGTGAATTAGTTAAAGTTACAGATAACAACAAATATATCTCTAACGGCAACGAAAACACGAATTCAACTATTTTTACCTTTGAGAAAAACGGTAATACTATTACTGTAAATAAAGAATCTTCTTGGAATGGGCAAACTAACAATAATACTGAAATCATTAAAATCAACGATAAAGGTCAATTGCTTGCTGATGAATATTACACATATACCTATGATACTAAAGGCAATATGATCAAGTACGTAGGAGATGAAGAGACAGCAACGTTCGTATATGACAATAAAAACGGCGCTTTCAAAAACAGCAAAACACCTCAATGGGTATTTGAATATTTCTTATATCAAGGTACGTTTCACGTAAACAATCCTGTAAAAATGACCTACTCAGACGAAGAATTCCCTGAAGACAACGAAGAAGTTAATATTGAATATCAATACAACTCAGGCAACTTCCCGATTCAAGCTGAAACTGACTACGGTGCGACATTGATATTTCAATACAATAATTAAACTACAAAAACTTGCCCATTTCGGCAAGTTTTTTTATTTTGCAAAGTTTATATTATAAAGTAAAAGAGAAATGAAAAAATTAGTAAGTTCTATTTTTATTGCGGCACTTATTGTGTCGTGCAATAAAACAGAAAAGTCTGATACAGACAAAACTTTGATATATCCAGAAACAAGAAAAGACACTGTTGTTGACACTTATTTCGGAGAAAACATAAACGACTATTATCGTTGGTTAGAAGACGACCGTTCTGAAGAAACAGCTGGTTGGGTTACGACTCAAAATGAAGTCACTTTTGCTTATTTGGATCAAATTCCTTACCGCGAGCAACTAAGAAAACAATTAGAAGACCGTTGGAATTACGAAAAAATAGGGGCTCCTTTTGTTGAAGGCAACTACACTTATTATTATAAAAACGATGGTTTACAAAACCAATCCGTTTTATATCGTAAAGGCAGCGATGGGAAAGAAGAAATTTTCCTAGATCCGAATACTTTTTCAAAAGATGGCACTACATCTCTAGCAAGTGTATCATTTACTGAAGATGGCAGTTTAGTAGCGTATGCAATATCTGAAGGAGGAAGCGATTGGAGAAAAGTGATCGTACTAAATGCTGAAGACAAAACAGTAATCGGTGACACTTTGATAGACGTGAAGTTTTCTGGACTATCATGGTACAAAAATGAAGGTTTTTACTATTCAAGCTACGATAAACCCGATGGTTCTGAATTATCTGCAAAAACAGACGAACATAAATTATACTATCACAAACTGAACACACCACAAACTCAAGACAGAGTAGTTTTTGGAGACAAAACAAAACGTCGTTACGTGGGTGGATATGTAACTGATGACCAAAATTATTTAGTTATCACAGCTGCAAATGCAACTTCTGGAAATGAGTTGTACTTACAAGATTTAAACAATCCAAACGGTTCAATCCAAACCATTGTTACAGGTTTTGAAAACGATTATTCCATCATAGACTCAAAAGACGGAAAGCTGTATATCGTAACCAACTTTAACGCACCCAACAAAAAATTGATGGTTGTTGAAGCTAGCTCTGTAAGTAACAGAGACAGTTGGAAGGACGTAATTTCCGAAACAGAAAACGTATTAAGCTTATCTAAAGCTGGAGGTTATTTCTTTGCACATTACATGAAAGATGCTGTTTCTGTTGTAGAACAATACGAATATAATGGTTCTAAAGTTCGAGAAATTGAATTACCTGGTTTAGGGACAGCTTCTGGCTTTGGTGATAAAAATGATGCAAAAGAACTTTATTTCTCTTTCACCAATTATGTAACTCCTGGTTCTATTTATAAAATGGACATTACTACCGGCGCTTCAGAAATTTACCAACAACCAAAAGTAAAGTTCAATCCAGACGATTACGAATCTAAACAAGTTTTTTATGAATCTAAAGACGGTACACGTGTACCAATGATGATTACTTATAAAAAAGGAACAAAATTAGATGGAAATAACCCAACTATGCTTTATGCATACGGCGGTTTTAATGTTTCATTGACACCTACTTTCAGTATTGCAAATGCAGTTTGGCTGGAAAATGGAGGAATTTATGCAGTTCCTAATTTAAGAGGTGGTGGAGAATACGGTAAAAAATGGCATATAGCAGGAACTCAATTGCAAAAACAAAACGTTTTTGACGATTTTATAGCCGCAGCACAATATCTGATTGATAATAAATACACTTCTTCTGAAAAATTAGCCATTAGAGGCGGATCAAATGGAGGTTTATTGGTAGGTGCTACCATGACCCAACGCCCTGAATTAATGCAAGTAGCTTTGCCAGCAGTTGGTGTATTAGATATGCTAAGATATCACACCTTCACAGCTGGTGCTGGTTGGGCATATGACTACGGAACAGCCGAAGACTCTAAAGAAATGTTTGAGTATTTAAAAGGCTATTCTCCTGTTCATAATGTAAAAGCAGGAGTTTCATATCCGGCTACAATGATTACTACAGGTGATCACGACGACCGTGTTGTGCCAGCACACAGCTTTAAATTTGCAGCGGAACTACAAGACAAAAATGAAGGAAACAATCCTATGTTGATTCGTATTGATGTGAACGCTGGACATGGCGCTGGAAAATCAATGGAACAAATCATTAATGAAAATGCAGACATACAAGCATTTACACTTTGGAATATGGGGATTCAAAAACTGTAATTCTCAACTGATTTAAACCTAAAAAAAGCTGTCCAATAAATTTCGGACAGCTTTTTTTTATGTTAAGTAGAGAAAAATTCTAAGTTTCTAACAATAGCTTTAAATCAAAAAGAAATCAAAAACACTCCATAATCACTTAGTATCAACACCTTACAGCTAAAACCAGTTTTAATTTGACTGTGCTAACAATAAAATCATGTTTTATTTAACATAACATCCATAATCTATCAAATTTTTATCTAATTTAGACCTTGAAAAAATGTTTGATATTTTATGATTCAGAAAGTTATTGTCGGAAGTGAGGAATGGTGTTCATTGCCTCAATTAAAAGTACCTGCGATAAAGGTACGCGTAGATTCAGGAGCCAAAACATCTGCTTTGCATGCCGAACAAATCACTCCGTTTGAAAAAGACGGAGAAACTTGGGTGAAATTTAACATTCATCCCATTCAAAGAACTGGAAAAAGCGCTATTAGCTGCGAAGCTAAAGTTATCGACCGCCGCATTATCAAAAGTTCTACTGGAACACGTGAAAGTAGATACGTCATCAACACTGAAATTTCGTTAGGAGATCATAAATGGACAATAGAGCTCACGCTCACCAACCGCGATTCTATGGGATATAGAATGCTTTTGGGTAGAGAAGCTATGACAGGTAGATTGATAGTCGATCCCGATGAACATTTTAAATTTGGTATCGTAACTCCTGAAAAACTAAAAGAGTATTATGCCTCAAATGGGAACGAAAAAAAAGGATTACGTATCGGATTATTAGCCAGCAACCCGGATTTGTATTCCAATATCCGCATCATGGAAGCAGGAGAGTTGCGTGGTCACGAAATGCATTTTTTGAATTTAAAACACTGTTACATGAAGCTGGATGCATTACAACCAGAGATTCATTACAGAGGCGGAAAAATTCTAAATGATTTTGATGCCATTATCCCAAGAATTAGACCGAGTATGACCTATTATGGTTGCTCACTCATTCGCCAATTTGAATCATTAAAAGTATATAGTTTAAATAATGCTGCTTCTATTACACAATCACGTGATAAGCTTTTTTCTTTGCAATTATTATTAAGCCACGGAGTGGATATCCCAACAACCGGATTTGCTAACTCTCCACTAGACACCAATGATTTAATCAATATGGTAGGGGGGTCTCCTTTGATTATTAAACTATTAGAAGGAACCCAAGGAAAAGGTGTGGTTTTAGCCGAAACTAAAAAAGCTGCAGAATCAGTAATTAATGCTTTTAAAAGCTTGAATGCCAACATTCTTGTTCAAGAATTTATTAAAGAAGCCAACGGTAAAGATTTACGTTTATTTGTCGTAGACGGAAAAGTTGTTGCAGCCATGCAAAGAGAAGCGTTACCTGGAGAATTTCGCGCCAATATACATTTAGGTGGAAAAGCTTCTGTTGTAAAAGTAACCGCTGCCGAGAAAAGAATTGCAATTAAAGCAACAAAAGCCATGAATTTAAAAGTTGCTGGTGTAGATATAATTCGCTCAGCCAAAGGACCTTTGCTTTTAGAAGTAAATTCTTCTCCTGGATTAGAGGGAATTGAAGGTGCAACTGGCAAGGATATTGCAGGTGAAATGATAAAAGCCATTGAAAAACATTATAAATGGCTGCAACGTTAACCCAAAAAATCTAAACAGCATGAAAAAGATTTTGTATTTATTACCAATGATTTTATTAACATTCACAGGTATGGCACAAAGCAATCAAGTGACTCCACAGGTTCAAGTGAGCGGAGAAGGTTCTATGAAAATCAAACCAGATTACGCTCAAATTTCAATTGGAGTAGAAATTAAAGACGTCGATGCTACAAAAGCAAAAAAAGAAAATGATAAAATCATTGCGAAAATGATTCAAATCATTAAAGAGAGTAAAATTGAAGATAAAGACTTTCAAACACAACGAGTTCATCTATACAAATCGAGAGATTATCAAGAAAAAATCGACTATTTTGTTGCTAATCAAACCATCAGTATCACTTTACGTAATTTGAACAATTACGAAAAAATTATGAGCGATTTGATACAAGTTGGCGCAAATAACATTCAAGGTGTTGAGTTCAAATCGACAGAAACAGAAAAGTATGCATCTGAAATTAGAGCAAAAGCCGTATTAGACGCTAAGAAAAAAGCAGAAGATTATGCAGGTGCATTAAATCAAAGTATTGGAAAAGCGATCTTAATTAGCGATCAATCTTCTATCATTCAGCCTAGAGTATACAGTATGAAGGCCGCTAGCTTAGAAGCAGATTCACTCATGCAAGAACAAACCTTGGCGATAGGTGAAATTGAAATTTCAACCAATGTCAGTATAAGTTTTGAATTGAAATAAAAATAAACCCTTTTAGAAAAACTAAAAGGGTTTATTTTTTATTGATTTTTATTTTCTTTGATGTAATCTATAAACTGATCAAATAGATACTTTGAATCATTTGGTCCTGGACTTGATTCAGGATGATATTGTACAGAAAAAACTGGAGCATCTTTTAAACGAATACCTGCAACAGTATTGTCATTAAGATGATAATGTGTCAATTCTACTTCAGGATGATTCTCAACCTCTTCTCTTACGATAGCGAAACCATGGTTTTGAGAGGTTATTTCACCTTTACCACTCAAGATATTCATCACTGGATGATTGATACCTCTGTGTCCATTAAACATCTTATAACTGTTAATCCCTTGCGAAAGTGCTATCAATTGATGACCAAGACAAATACCAAAAACAGGTTTACCGTCTTTCACAATTTTTTTTACTTCTTCAATTACGTTATTTAATGGCTGTGGATCTCCTGGTCCATTAGACAAGAAATAAGCATCTGGATTAAAGGCGTCTAATTCCTCTTTAGTTGTGTTGTATGGAAAAACCTTTATATAACAATCACGCTCATCTAGACAACGAAGTATATTGGTCTTAATTCCAAAATCTAAGGCTGCGATTCTATAGCTTGCATTTTCATTTCCATAAAAATAAGGTTCTTTGGTAGATACTTTTGAAGCCAACTCATAACCTTCCATATTAGGAACAGCAGCTAAAATCTGTTTCAATTCTTCGATAGATTTACCATCTGTAGAAATAACAGCATTCATGGCTCCATTATCTCTAATATAACCAATCAGAGCACGAGTATCTACATCTGTAACAACAACTAAGTTTTTAGATGCAAAGAAATCATACAAAGATCCCGATGCAGATGGTCTTGAATGCGTGAAGCTAAAATTTTTACAAACTAAACCTGCAATTTGTATATCATCTGAATCCACTTCATCGGTGTGTACGCCATAATTACCTATATGAGCTCCGGCAGACAACATGATTTGGCCAAAATAAGAAGGATCTGTGAATACTTCTTGATAACCAGTAGCTCCGGTATTAAAACAAATTTCTCCGGTAGTAGTTCCTTTGATACCGGCAGACTTTCCGTGAAAAACGGTACCGTCACTTAACAAGACGATTGCATTATCTCTCTCTGTATATTTCATCGTAATAAAATTGTGGTGCAAAAATACTAAAAAAAATTTATTTTTATTGAATAAAAAAAGGACAAACTCAAAAACAGTTTGTCCTTTTTAAATTATGATAATAAAGAAAACGAATTATTCATTGCTCTCTTTCTTCTCAGTTGAAGTTTCTGGAGCTTCAGGGGTTTCAACAGCTGCTTCAGCAACTGGAGTTTCTTCAGTTGAAGCAGTAGCTTTTTTTCTACCTCTTCTCGTTGAAGCTTTCTTAACCACTTTTGCACCTGCGTTGTACAACTCGTTGAAATCTACCAATTCAATCATCGCCATTTCAGCGTTATCTCCTAAACGATTTCCTAATTTAATAATACGAGTATATCCACCTGGACGATCACCTACTTTTTGAGCTACATCTCTAAACAATTCAGCTACTGCATATTTACTTCTTAAATAAGTAAACACGATACGACGATTGTGTGTATCATCAGTTTTTGATTTTGTAATCAACGGCTCAATAAATTGCTTCAAAGCTTTAGCTTTAGCAACAGTAGTATTGATTCTCTTGTGTTCGATTAAAGAACAAGCCATATTGGCCAACATAGCTTTTCTATGTCCAACTTGTCTTCCTAAGTGATTAACTTTTTTTCCGTGTCTCATGACGTTGTTTTTTAAACTTCATCTTGCATCAATCCCGTTTGGGAGCGCAAAATATGAAGCAATTTATTCTTTATCTAATTTGTATTTTACAAGATCCATTCCGAAAGTCAAACCTTTACTGCTAACTAATTCTTCTAGCTCTGTCAAAGATTTCTTTCCGAAGTTTCTAAATTTCATTAAATCGCTTTTGTTATAAGTAACTAAATCGCCTAATGTTTCTACTTCAGCCGCTTTCAAACAATTCAATGCTCTTACTGAAAGATCTAAATCTACCAATTTAGTTTTTAGAAGCTGTCTCATGTGAAGTGATTCTTCGTCATAAGTATCAGATTGAGCGATTTCGTCTGCCTCCAAAGTAATTCTTTCGTCTGAAAACAACATGAAATGATGAATCAGTGTTTTAGCAGCCTCGGTTAGAGCATCTTTAGGATGAATGGATCCGTCTGTTACGATATCGAAAACCAACTTTTCGTAGTCGGTTTTTTGTTCAACACGATAGTTCTCAACAGCGTATTTCACATTTTTAACAGGTGTATAAATAGAGTCTGTAAAAATGGTTCCAATAGGTGCATTGGGACGTTTGTTTTCTTCAGCTGGTACATATCCTCTACCCTTTTCAATAGTCAATTCCATATTGATAGTGACAGAAGGTTCCATATTCATAATAACCAAATCAGGGTTTAACACCTGAAATCCGGAAATAAATTTTTGGAAATCGCCAGCTGTTAATTGTTCTTTACCAGTAAATGAAATACTAACAGTTTCATTATCGATATCTTCAATTTGACGTTTAAAACGTACTTGTTTCAAGTTAAGGATAATTTCTGTTATATCTTCAACAACACCGGCAATAGTAGAAAACTCATGTTCAACGCCTTCGATGCGTACTGAAGTGATTGCGTATCCTTCTAATGATGAAAGAAGTACTCTTCTTAATGCATTACCGATTGTCAATCCATAACCAGGTTCTAAAGGACGAAATTCAAATTTTCCTTTTGAATCGGTTGAATCAATCATGATAACTTTATCGGGCTTTTGAAAAATAAATATTGCCATAGTGATTTCGACTGAAAGTCTTTTATTATTTGTTGTACAACTCTACGATTAACTGTTCTCTGATGTTTTCTGGAATTTGAATTCTAGCAGGAACGCTTACAAAAGTTCCTTCTTTAGTTTCATTATTCCATGTAATCCACTCATAAACAGCACTCGAACCAGCCAATGAACGTTCAATAGCTTCTAAAGATTTAGATTTCTCACGAACAGCTACTTTGTCACCAGCTTTTAATTGATAAGAAGGTATGTTTACAATCTCACCATTTACAGTGATGTGTCTGTGTGAAACGATTTGACGTGCAGCACGACGAGAAGGAGCGATACCCATTCTATATACTACGTTGTCTAATCTAGACTCACATAATTGGATTAAAATTTCACCTGTAACTCCACGAGCAGCAGATGCTTTTTTAAACATGTTGCGGAATTGTTTTTCTAAGATACCGTATGTGTACTTAGCTTTTTGTTTTTCCATCAACTGAATAGCGTACTCAGATTTTTTTCCTCTTCTTTTCGCTAAACCATGTTGACCCGGAGGATAGTTTCTTTTTTCGAAAGCTTTATCTTCTCCGAAAATTGCTTCACCGAATTTACGTGCAATTTTAGTACTTGGACCAGTATATCTTGCCATTTTTAAAAAATTAAATAAGGTAGGGATTATGAATTCAGGTCATCCTTCGATAATACTTCTCCTACCTTGGTTATACTATAAAATAAAATAATTAAACTCTTCTTCTTTTTGGAGGACGACATCCGTTATGAGGAATTGGAGTGATATCGATGATTTCTGTAACTTCGATACCAGAGTTGTGGATAGAACGAATCGCAGATTCTCTACCGTTTCCAGGTCCTTTAACGAAAACTTTTACTTTTTTAAGTCCTGCATCCAAAGCTGTTTTTGTACAATCTTCTGCTGCCATCTGAGCTGCATAAGGCGTGTTCTTTTTTGAACCACGGAATCCCATTTTTCCAGCTGATGACCATGAAATAACTTCACCCTTTTTGTTTGTTAAAGAGATGATGATGTTATTAAATGTTGCACTGATATGAGCTTCACCTGTAGCCTCTACTATAACTTTACGTTTTTTTGCGCTTGCTTTAGCCATACTACTTATTATTTAGTTGCTTTTTTCTTGTTAGCAACAGTTTTTCTTTTACCTTTTCTTGTTCTAGAGTTATTTTTAGTTCTTTGTCCTCTTAACGGAAGACCAGCTCTATGACGAATACCTCTTTGACATCCGATGTCCATTAAACGTTTAATGTTTAATGAAACTTCTGAACGCAACTCACCTTCAATTTTGTAGTGAGAGACAGCTTGACGAATAGCTCCGATTTCATCATCGTTCCATTCTAAAACTTTCTTGTTTTCGTCAACATTTGCTGTTGCTAAAACCTCTTTTGCTCTGCTTGATCCGATACCGAAGATATAGGTCAAAGCAATAATTCCTCTTTTATTTTTAGGTATATCTACCCCTGCGATTCTTGCCATAATTATCCTTGTCTTTGTTTAAATCTAGGATTCTTTTTATTAATAACGTATAATCTACCTTTTCTGCGCACAACAATACAGTCTGCACTTCTTTTTTTTACTGATGCTCTTACTTTCATTTTAACAGCTTTAATATCTATAAGTAATTCTTGCTTTGGTCAAATCGTAAGGGCTCATTTCAAGTTTCACTTTATCACCTGGTAATAATTTGATATAATGCATACGCATCTTACCTGAAATATGTGCGATCACGATGTGTCCGTTTTCTAATTCTACACGGAACATTGCATTGGACAACGCCTCTATAATGGTTCCGTCTTGTTCTATTGCTGATTGTTTAGCCATATTTTATTAAGCGATTGCTTTTCTTTTTTTACCACTCTTCATCAATCCGTCGTATTGCTTGTTCAACAAATAAGAATTCACTTGTTGGATTGTATCAATAGCAACACTAACTAAAATCAATAAAGAAGTACCTCCATAAAACATTGCCCAACCTTGTGATACGTCTAAGAAAGACACTGCCATTGCAGGTAAAACTGCGATTAATGCAAGTATCAAAGATCCTGGAAATGTTATCAATGACATTACTCTATCTAAGAAGTTTGCAGTGTCTTGACCAGGTTTAATTCCCGGAATAAAACCACCACTTCTCTTTAGGTCGTCTGCCATTTTATTTGTTGGTACCGTAATTGCGGTGTAAAAGTACGAAAAAATTATTATTAACAACGCAAAAACTAAATTATACTCTAAACCAAATATATCATTGAATGTATTTGTGATGGTTTGGGCTCCGTCAGACGAAGATAATCCAGCAATCACAGGAGGTATGAACATGATTGCTTGCGCGAAGATAATAGGCATTACACCTGAAGCATTTAGTTTCAAAGGAATCCATTGACGGTTTCCAGAAACTGCAGTAGCATCATATTCTCCAGCAACACTTCTTCTTGCGTATTGTACTGGAATTTTTCGAACAGCCATGGTCAACAATATACAAGCAATAATGATTAACAACCAAATAATCAATTCAAAAATGATCATCATCAATCCTCCTCCACCTACTGCCATACGAGATTGTGTTTCTTGCATGAATGCCATAGGTAAGTTAGCGATGATACCAATCATAATCAATAGAGATATTCCGTTCCCAATACCTTTATCAGTTATCTTTTCTCCTAACCACATAGCAAAAATAGTTCCAGTAGTTAGAATCAAAACAGATGAGAACAAGAAAGAGAAAGAACTGAAGCCTAAAAGAAATGCATCTGAAGGCAATTGTTGTTGCAAGTTATAGATATAACCTGGACCTTGAACCAAAGTAATAGCAACGGTTAACCATCTGGTAATTTGATTCATTTTCTTTCTACCGCTTTCACCATCGTTTTGAAGTTTTTGTAGATAAGGTACAGCAATACCCATTAACTGAACAACAATAGATGCAGAGATATAAGGCATGATCCCCAACGCAAAAACAGAAGCTTGTGAAAACGCACCTCCAGTAAACACGTTGATCAACCATCCAATACCCTGATCAGTTTGGTCTGTCAAAGCTTGTAATTTAGTAGCATCAATACCTGGTAGTGTTACTTGTGCACCAAAACGGTACACAAGCAACAAACCTATAGTGAATAAAACTTTATTCCTAAGTTCCTCGATATTCCAAATATTTGCTATTGTTTCAAAAAACTTTTTCATATATGGAAAGATTTTATAAAGTTACGGCTTCACCTCCAGCTGCTTCGATAGCTGCTATTGCTGATGCTGTAAATTTGTGAGCAGTTACTTTTAGTTTTGCTTTAAGCTCTCCTCTACCCAAAATCTTTACCAAGCTGTTTTTTGAAGTCAATCTGTTTTCAACTAATACATTGAAATCCACTGTATCAGTAATCGCTCCATTGTCAACCAAAGTTTGCAAAGTATCTAAATTGATAGGTACATATTCTACACGGTTGATATTTTTAAATCCAAATTTTGGAACGCGTCTTTGCAAAGGCATTTGACCCCCTTCAAAACCAATCTTTTTAGAGTATCCAGAACGTGATTTAGCTCCTTTATGTCCACGTGTAGAAGTACCACCTTTTCCGGATCCTTCACCGCGACCTACTCTTTTATTTTGATTATGTACTGAACCTTCTGCCGGTTGTAAGTTACTTAAATTCATACTTCAATTTGATTAGTTAATTTCTTCAACAGAAATTAAATGTTGCACTTTCTTTACCATTCCTGCGATAGCAGGTGTATTATCATGCTCAACTATTTGTCCGATTTTACGAAGTCCTAGAGCCTCTAAGGTTCTCTTTTGATCTTCTGGACAGTTGATTTTACTTCTAAGTTGTTTTACTCTAATTTTCGACATAATGCTAAAATTAAGATTTAAATACTTTCTCTAACGAGATTCCTCTTTGCTTAGCAACTGTAACAGCGCTTCTCATACTTAATAAAGCATCAAATGTTGCTTTAACTACGTTATGAGGATTTGAAGATCCCTGAGATTTTGATAATACATTTTGAACTCCAAGAGATTCAAGTACTGCGCGTACGTTACCTCCAGCGATTACTCCTGTACCCACTGCGGCTGGCATCAAGAACACGCGTGCTCCTGCATATTTCCCTTTTTGTTCGTGAGGAATGGTAGTTCCGTGTAACGGAATACGAACCAAGTTTTTCTTTGCATCTTCAACTGCTTTCGCTATAGCTTCAGAAACATCTTTAGATTTACCTAAACCATGACCCACTACACCATCTTCGTTACCAACCACTACTATTGCAGAAAAGCCAAATGCTCTACCTCCTTTAGTAACTTTAGTTACACGATTAACGGCAACCAAGCGATCTTTTAAATCAAGACCTGCTGGTTTTACATATTCTACGTTTTTATACTTTTGATACATAACTATTACTATTAGAATTTTAGACCAGCTTCTCTGGCACCCTCTGCTAATGATTTAACGCGTCCGTGGTATAAATTTCCACCTCTATCAAATGAGATCGTATCGATTCCGGCTTGTAAAGCTTTTTCTGCGATTAGTTTTCCGACAGATGCAGCAGTTTCAATTTTAGTTCCTTTTTCTACACCAGCTTCTCTTGAAGAGGCTGCAGCTAAAGTTACTCCATTCACATCATCTATGATTTGAGCATAGATTTCTTTATTACTTCTAAATACAGACAAACGTGGTCTTTCGGCTGTGCCGTTAACTGTTTTTCTAACTCTGTATTGAATTCTTAGTCTTCTTTCAGATTTGTTTAATGACATGGTCTTAATTTTTAAGCTGATTTACCTGCTTTTCTTCTTAACTCTTCACCAACAAACTTAATACCTTTTCCTTTGTAAGGTTCAGGCTTACGGAAAGAACGGATTTTAGCCGCTACTTGTCCTAATAATTGCTTGTCGTGAGATGATAATTTAACGATAGGGTTTTTACCTTTTTCAGAAACTGTTTCTACTTTTACCTCTGGAGCAATGTCCAAGACAACGTTGTGAGAGAAACCTAATGCCATATCCAATTTTTGACCTTGAGTAGTGGCACGGAATCCAACTCCGATAAGTTCTAAATCTAGGGTAAAACCTTCAGATACACCAACAACCATATTGTTGATTAAACTTCTGTACAAACCGTGTTGAGCTCTTTCTTTCTTTGCGTCAGAAAAACGTTCTACAATGATTTGTCCGTCTTCTACTTTCACAGCTACGTCACTATACGTCTGTGAAAGCTCTCCTAATTTTCCTTTTACTACAATAACGTCAGGTTGTACATCAACAGTAACACCTTCTGGTATCATAATGGGACTTTTTCCTATTCTTGACATTTCTGCTCGTCTTTTATATTAGTATACGTAACAAACTACTTCACCACCAATGTTGAGCTGTTTTGCTTTCTTCCCCGTCATTACTCCCTGAGAAGTAGAAACGATAGCAATACCTAATCCGTTTAAGATTCTAGGTAAATTAGCTGATGATGCATATTTACGTAAACCTGGTTTACTAATTCTTTGGATATCTCTGATGACAGACTCTTTTGTGTCTTTGTCATATTTTAAAGCAATCTTGATGGTACCTTGTACAGATGAATCATCAAATTTGTAGCTTAAAATATATCCTTGTTCGAATAAAATTTTTGTGATTTCTTTTTTGAAATTCGAAGCAGGGATTTCAACCACTTTGTGGTTTGCTCTTGCTGCGTTTCTAATTCTTGTTAAGAAATCTGCAATAGGATCTGTATACATAATGTATGATTTGCGGTTGTGGTTTTCAAGATGTTTTTTTTTTGAACCTTCAACCAGTTAAAAATTAATTACCAACTTGCTTTTTTAACTCCAGGGATTAACCCTTGATTTGCCATTTCACGGAACGTTACACGTGAAAGACCAAATTGACGCATATAACCTCTTGGTCTTCCAGTTAATTTACAACGATTGTGTAAACGTACCGGCGAAGCGTTTGCAGGCAACTTTTGTAATGCTTCGTAATCTCCAGCTTCTTTTAAAGCTTTGCGTTTAGCAGCGTATTTTGCTACTAAAGCTTCTCTTTTAGCCTCACGGGCTTTCATTGATTCTTTAGCCATACTTAGTTCTTTTTAAAAGGTAAACCTAATTGAGTTAATAATGATTTTGCTTCTTTATCCGTATTTGCATTAGTAACAAAAGTGATATCGAATCCAGCAATTTTATTAACTTTATCGATGTCAATTTCTGGGAAAATGATTTGCTCAGTAACTCCTAAATTGTAGTTTCCTCTACCATCAAATCCGTTTGCTTTGATACCTTGAAAATCACGAACACGTGGCAATGCAGAAGTAACCAAACGGTCTAAAAACTCATACATTTTTTCGCCACGCAAAGTTACTTTCGCTCCAATTGGCATTCCTTTTCTTAGTTTAAACGACGCTACGTCTTTCTTAGAGATTGTAGCAATCGCTTTCTGTCCAGTAATTTTTGTTAGTTCTTCTACAGCGTAGTCAACTAATTTTTTATCCGAAACAGCAGCACCTACTCCACGGCTTACAACAATTTTTTCAAGTCTTGGAACTTGCATTACATTTTTGTATCCGAATTCTTCCTTTAAAGCAGAGATTACTCTGTCTTTATATTCCTGTTTAAGTCTTGGTATATAAGTCATGACTATAATACTTCGTTAGATTTTTTAGAAACTCTTACTTTCTTATCTCCTTCAACTTTGTAACCTACTTTTGTAGTTTGCTTTGTTTTGGGATCTACTAAAGCAATATTCGAAATATGAATTGGAGCTTCTTTTTGAACAATACCTCCTTGAGGATTTGCAGCACTTGGTTTTGTATGTTTCGAAACCATGTTTACTCCTTCAACGATTGCTTTGTTTTTGTCGCGAAAAACGCGAACAACTTTTCCTTCAGACCCTTTGTGGTCACCAGCGATAACTCTTACGTTATCTCCTGTTTTAATTTTTAGCTTTGTCATCTTTGAACGAATTAAAGCACTTCAGGTGCTAATGATACAATTTTCATGAATTGTTTTTCACGAAGTTCTCTTGCTACCGGACCAAAAACACGTGTTCCTCTCATTTCTCCTGCTGCATTTAACAATACGCAAGCATTATCATCGAAACGGATGTAAGAACCATCGGCTCTTCTCACTTCTTTTTTAGTACGTACAACAACTGCAGTTGAAACAGCACCTTTTTTCACACTTCCATTTGGAGTTGCATCTTTGATGGTAACTACAATTTTATCTCCTACAGAGGCATAACGACGTTTCGTCCCTCCTAACACACGGATAGTTAAAACTTCTTTAGCTCCCGTGTTATCTGCTACTTTTAATCTTGATTCTTGTTGTACCATAATTATTTCGCTCTTTCAATGATTTCAACTAATCTCCAACATTTGTTTTTAGATAATGGACGAGTTTCCATTATTCTAACTGTGTCACCAATGTTACAGTCGTTCAATTCGTCGTGTGCAACATATTTCTTTGTCTTTAACACGAACTTTCCATATAACGGGTGTTTTACTCTTTTTGTTTCAGAAACAACAATAGATTTAGTCATCTTATTGCTGGTAACAATCCCGATTCTTTCTTTTCTTAAATTTCTTTTTTCCATCTTTCAGCAGAATACGATTATTGTAAGTCATTTTTGCTTAGCTCCGTTTTTACACGTGCGATAGCTCTTCTCACAACTCTCAATTGTAGAGGGTTAGCGATAGGGGAAACAGCGTGAGCGTTTTTCAACTCTGCGTATTCCTTTGTCAATTCACCAAGCTTCGTTTGTAACTCAGCTGCAGATAGATTTTTTATTTCTGATTGTTTCATAATGCTCTTAATAAATGATTATGCTTCGAAATCTCTTGCAATGATAAACTTGGTTCTTACAGGAAGTTTTTGTGCTGCTAGACGTAAAGCTTCTTTAGCTGTTGCCAAAGGCACTCCGCCTACTTCAAACATAATTCTTCCAGGTTTTACAACTGCAGCCCAATATTCAACTGCACCTTTACCTTTACCCATACGTACTTCAAGAGGTTTCTTAGTAATAGGCTTATCTGGGAAAATCTTGATCCATAATTGTCCTTCACGTTTCATGTAACGAGTAGCTGCAATACGAGCCGCCTCGATTTGACGAGAAGTAATGAACGAATAATCTAAAGATTTAATACCAAACATTCCGTTTGAAAGCTGGTGCCCTCTTTGAGACACTCCTTTCATCTTACCTTTCTGTACCTTACGGTACTTTGTTCTTCTAGGCTGTAACATTTTACTTCTTTAGTTTTAAATTACTTTCTTTTGCGTTGGTTTGGTCTTCCACCAGGTCTTCCTGAAGATTTAGATTTTTGCTTCTCTAAACCAGCTAACGGAGAAAGATCTCTCTTACCGTAAACCTCACCTTTCATGATCCATACTTTAATACCCATTCTACCGTAAGTAGTGTGAGCTTCAGCTAAAGCATAATCAATATCAGCGCGGAAAGTAGAAAGAGGAATACGACCTTCTTTGAAACTTTCTGAACGTGCCATTTCAGCTCCGTTCAAACGTCCTGAAATCATCACTTTAATACCTTCGGCATTCATTCTCATTGCTGCAGCGATAGCCATCTTGATTGCACGGCGATAAGAAATTCTGCTTTCGATCTGACGAGCGATGCTTGTTGCAGCCAAATAAGCATCTAATTCAGGTCTTTTGATTTCAAAGATGTTGATTTGCACCTCTTTGTTAGTAATCTTCTTAAGTTCTTCTTTTAACTTGTCTACCTCTTGTCCACCCTTTCCGATAATAATACCCGGACGAGCAGTAGTGATAGTAACGGTTACAAGTTTCAAAGTTCTCTCGATGATAATCTTAGATACACTAGCTTTTGATAAACGAGCATGGATGTACTTTCTGATTTTTGCGTCTTCAGCAAGTTTGTCTCCATAGTCATTTCCACCGTACCAATTTGAGTCCCATCCTCTGATGATCCCAAGGCGATTTCCGATTGGATTAGTCTTTTGTCCCATACTGTTTACTAATTGCTTAAAGTGTTATTATTTGATTCTAAAACGATTGTAACGTGATTAGAACGTTTTCTGATTCTATGTGCACGACCTTGTGGTGCAGGACGAAGTCTCTTTAACATCGCACCACCGTCTACACGGATTTCTTTTACAAATAATTCTGCTTCTTCGATATCTGCGTCAGCATTTTTAGCTTGCCAGTTAGCAATTGCTGAAAGCAATAACTTCTCTAATCTGGTTGAAGCCTCTTTTGTATTAAATCTTAATATATTTAGAGCGTTCTCAACTTTCTGTCCTCTAACTAAATCTGCAACCAAACGCATTTTACGAGGTGAAGTTGGGCAATTGTTTAGCTTAGCAAAAGCAATGCTTTTCTTTGCTTCCTTAATTTGCTCGGCTCTTTCTCTTTTACGAACTCCCATAGCTTCTTATTATTTTTTACCTTTATTTTTTGCACCTGCATGTCCACGGAATGAACGTGTTGGTGAAAACTCTCCTAATTTATGTCCTACCATGTTTTCTGTTACGTAAACTGGTACAAATTGACGACCGTTATGAACTGCAATTGTTTGTCCTACAAAATCAGGAGTAATCATTGATGCTCTTGACCATGTTTTTACAACTGCTTTATTGCCATTTTCTGCATTCGCTAAAACTTTTTTCTCAAGTTTATAGTGAACATAAGGTCCCTTTTTTAATGAACGTGCCATACTACTTACTTAATTATTTTCTACGTTCTACAATATACTTATTACTTGCTTTCACACTAGAACGAGTTCTGTATCCCTTAGCTGGTAATCCCTTTCTTGAGCGTGGGTGTCCACCTGAAGCGCGACCTTCTCCACCTCCCATTGGGTGATCAACTGGGTTCATTGCAACTGGTCTAGTACGTGGTCTTCTACCCAACCAACGAGATCTACCTGCTTTTCCAGATACGATCAATTGGTGATCATGGTTAGAAACAGAACCAATAGTTGCCATACATGTTAAAAGAATCAAACGAATCTCTCCTGAAGGCATCTTAATGGTTGCGTATTTTCCATCGCGAGCAACTAATTGTGCAAATGTTCCTGCAGAACGAGCAATAACAGCACCTTGTCCCGGACGTAACTCGATACAAGAAATAATTGTACCAAGAGGAATGTTCGCTAAAGGCATTGCATTTCCAACTTCTGGAGCTGCATCAGCACCTGAAACAACTTTTTGACCTACTTGTAAACCCGCTGGGGCTATAATATAGCGTTTTTCACCATCAGCATAAGCCAACAATGAAATAAAAGCTGAACGGTTCGGATCGTACTCAATCGATTTTACAATAGCTGGAACTCCAGTTTTTGTTCTTTTAAAATCGATAATACGATATCTTTGTTTGTGACCACCGCCTAAGTAACGCATGGTCATTTTTCCTTGACTATTTCTACCTCCAGATTTTTTTTTCGGTGCCAATAATGAACGCTCCGGCTTATCAGTTGTAATAGTGTCAAAGCTATTTACAACTCTAAAACGCTGACCTGGGGTAATAGGTTTTAATTTTCTAACTGACATTGTTATTAGATATTAGAATATAAATCAATTGTATCTCCTTCTTGCAAAGTGACTACTGCTTTCTTGTAAGCAGAAGTTTTCCCGGTAATCATACCGCTTTTTGTATATTTTGTAGTTCTGTCTGCTCTGTAAATCATTGTGTTTACATCAAGAACCGAAACACCGTATGCAGCTTCTACTGCATTTTTGATTTCGATTTTGTTCGCATTCTTTCTAACTACAAAACCAAAGCGATTGAATTTCTCACCATCTTTAGTGATTTTTTCCGTGATGATAGGTTTTATAATCGTACTCATCTTCTACTTATTTTGTTAAATTTTCTACAATTCCTTCTACAGAACCCTCAGTCAACACTAAAGAATTTGTATTTAAAATCTTATAAGTGCTTAATTCTGAAGACATTACCACAGAAGCTCTTTTTAAATTGCGTGATGACAAATATACATTATTATTTGACTCACCCAAAACAAATAATGATTTTTTATTCTCTAATCCTAAAGCCTTCAATACATTAACAAAATTCTTAGTATTTGGAGTATCGAAATTGAAATCTTCTACTACTACTAAATTTTGCTCTTGTGCTTTTATGGTGAACGCAGATTTACGTGCCAAACGCTTTAAAGACTTGTTTAATTTAAAAGAATAATTACGTGGTCTTGGTCCAAAAACAGTACCACCACCTTTAAACAAAGGGTTTTTTGCAGAACCCGCACGAGCAGTTCCTGTTCCTTTTTGTTTTTTAATTTTACGAGTTGATCCCGCTACCTCATTACGCTCTTTAGCCTTATGAGTTCCCTGACGTTGATTTGCTAAATATTGCTTTACATCCAAATAAACTGCATGCTTGTTAGGCTCAATAGCAAATACCGAATCTGAAAGTTGAACTGTTCTTCCAGTATCTTTTCCGTTGATATCTAAAACTTTTACTTCCATTACTTCTGAACGATTACATAAGAGTTTCTGTGTCCTGGTACAGCACCTTTAACTACTAATAAGTTTTTGTCTGCTACCACTTTTAAAACTCTAAGGTTTTGAACTGTAACTTTCTCTCCTCCCATTCTTCCAGCCATGCGCATTCCTTTGAATACACGTGACGGAGTAGAAGAAGCTCCAATAGAACCAGGCGCTCTTAAACGATTGTGCTGACCGTGAGTAGACTGTCCTACTCCGCCAAAACCATGACGTTTAACAACCCCTTGGAAACCTTTCCCCTTAGATGTACCTTGTACATCTACATATTCACCTTCTTCAAACAATTCTACAGTGATTACATCACCTAGATTGTAAGACTCATCAAAATCTTGGAGTTCAACAACTTTTTTCTTTACAGAAGTTCCTGCTTTTTTAAAGTGACCTGTAGCCGCTTTAGTAGCATTCTTTTCCTTTTTGTCATCGAAACCAAGTTGATAAGCTTCATACCCGTCAACCTCTTTGGTTCTGACTTGGGTAACGACACATGGACCTACTTCAAGGACTGTACATGGTATATTTTTACCATTCTCGTCGAATAAGCTGGTCATGCCGATTTTTCTTCCAATTAACCCAGACATAAATTTAAATTAATAATTAATAAATATAAAAATTTCAAGCATCGGCAAAAGTAACACCAATGCTTGAAATAAACAAGTATTTTTATAAATTTTTTATTATCACACTTTAATCTCTACTTCAACTCCTGAAGGAAGCTCTAATTTCATAAGAGCATCGATCGTTTTTGAAGAGGAAGAATAAATGTCTAATAAGCGTTTATAAGAACTCAATTCAAACTGCTCTCTCGCTTTTTTGTTTACGTGAGGCGAGCGCAATACTGTGAAAATTTTCTTGTGTGTTGGTAATGGAATTGGTCCTGTTACCACCGCACCGGTACTTTTTACAGTTTTTACGATTTTTTCTGCTGATTTATCAACCAAGCTATGATCGTAAGACTTTAATTTTATTCTGATTTTTTGACTCATTTTCTTAATAATTAGGCGTTACCTTTAACTTTGTTAATTACTGCTTCTTGAATATTAGAAGGTGTTTGCTCATAGTGCGAGAACTCCATAGTTGAAGTAGCACGTCCTGAAGATAGAGTACGTAACGTTGTTACATATCCAAACATTTCAGAAAGTGGCACAGAAGCTTTTACAACTTTTGAACCAGCTCTGTCATCCATTGAGTTGATTTGTCCGCGACGACGGTTCAAATCCCCAACAATGTCTCCCATGTTTTCTTCTGGAGTCAAAACCTCTAACTTCATGATAGGCTCTAAAATAACAGCTCCAGCAGCTTTTGCAGATTCTTTAAATCCTAATTTTGCTGCCAACTCAAATGACAATTGATCCGAGTCTACCGCGTGGTAAGATCCATCCAATAAAGTCACTCTTAAGCTATCGATTTCAAATCCTGCCAAAGGCCCTTCTTTCATTGCTTCACGGAAACCTTTTTCTACAGATGGAATATATTCTTTAGGAACGTTTCCACCTTTAACTTCGTTAACGAATTGTAAGCCCACTGGTACTTTTCCATCAACCTCTTCTGCTGGTCCGATTTCGAAAACAATGTCCCCGAATTTACCACGACCACCCGATTGTTTCTTATAAACTTCACGGTGATTTGCTTTACGAGTAAATGCTTCTTTGTACTCAACTTGAGGCTCTCCTTGATTAACTTCCACTTTAAACTCACGTCTTAAACGGTCGATAATAATATCAAGGTGCAACTCTCCCATTCCTGAGATAATTGTTTGTCCTGAAGCTTGGTCTGTACGAACAGTAAACGTTGGATCTTCTTCTGCCAATTTAGCCAAAGACATACCCATTTTATCCACATCGGCCTTTGTTTTAGGCTCGATAGCGATACCGATTACTGGATCAGGGAAATCCATTGATTCTAAAACGATAGGATTTTTCTCATCACACAAAGTATCCCCTGTTTTGATGTCTTTAAATCCTACTGCTGCACCAATATCACCTGCTTCAATATATTCGATTGGGTTTTGTTTGTTTGAGTGCATTTGGTAGATACGAGAGATACGCTCTTTGTTTCCTGAACGAGTATTCAAAACATAAGAACCTGCATCTAAACGACCAGAGTATGCACGGAAGAAAGCCAAACGTCCAACGTAAGGGTCTGTAGCGATTTTGAATGCTAGAGCAGCAAACGGATCTGTTACAGCTGGTTTACGAGAAGTTGGTTCTTCTGTATTTGGATTAGTTCCTTCGATTGCTTCTTTATCAGTTGGAGCCGGTAAGTAACGACAAACAGCGTCAATCATAAACTGAACACCTTTGTTTTTAAAAGACGATCCACACATCATTGGAATGATGCTCATATCTAAAGTAGCTGCGCGTAAAGCTGCATGAATTTCCTCTTCAGTAATTGAATCCTCATCTTCCATGTATTTTTCCAACAAGCTTTCGTCGTAAGCAGCGATCTCTTCAATAAGAATTCCTCTATGCTCTTTAACTTCGTCAATCATTTCAGCAGGAATATCAACTACGTCAAATGTTGAACCATAGTTTTCATCATGCCATACAATTGCACGGTTTTTTACCAAGTCAACGATTCCTCTAAAGTCTGCTTCATCACCAATTGGCAATACAATTGGCACTGCGTTAGACTTCAACATATCTTTAACCTGCTGACATACGTTTAAAAAGTTTGCACCTTGACGGTCCATTTTGTTAACGAAACCTAAACGAGGTACTTTATAGTTGTCTGCCAATCTCCAGTTGGTTTCTGACTGAGGCTCTACCCCATCAACCGCAGAGAATAAGAAAACCAAACCATCTAATACACGTAACGAACGGTTTACCTCAACGGTAAAATCCACGTGTCCGGGAGTATCGATAATATTGAAGTGATATTCTTTTGTCTCAGGAGTAACTTGGCCTTGACTTGTTGGGAAATTCCACGTACATGTTGTAGCAGCAGATTGAATGGTAATTCCACGCTCTGCTTCTTGCTCCATCCAGTCCATAGTAGATGAACCTTCGTGAGTTTCACCCATTTTGTGATTCTTCCCTGTATAGAAAAGGATTCGCTCGGTAGTTGTTGTCTTACCCGCATCAATGTGAGCAGCGATACCGATATTTCTTGTAAATTTTAAATCTCTTGCCATCTATATGTTCTTTATGAAAAATTAAAATCTGAAGTGAGAGAATGCTTTGTTAGCTTCTGCCATTTTGTGAGTATCCATTCTTTTCTTAACAGCTGCACCTTCTTCTTTTGCAGCAGCCAAGATTTCAGCAGCTAATCTTGAAGCCATTGATTTCTCATTTCTTCTTCTTGCATAAAGAATCATCCATTTCATCGCCATAGAAATTTTTCTATCTGGACGAATTTGCATTGGAATTTGAAAAGTAGCTCCACCTACACGACGTGAACGCACCTCTACGTGAGGCATCACATTGGTTAATGCATCTTTCCAAATTTCTAATGAAGATTTTTCCTCATCTTGTTTTTTAGACTCAACGATGTCTAGAGCATCATAAAACACTCTGAATGCCACCGATTTTTTACCGTCCCACATTAAGTTGTTCACAAAACGGGTTACCAACTGATCGTTAAATCTTGGATCTGGTAAAAGAGGCCTTTTCTTTGCCTGTTTTTTTCTCATTTCTTTTCTTTCTTTTAAAGCTTACAGTTTTCAGCCCAGACGTAAATTTTCATCCATCCGACCTACAACTTTTAACTCGTTTAAAAATTACTTTTTAGCTTCTTTTGGGCGTTTTGCTCCGTATTTAGATCTTCTTTGTGTACGACCGTTAACTCCGGCAGTATCCAATGCACCACGTACAATGTGGTATCTAACTCCTGGCAAATCTTTCACTCTTCCACCCCTAACTAATACTATCGAGTGCTCTTGAAGATTATGTCCTTCTCCAGGAATGTAAGCATTTACCTCTTTACCATTGGTCAAACGTACACGAGCAACTTTACGCATTGCCGAGTTTGGTTTTTTTGGTGTAGTGGTGTAAACACGCGTACAAACCCCTCTTCTTTGAGGACAAGAATCCAAAGCCATCGATTTACTCTTCTTAGTCAATCGAGTTCTTCCTTTTCTTACTAATTGTTGAATTGTTGGCATAATGTTTATTAAAAATTTCTACATTAATTTTACTTTCCCGAACGTATTTTCGGGGATGCAAATATATAAATTTCTTTTATAAAAACAAATACATTTTATTTATTTTCAATTTTATAGTTATCTACTTCACTATACCGAGCAATTTCCCATTCAATCAATATTCTTAAATTTAAAAACTCCGGCAGAGTTAAACTCTGCCGGAGTTGGTTAAGGTTAATTTTATTTCTTAATTATTTTCTTATTCATTATTCTGCCGTCTTTGGATTCAATATTGATGTGGTAAATGCCGCTTGAAAAATCAGTATAAATTCCCTGTAAAGGATTAGTGTTTGAAATTTTTCTTATTAATTTCCCTACATTATCAAAGATTTTAATTTCTTTAATAACTTGTTCATAATCTTCAACAAAAAAACGTTCTTCAAACGGATTCGGATAAACCTTTATAAATTGCTCCAAAGGTTCTTCTACTGATAAAGGAGTGTCCAAAAGTACTCTCGCTAAAGTAAAATTAGCAACATTATTTAGTTTAGATGAACCACCAATAACCAGCGTGTCATTTGATTGTAGTTTAATATGGTTCAGCCAATCGGTTTCCGGCGATGGATCTATATCTACAAAACCTTGACCATTGTTAAAGGTGGTATCCAAATTACCGTCGCTGTCAAGCCGGGTAACGGTATATCCACTATTTCCGGTTGTAATCGTTTTCATACCTCCCAGAATAATTTTTCCATTAGTTTGCACAGCTATTCCTTTTCGTCTAAAAGAGTAATACGAAGAACTCTTCATTCCATTGGTACCAAAAGTATTGTCTAATGAACCGTCTGAATTTATTTTGAGTAAAAAACGATCCAATTCAGAACCACCAATAATGATTTGTCCGTTTGGTAATTCTTGTACCGTGTATAAATACTCCGTAATGTTTTGTATCGGATTGTAATTAAAAAGATCAATAACTACTTTTCCGTTGGTTCCGAATGAAGTGTCAAAATTCCCTTGAGTATCAATTTTACAATACGCACTTTTAGAATGGTTAACAAAATCACTATATTCATATCCTACACAAAATATGTTGCCGTCACTTAAAAGAATAGCATCCTGCATCAAAAACTTAAAGTTGGCAGAATCCAATTCAAGTATTCCATTGGTTCCAAACTGGTTGTCTTCAACGCCATTGCTGTCTAATTTAACCAATACAGAAAGGTACTCATTGTTAAAATATTTGTGTCCTCCCAAAATAATTGAGCCGTCAGGCAACAGTAGTACAGAAACAAAATTATTTGAAGATGTTAGGTCGTAAATTCCATTGTTTGCAAAAGAAGTATCAACAGAGCCGTCACTGTTATACCGAATAGCAAAAGCACCATTACCACCACCTTCAAAACTGACCTGTCCTATTACAATAATTCTCTCGTCGGGCTGAATCACTATATCTATCGGATGTTCTGAATGTCCTATCACAGTGGTTACTTTCCCATTAGTACCAAAATTGGCATCAAGCATACCGTTTTTGTCTGTTTTTGTCAATGTTAATTGGTAATCGGTGTTCCCTGCCCCTCCTTGTCGGGCATAACCTGCACTTATAATATTACCGCTTTGATCAAAATCGAAACAATGAATTTCAGCTGTATCGGAATGTGGGTATACTGATATTCCGGAGTTTCCAAACGCAGGATCTAATGCTGCGTTTTGAGCAAAGGAGTAAAAACCAACAAGAAATGATACTACTATTATATATGATTTCATAACATTAAGTATTTAGGCATCCTGTACATTACAACGTACAGGATGAAAGTTTAATTAATTAAAAGGTTTTTAGTTTCTACCATATTACCATCGCTATATAATATCACTTTATAAGCTCCTGGTATATATCCTGAAACATCTATCTGTATTTCGCTTTCTAGAAGAGATAAATCACTCGTGTCTTTTAATTTAATATAAAAAAGATCCGATGTTCCGATAGATTTATCCTTGTTTTTTTGAAAATGAGGAAATACACTAATAACTCCATTAACTTCTTCTAAGTCAGTGATACTCCTTTGATAATCTTTTGAATTAAAATCTACTTCCCCAAAATAGGTGTTTTCAACCGATTTATCTTGGTGGAAATTAGAAAGTTTAAAACCTAAATTAGTTATGTTTATAGAATCAAACTCTCCTGTTACTCGAAAATTTACACGCTGTGTATTCAACGTTCAAGCGATCTTTTCACCTTAATAATAATAAAAGTATTCTTGTGCTTCTGCAATTATCCCTAAAAGCAAAAATGTAATTAAAAATAGTATTTTTTTCTTCACTATAATATGTTGATTTTAAGTGAACATTGTAATCATTTAATCAAAGATATATAATTAAATATCAAAAAACTACAACTGAGATCATAATGTGTAAAATATCCTAATAAAAAAACATTAAAATTTCATTTAAAGCAATAAAGCGGTTTAAATTTTTCTTATCAACAATCAAAAAGAAATTTGAGTTACATATAAAAAAGCTATTTTACCTGTTTTTAATCTTTAGCGTATATTTACGGAAAATTTATTTGTGGAATGCAGCTTCAAAAAAAAATCTTTATATTATTTGTTTTCATGCTTACGGCAAACAGTGGTTTATTCGCGCAGCAAGTTTATCTAATAATCCAAGGCTCTTCAGACATAGAAACCAATTACTTGAAACGACACTTGAACGACTCTGTTTTCTTAAACGGTCAGGATGCTGAAAATGCACTTAAAGAACTTGAATTTACTTTAATCAAAAACGGATACTTATCTTTACAACGCGGCAACATTCAAAAAAAAGACAGTCTCCATTTGGTAGAATTTGACCTAGGAAAAAAAATAGATAGCATTAAAATAACTTTTAACCCTGAACAGAAACTACTTTTAAAAGATTTAGCCTACATACAAGAACCTTATCAAACGCTAGCAATAGAAACCACTTCAGTTTTTTTAGAATCTCTGGTAAGCAAATTAGCTCAAAAAGGTTATTCAATCAGTACAGCTCAATTAACAAACCATGTGGTAAATGAAAACATTTTGTGTGCCAATCTGGATTTAAAATTAGACCATGAAAGACGTATCGACCAATTGATTTTTACTCCATACAACAATTTCCCAAAAGGCATTAAACAAAGATTGATCAAAAAATTCGAAAAACAACCCTTTACCGAAGATATAACTTCTGCCATTCAAAAAGAAATGGAACAATTTCCGTTTATACAAACAGTTCGTCCCGCCGAAGTGCTTTTCACTGAATCCAACACTGCTCTGTATCTTTATGTTGATCGACAAAATATCAGTCAGTTTGACGGATTGATTGGCTTTACCAACGATGACGAAGGGAAAGTGCAATTCAACGGTTATGCAGATTTACAATTAATGAATATTTTAAACAAAGGCGAACAACTGAAATTGTATTGGAAGAACGACGGTAACCAACAAACCCAATTTAATCTTTCTGGTGAAATTCCTTATATATTCAATACCCCCTTTGGTTTTAAAGCTTCTTTGGAATTATTCAAACAAGACAGCACAATGATGAACACAAAATTCAACGGAACTGTGCTTTACTATTTAACCTTCAATCACAGAATCGGTATCGGCTATCAATCTACTGCATCTATAGCTGGTTCAGAAAATTTTTATCAAGCAGCAGATTTCAACAACCGTTTTATTACTATCAATTATCTACTAAACAAATATCAGAACCACCCATTATTTCCACAAAAACACACCGTAACTGCAACAATAGGAATTGGCTCAAAAACCGAAGAACAAGAAAACAGTAAAACTTCACAACAGTTTGCCCAACTTAGCGCAAGCTATTTGTGGCAAATCAGTAATCGTTGGTACATTCATCAACAGTTAGAAGGTTCAGTTCTCAACAGTGCAACTCCATTATTATATAATGAATATTATCGTTTTGGCGGAATTAACTCGTTACGGGGTTTTCAGGAAAACTCACTGCTTTCCAAAACACAAATAGGTTTATACAATGAAGTACGTTACTTGCTTGCTCCAAATATGTATTTGCATTCTATTACCGATGCCGCTTATTATGAAGGTGATGATGTAAATGATTTATTGTACTCTTTTGGCTTAGGATTCGGCATACAAACCGGCGGCGGATTATTCAACATTATTTATGCCAACGGCGTACAAACCAATACCGATTTTAAATTATCAAACGCCATTTTCCATTTGAGTTATAAAACGCAGTTTTAATTTTAAAAAAACAAATCTAACTTTTTTTATCTTTAGAAAATCTATTTCAATAAGAAACACAACTTGTTTTGATGTATTACGATAAACTCTAAACCGTTAAGTTTTAATTTGATTATTTTAACTTATCATTTTCCAATAAAAATGTATCTTTGTACTAATTTTAGAATTATGAGTGAAAATAACGAAGATTTCTACAGTCGCTTAAAAGCTGAATTAGAAAAAACAACCGAGCAATGGCCAGCGGAGTATCTTTATAAATTTATTGTCCCTGCAAAAGCTGAAAACAAAGAGTTTATAGAAAAAGCTTTTGATAATATGGGAGCTATTATCAAAACCAAAAAATCTAAAAATGGTAATTTCATCAGTTTTTCAATACATGTTGTCATGAAAAACGCAGATGCTATTATAGAAAAATACCAAGAGGTTTCATCTATTGAAGGCTTGATCTCATTATAAATATCACCATGAAACATAACACATCAGAAGCCATTAAAAACTTAGAATACAATACAAAACGTGTAGATCTAATTATTCCCGAATACGGAAGACATCTTCAAAAACTGATAGACGAAGTGATTCTTATAGAAGATCGAGAAGAGCGTAATAAAGCTGCTTTAAACATCATTGATATCATGGGAACCATCAATCCGCATTTGAGGGACGTGCTCGACTTTAAACATAAACTTTGGGATCAATTGTTTAAAATGTCTCGTTATGAATTGGATGTAGACTCTCCTTACCCTAAACCCAATCCCGAAAAAACAACCGACGTAGGTAGATTGATTGAATATCCAAAAAACAACCAAGACTATCGTTATTATGGCAATCACATTGTTACTATGATAGACGAAGCTGTAGCTTGGGAAGATGGCGAGAAAAAAAATGCTCTGATTTTGGTTATTGCCAATCAAATGAAAAAAAGTTATATGACTTGGAACAAAGGAGAAGTAAACGACAATGTTATTTTTAATCATCTCTACGAATTATCCAAAGGCGCTATAGACCTTAGAAATCAAGATGTTGAAAACACTGTAAACCTTACCACTCAAAATCCGAGAGGAAATTTCCAGAATAAAAACACAAGCGGAAAACAAACTTACCAGAGAAAGACCAATAATCAGCGCCAAAACAATCATACAAGCAACAACAATCATACAAGCAACAACAATCATACAAGCAACAACAATCAAAAGCGTTTTGTAAAAAGAACCAACACAACCAACAACAATCCAAAAAACACTAATAGAAAAACAAACTAATGGGAACATTTAAGATTGAAGGGGGACACCTCTTGCAAGGCGAAGTGCAACCTCAAGGAGCAAAAAACGAAGCATTACAAATACTTTGTGCCGTTTTATTAACCGACCAGAAAGTCACGATTACTAATATTCCAGACATTATCGATGTTAACAAATTGATTTGTCTACTCGGAAATTTAGGCGTTAAGATAGAAAAAATTGACCGCCACACGTATACATTTCAGGCAAGTGAAATCGACTTAAGTTATTTAGAATCTGAAAGTTTTCGTGAAGAAGGCAAAGCACTTCGTGGTTCTATCATGATTGTAGGCCCTCTTTTGGCTCGTTTTAGAAAAGGCTACATCCCAAAACCAGGTGGAGATAAAATCGGCCGTCGTCGCTTAGACACTCACTTTGAAGGTTTCATCAAATTAGGCGCTAGCTTTAGATACAATAGAGAAGAATATTTTTACGGAGTTGAAGCACCAAACGGACTTACAGGAAGTTATATGCTGTTAGACGAAGCTTCTGTTACTGGCACTGCAAACATTGTAATGGCTGCTGTCTTAGCTAAAGGCACCACCACAATTTACAATGCTGCTTGCGAACCTTATCTGCAACAACTTTGTAAAATGCTAAACGCAATGGGTGCCAAAATAACTGGTATTGGATCTAATTTATTAACCATAGAAGGAGTTGATAAACTTCATGGTTGCGAACATCGTATTTTACCAGACATGATTGAAATTGGCTCATGGATAGGCCTAGCCGCTATGACACGTAGCGAAATAACCATTAAAAACGTAGGCTGGGAATATTTAGGAGTTATTCCAAATGCATTTAAGAAACTAGGAATTACTTTAGAAAAAGTTAATGACGATATTTATATTCCTGCACATACTCACGGATACGAAATAAAAAATGATATCGACGGTTCTATTTTAACAATTTCTGACGCACCTTGGCCTGGACTAACACCTGATTTATTAAGTATTTTCTTAGTTGTGGCTACCCAAGCGAGAGGAGAAATTTTAATTCATCAGAAAATGTTTGAATCACGACTATTTTTCGTGGATAAACTGATCGACATGGGAGCAAAAATCATTTTGTGTGATCCACATCGAGCTGTTATTATCGGTCATGATTTCAAATCACAATTAAAAGCCACTAAAATGTCGTCGCCAGATATACGTGCTGGAATCTCTTTGTTGATTGCTGCTTTATCTGCAAAAGGAACAAGTATTATTCAAAACATAGATCAAATCGACAGAGGATATGAAGATATTGACTTACGTTTAAAGGCTTTAGGCGCAAAGATAGAACGTCTTGATTAATCCTGACTTAAAGACAATACAAGCAAACATAAACAGCCTAATTTCAATACTTTAAAAAAAAATTTGCCAATTCAAAAAAAAACTTGATATTTGCAATCTGAATAACAAAATTTTATTTGAAATAAAAGTAGAGAAAAACTTTGGTAGTTTCAAATATATTTTTAATTTTGCAACCGCAAATAAGCAGAATGGTCCGTTCGTCTAGGGGTTAGGACGCCAGGTTTTCATCCTGGTAGCAGGGGTTCGATTCCCCTACGGACTACAAAAGGTTTCTATCAATCCTTTTTCAAAATTGATGGTCCGTTCGTCTAGGGGTTAGGACGCCAGGTTTTCATCCTGGTAGCAGGGGTTCGATTCCCCTACGGACTACGATTAGTTGTAAATAAGTTTTATGGAATAATGGTAAGTGTCTCTATCATTGTTTTATTAGTTAAAACCAAAGTGATTGCTTAAACAATTGTGGGAGGTTTTTCTTTTTTAACTAAAAGTTTTATAATAATTATTACAATTAAAAAAATTAAAAAATGGCAAATCACAAGTCAGCTTTAAAAAGAATTAGAAGCAACGAAAAGAAAAGAGTATTAAACAGATACCAACACAAAACAACACGTAATGCAATTAAAGCTCTACGCTTAATCGATAACAAGAGCGAAGCAGCAGAGAAACTTGCAGTTGTTACTTCTATGATTGATAAGTTAGCTAAAAAGAACATCATTCATTCAAACAAAGCAGCTAACTTGAAATCTAAGTTAACAAAGCACGTAAATGCTTTAGCATAATTACGTTAATTGCTTATAAAATCATTTAAAGGCTCTCTGAAACGAGGGCTTTTTTTGGTTAAAAAATCAAACAGAAAATTATTCTTATGTCCCAAATCAGAAATATCGCAATTATTGCCCACGTTGACCACGGAAAAACTACCATGGTTGACAAAATCATGTACCATTGTCAGCTTTTCAGAGAATCCGAAAACACAGGAGATCTGATACTTGACAACAACGATATCGAACGTGAGAGAGGAATTACCATCGTTTCAAAAAACGTTTCAGTTCAATACAAAGGAACAAAAATCAACATCATCGATACTCCTGGTCACGCGGATTTTGGGGGCGAAGTTGAACGAGTTTTGAACATGGCAGACGGCGTACTACTTATCGTTGACGCTTTTGAAGGTCCAATGCCTCAAACACGCTTTGTGCTTCAAAAAGCCATTGAACTAGGATTAAAGCCTTGTGTAGTCATCAATAAAGTAGACAAAGAAAACTGTACTCCTGATGAAGTACACGAAAAAGTATTCGATTTAATGTTTGAACTAGGTGCAGAAGAGTGGCAATTAGATTTTCCAGCTGTTTATGGTTCAGCCAAAAACAATTGGATGAGCACTGATTGGAAACAACCTACAGATTCTATGGAAAGCCTACTAGAAATGGTTATTCAACATATTCCTGCTGCAGAACAGAGAGAAGGAACTCCGCAAATGTTAATCACATCATTAGATTTCTCTTCATTCACAGGTCGTATTGCCATAGGTCGCTTACACCGTGGTACACTAAAAGAAGGAATGAACATTTCGTTGATCAAACGTGAAGGTGGTGTGGTAAAATCAAAAATCAAGGAACTCTATACTTTTGAAGGTTTAGGAAGAAAAAAAGTTACAGAAGTTAAAGCTGGTGACATTTGTGCAATTACAGGTATTGACGGCTTTGAGATTGGTGATTGTGTGGCTGACTTCGAAAACCCTGAGGGCTTAGAAACCATTAAAATAGATGAACCTACTATGAGCATGTTGTTTACTATCAACGACTCGCCTTTCTTTGGTAAAGAAGGAAAGTATGTAACATCAAGACACGTTAAAGAACGTCTCAATAAAGAATTGGAGAAAAACTTAGCTTTAAGAGTTCATGAAACCAATTCTGCTGATAAATTCATGGTTTATGGACGTGGAGTTTTGCATTTGTCTGTTTTAATTGAAACTATGCGTCGCGAAGGTTACGAGCTACAAATTGGTCAACCTCAAGTTATTATCAAGGAAATTGACGGAGTTAAATGTGAACCTATTGAAGAACTAACCATTGATATACCTGAAGGCTTGTCTGGCCGTGCTGTTGAGTATGTAACTTTGAGAAAAGGTGAAATGCTTTCAATGGAACCAAGAGGTGAACGTATGATCATTGTTTTCCAAATTCCATCAAGAGGTATCATTGGTTTACGTAACCAATTACTTACTGCTACTGCAGGAGAAGCAATTATGTCGCATCGTTTTATTGAATATCAACCATACAAAGGTGAAATTTCTGGTAGAAATAACGGTTCACTTATTTCTATGGAAAATGGAAAAGCTATCCCCTATTCAATTGACAAGCTACAAGATAGAGGTAGATTTTTCATCGATCCGAACGAAGACATTTATGAAGGACAGGTTATTGGAGAGAACACAAGATCAGACGATATGACCGTCAATGTTACTAAGACAAAAAAACTGACCAACATCCGTTCTTCTGGAGCCGATGATAAAGCAAGAATTGTACCTGCAATTAAATTTTCATTAGAAGAGGCTTTGGAATATATTCAAAAAGACGAATATGTTGAAGTTACACCTAAATCTCTAAGACTTAGAAAAATACTATTAAAGGAACATGAAAGAAAACGCAATAAAGCCGATTAATTCTGTTAAACCTTAAAAACGAAGAAGCCGTCTCAATACCGAGGCGGCTTTTTTTTGTATTTTTTTAGAAAATACTTGTGTAATATGTTGGTTTTGTGTATCTTTAAGTACTGATATACAATAATATGAACATTAAATTTAAAGATTACAACCAACAGCAAAGCTGGCTTTTTCCACCTTCAATCGAGGAATTAATTCCGGAAGATCATCCTGTACGGATTGTCAATGGTGTTATTGAACAATAGGATTTGAGGTTACTTGTCAAAGAGTATAGTGCTGAAGGCAAGCCTGGATATCATCCCAAAATGTTGCTCAAAGTGATGGTGTATGCCTATATGGACAATATTTATTCTAGCAGAAAAATAGAAAAA
>Ga0265293_10001063_pt1 | contig 61595 bp, 49 predicted proteins | sample Munlanlewell138R_FD_192505 | JGI IMG/M metagenome (GOLD analysis project Ga0265293, IMG submission 192505) | Leachate microbial communities from a municipal landfill in Southern Ontario, Canada - Leachate well 138R | ecosystem: Engineered > Solid waste > Landfill > Unclassified | place: Canada...
TTTACGAAACCAGGCAAGTCCCTGTTTGTGGGAGAAGTCTTGCAAAAGCAAAGGCAGATTTACAAGGATATGGATGTACTTGCTCCTGATGTGGTGGCCTCGTTATGTTAATGCGGGAATCCGGGTATCAAAACTCTTGGCAAAGCTAGTCATAAGCCTGTAAGGCTTTCCTGTGCATAACGCCCGAATTTATTCGGGTGAAAAAGGTGAAGCAAGTCCTCCGACCCCAGCGGGGTTTCCCATAAAAAGATTAGGACGACGAACTTATCAGAAAACACTGAACAAGTGTGGTGGCTTTGGGAAACGCTTACAGCGTTATGGAGGGGTAAGGGCATCTTACCCCCAAATGAATTTGGGGGTTAAGCATAGCATACGCTTACAGCGTATAATATTGAAAATCAGTATCAAAACTCTTGGTAAAGCTAGTCATAAGCCTGTAAGGCTTTCCTGTGCTTAACGCCCGAATTTATTAGGGTGAAAAAGGTGAAGCAAGTCCTCCGACCCCAGCGGGGTTTCCCATAAAAAGATTAGGACGACGAACTTATCAGAAAACACTGAACAAGTGTGGTGGCTTTGGGAAACGCTTACAGCGTAATGGAGGGGTAGGGGCATCTTACCCTCAAATGAATTTGGGGGTTAAGCATAGCATACGCTTACAGCGTATAATATTGAAAATCTGTACATAAGAAAAACCTGTAAAGCTTCTCTTTTGATAAGGTCCGGATTTACTCGGCAGAAACTACTCATTCGATTTTTGCAACACAAATTCAGAAGAATGCTATTGCAGCATCAACTTCCGCAGCTCAACGGCTTTTATGGTCTGGATTTTCAGAAAATACATACCCGAAGACAACGCGTTCAACGAAAGCAGTGTCGTTTTTTCATTTGGTGAAGTTTTGTAAACCAGGTTTCCGGCTGCGTCAACTAATTCTATGCTAAGGATTTTACTATCAGCCTGCACATGCAGCTGACGCTCAACAGTAGGATTCGGCCAAATCTTCACGGAAGCTGCTTCTATTTCGCTCAAATTGACAGTAGAAGTACAGGAGACAACGGCTTCCCAGCCCGGACGCGTTACCGATTGATCGCTATGAAACTGAAAAGTAAGCGCACCGGCATCATTGGATGCAATGATTTCATCAGGCGCATTGGTGCCGCACCAAGAGCCAAGCAGCGGTGCATTTGTATTTATGCCGTCATAAATTTTCAGCCAGTCGTAGTTGCAACCGGCGTTTGCTTCTATCGAAAAACTATTGAAGTTTACCGTCACCAGTGCCTCCTCAGTATCCGGCTTAATCGTCATTACCAAATCCTGCATATTTCCATAATCTGCATCCGGGCCGCCTGAATCATAAAACAAAGCTTCGCACATTTCAAAGGTGCCGTTCTGCATAAGCAAAACCAGATTTACTTCAATCAAATTTTCTTTCAGCACCAAACTTGTGTCGCCGTCTGCATTGGTAATTTTTAGCTGCACATCAAAAATTCCTGTTTCGTTATATTTAATATTCTGCGGGTTTTCATCAGAAGAAGTTGATGGTGTTCCGCCCTCAAAAGTCCATTCATAACTCACTATATTTTGTCCGTAAGAAACATTTGTGAAATCAATTGTTTCACCTTTAGGAATCTGATAAGCACTTGCCGTAAAATCGGCGATCAAAATGCCTGGCATCAATTGCACATCTTGCGTAATGCTTTCGTAATCATCTACACCCAAGTTGATTGTTTGCGGGTAATATCCCTCAGCAGAATAAGTTAGGCTGTAAGACCCGGCTTTTATCGGCCGGTGATAATTACCTGCCGGCAAGGCACTTACTACGAAGGAGTTATCCAAATCGTGGCCTTCGATACTTATTTGAGCTTCAATGGGTTCTCCTGTTAGTTCGTTGGTTATCACACCACTAATACCATAAGTAGCCTGCTCCATATAGCTAAGCAAAGAAGCTTTGTTGTATGTCCACCACGCGGGCAATTTATTAGCAGGAAGCGTTTTAATATCAGATATTTCAAGGATAAACTCCCGGCAATTTTCAAAATAGTTCATATAATCCTGTCGTCCGCCGCTCACGCTATACCAGTCGTATCCGTTTGTGATGCCGTTGTTCAAATCCGTCATATATCCGGCAGGACTAAAATATTGTGCTGAATCAGCATATTCGCGGCTTACCATAATCCACCAGGCATCATCAGCATGACGGCGTGACCAGGTATCATACGGATAATTGACTACTTCAGCACCGCCATGAAAATTGGCTGACATAATAAACTGATGCTCAACGGCTAAATTCATAAATGCTACCGTTTCGCTTTGGTAGGCGTTACCATCGGGATGAGGCCCATCTTCCGGATCGGGATAGTTACGGTTTAGGTCGATACCGTTGGCGTTACCTCTGGTTGAGCCATTTACGGTATTATTGCCACTATAAAAAGTTCCATCAGGATTTGCCAGCGGATTGATGTAAATATCCAGCTTATCCACTATATTCGTCACCCGCTCATCAATTCCATAATTACTCAATAAATAGTCTGCAAGCCTGAGCATCAGCACATAGCCGGCTGTTTCGTCGCCGTGCATGCTGGAGGTATAAAGAAATTTGGGCTTTCCTCCGGGCGATCCGTTATTGATGCGTAACATCAACAATTCTCTGCCGCTGTTTAAAGTGCCAAAATTAAATGTTTCGCAATACGCAGGATAATCCGTTTCAAAACCATTCATCATGGCCACGTAAGCACTGTAGGTTGGGTAAGCATCCCATTCATAAACTTCCCGCTTAGCTATTTCGGCAATCATTTCAACCTCTTCGAGGAGCGATGGAGGAGCCATCAAAGTGGGCTGAAAGCCAGCGTTTAAAAGCTTTTTATATTGGTTTCGGTTTGCATAAGCAGTAATCGTGAGACCATCAACCCCATCAATAGAAATCATTTCGTTGAGTTCTTTGAGTTGGTTAAGACTTTGTAGGCTCAACTCAAAATAAATTTCAGGGCGCGTTTCATAGAGCTTTTCGAGATCTTGTGATTGAGCTGCAAAGCTTAGGATTGCTGCAACTGCTACAAGAAGCCATTTTCTATATGCTTTCATGCTTTTTTCTTTTTCGTTAACTAATTTGGTTTTGGGCGAGGATATTTTTCAGGCGTTCTTTCAAATCAGATCGCATCGAAACAAGCGGCAGCCGAAGCACATCTTCGCACAGGCCCATCAAATTGAGCAAGGCTTTTACGCCAGCCGGATTCCCATCCTCGAATAATAAATTTGTCATTTCAAGCATTTTAAAATGTAATGCCCTGGCTTTGGCCGTTTCTCCGGTCCGTTGCAACCTTACCATTTCGCTAAAATCGCGGGTGTAGGCATTGGCAGCCACAGAAATAACACCATCAGCTCCTAAAGCAATAAGTGGCATAGTTAAAGCATCATCACCTGAAAGTACTGTAAAATTATCCGGTTTATCTCTCAGAATTGTCATCACCTGCTGCAAATCGCCGGAGGCTTCTTTCACAGCTACAATATTGGGGTGTTTTGCCAGTTCGAGGCAGGTTTTTGCTGTCATATTCTGCGAGGTACGGCCTGGCACATTGTACAAAATAACCGGCACACGACTGACATCGGCAATGGCCCTAAAATGTGTTTTGATACCTTCCTGCTGCGGCTTATTGTAGTAGGGAACGACGCTTAAAATTCCGGTTATACCCCGAAAAACTTGCTGCTTTAGCTGTTGCAAAATCGCAGCTGTATTGTTGCCGCCAAGTCCAAGCATCACATGAACACGGCCGTTATTGGTATTCACGATTGTTTCCACCACGCGAGCTTTTTCTTCCTCGGTCAAAACGGCTGATTCGCTGGTAGTTCCCAAGGCTACCAGAAAATTAACACCATTGCTAATCACATGGTTTACAATATTTTCTAAGGCAGCATAATCTACCTGCATGTCATTTTTAAAAGGCGTTACCAGGGCAACTCCAGTTCCTTTAAACATTGATTCAATCATAATTATTTTCCATTTAATTTGATTAGATATTTCTTTAGCTGAATTAATTTAGTCGTCAAATCCGCTGTCTTATCCAGCTTTAGACTTAAGTCGCCTTCACGAGCATCGCCAAAGTTAACCCTAAAGTCAGACGATAAACCGGCCATCAAAAAGTCACCCAACAAATTTTTATGCTTACGAAAATCAAGGCTTAAATTGTTGGGTCTTTCAAGCTGTTCTTTGAGTGATTCATCGGTTATTTTCCCCAGCCAACTTAAAGAAGCCGGCCTAAAAAGCAGCACTTGTTTATCTGCTGTAAGTGTTGGTGTTTTTTTCCCTGAAACAACAAAAACAGTCACAGACTCCACCTTGAAATGCGCTTTTAGCCCACTCAAATAGTTTTCGACTTCCAGGCCTTGCTTATCATCCAATACAAGCTGAAAACTTTGTGGCTCTTCAGGATTGGGCAGCACAGGCTGTCGATTGACATTTAAAGCAGTAGCCAAAGCCCGTTTAACAAAGAATTTTTTTACAAAAAACACCGTGGGGTTTTCCTCCTTAATTATAATGAGGTAGCAAAAGTAGGTTTTTTAGCGTTAAGGCTATCGCAAGAATGTTTGGAAAACAAAATAAATTACCGGAAACAGCGAAAAGAATTTAAACTACTATTTAGGCTGACGGGCCTATCTTAAAATTGATTGGCAATACAGGCTATTCCTACAAAAATCCTTTATTTTTGCAGCCTATGAGCAAGCTAAATATAACTATTCTTGGATCCGGGACTTCGCAGGGCGTCCCAGTAATTGCCTGCCCCTGTGAGGTTTGTAGCTCACGCGATTTGCGTGATAAGCGTTTGCGGTCGTCCATTCTAATAGAATCGGATGAGGCAACCGTGGTGGTTGACACCGGCCCGGATTTCAGGCAGCAGATGTTGCGTGAAAACGTGAATAAGCTTGATGCAGTGTTAGTTACACACAGTCACAAAGACCATATCGCCGGTATGGATGATGTGCGTTCTTACAATTTCTTGACCAAAAAGCCGATGAAAGTGTATGCTGCGCCATGGGACCAAGAAGTTATTAAACGAGAGTTCTCGTATGCGTTTGTTGATAATAAATATCCCGGTGTGCCGAGAATTGAGCTTATTGATTTGGATGAAAGCGAGATAAATATCAATGGTTTAAAGATTCAGCCCATTCCCGTGAAGCACCGCTTTTTGACCGTTTTCGCTTTTAGAATCGGGTCATTTGCGTATATCACCGATGCCAACCAAATTTCAGAGAAAAGCATGAAAGCCTTTGATGGCGTTAAATACCTGGTTATTGATGCGCTGAGGAAGGAAAAACACATCTCTCATTTTAACCTGGAGGAGGCCATCGAAGTTTCGCGGAAAATTGGTGCGGAAAAAACCTGGTTCACGCATGTCAGCCATCGGATGGGACTGGCGGCCACGATAAATAAATCACTGCCTGATGGTATGCAACTGGCCTGGGATGGTATGCTGATATCTTTGGATATTTAGGTTGGAGTGGTGGAGCAATGGAGGGATGGAGTTCGCTTAAATATTCGTGTTTTCGACCAGTGCGAAAAATTCGTTTTCTAAAGGCAGGTATCCCTGATCATAAACGAAATAGTAAACCCGTTTGTCTTTAGTAACATAAGTACTCGTAAAGTATTTAAAGTTAAAGCCTTCACGATCAAGCGTTTGCTTTTTTACTTTCGTTTTGCCATCGGGGTTTAAAGCTTTGAGGATAGCCCGATTTTTTTTGAGGATATTATTGATGTTTCTGATAAAATTGATTTGATCACGATTCTGGTTGTGGTGATAATTATTGCGACACGAATCGTTACAGAATTTTTTGTCAGCCCTTCCAATAAGGACATCTCCGCAGGATAAACACTTCTTTTCCATTGAGTTGATTGTTAAAGGGTAAAAATAGTATTTTTTTTTAATACAGCACTCCTAATCCATCAACAGGTTTCAATTTGTCTGAAGTTTTCGTTCGTAAAACAGATTTGTTACAGGGATTTAATATTCACAGCTTTGGCTGGTCTTTCCAGGTTTTTTTGTCGTTTCAGGCCTTAAAATTAGTGTTTCGATATTTAGAACGCATCTAAACAAGCTTGTACTCTATTATATATCAGCCATTAAAAAACTATTTTGGTTTTTTTCTGTCTGCTCGCGCAAATGACGGCTACATTTATCCGAATTTTGCTTATCTTCACACTCCCAAAACCAGCTTATGAAAACAAGCCGTTTTTTTAGTTCGTTTCTAACCGCAATCTTTAAGTTGTGTGCTTTAAAAAGCACTAGCTTGTTAAGCTTGCTCTGCTATCCTAAGCATTACAACCATATCCCCCCCCAGCAAAATCTTGGCGATTTAGCGCGCGTATTGCGCTTTACTTTAAATGCATATCGCGAGCTTAACTATACACTTTTATACGAGAAAAAATTTATGTCCTTTTGCACAACAAAATATATTTTCTTTCTTGGGAAAAATCGTTTTATAGTTTTTGGCTTCCGGTGCCGGTAGTGTGGTCGGAAGCCTGAGAAGCCTGCCTGAATAATACAAACTTAAACGACTTTGCATTGATTCTGAATATGTTTAGCCAAAAACCGGCTTAAAACGGGGGGATAATTTTTAAAACCAATTATCACAAAAAATCAAACAGATGAAACTAAAAATATTTCTACTACCGTGGGTTGTGCTATTACTTTTGCAAACGCATAATAAGCTACAGGCTCAGGATTATGTTCCATTCCCGACTGATAACGTTATCTGGAGCGAAGTTTATTCTAACATACAACCCTTCCAAATCGATACCTATCAATACGGAATTTCCGGGGATACGTTAATTAATTCTCAATTATACCGTAAAATTTATCGGCTGTATGACACAATTTACCCTGTAGTTCCGGGCAGCTACTGCGGGGCTATCAGGGAAGACAGTTCCAAACGAATATTTTCAATTGGATGCGACTGTGTTTACCCGGGTTCTCCATTTGATGAAGAGGTTTTGCTTTACGACTTTTCCAAAGCTGTCGGAGATACGATTTTTGTTGGCGTTGAAGGCATTGGCCCTTTGGGCTATATGATAATCGATTCCATTGGTTCAGTACTTATTGATGGCAATTATCGTAAAACTTTTCATTTTACAAGTTGGAATAGGGGACGTAAAGTAAACTCAAACTGGATTGAAGATTACTGGATTGAAGGCATCGGTAGTACGCGCAGCTTATTTTCCCCACTTCAGTATGTGACGACAGGTTATGGGAAATGGGAATTAATATGTTTTAACCAGGAAAATGAAGTGAAATACTTAAATCCTAAATACAACAGCTGCTTTCCTTTGCTTACAGGAGCAAACAGCATAAATATGCAAAACGAGGCAGTAAAAATTTACCCGCATCCTGTTACCAGTATCAGCGTGATAGAGTTAATGAGTTCTACAGGTTCTTATTTTCAGCATATTGCTATTTACAATGTTTTGGGCCAGCAAGTTAACGCAATGAATATTACGGCTAAAACCAAAGTTTTCATTAACAGGGCCGATTTCAAACCCGGTCTATATATTTACCGCTTATCAGGTCAGCACACAAAACCTGAAACCGGTAAAATTATTTTTAAATAACATTCGTAATTAATAATATTTTTTATGAGTCACTAGTCCTGAAATAACAAGCTATTACTACGCCCTTACCAAAAAAAGCCGCTGAAACTATATTTCAGCGGCTTTTTAATCCTGTTTATTGAAAAACTACTCAATAATCAATTTTTCCTGGTAGGTTTTTGAATCAATATAAACTTTAATCAGATAAACACCAGCAGGCAAGGTGGTTAAATCAAAAGTTTTATCTGACTTAACATTCTCAAAAGCCTTCACAAGCTGTCCCGAAGCATTTAGAATTTCAACTTTATTGAAACTATTTTGGCCTTCGTATTTCAGCTTAAATATGCCAGATGTTGGATTAGGTAAAACTTGCAAAGAGCTCGCACTCACAAAGCTTTCGTCAAGGCTAACGGTGATTCCAAGCTCCACATCAGTGATATAAAGCGGGTTACCATAAAAACTAAATGTTTCAAAAGCCACGCGCACATCTGAAGAACCAGCCCATTGGTTCAGGCTCAGCGTGATGCAATCAGCACCCCAATCCACACCGCACCAATCCCAAACATTGGTTGGCACAAAGCCATCTACCGGTGGATGTGTAGCAAAGTTTCCGGTTCCATTTTCTGCATCAGCAAAGATTCTTGTCCAGTTCTCGCCGCAATCATTACTCACATAAATAATAAGCGAATCGGCATATTCTTCATGGCGTTTGGCATAAGCATGTTTAAAGCTTAGGTTAATTTGATCATATCCGGTAAGATTAAGCGGTGGTGAAATCAAGCGATCACGCTGTGCGATAGCATAATAATGGGTGAAGTCGAGCATGGCTGCTTTGGTAGTTTCATTCAGGCCAGCCACATCAGTAAGTTCCCAGGTTAGCTGGTTGTCAGGATTCCAGATTTCCCAGCCGGCAGCTTCAAAGCTGATTTCCTGAAAAAGTTCTACAAAAGGCATGGTCGGAATTCCACCAACGGTTAGCAGTGCAACTTTAGTGTCGGAGGCACTGCCATTGAGGTTTGTGGCGGTTAGCGTTACCGTGTAATCACCCGCCTCCTCGAAAACAACCACAGGATTTTGTGAGTTAGCAACCGTTCCATCAGTAAAACTCACGGTGGAAGGTTCAAAGCTCCACTCCCACTGGCGAGGCATATACAGGCTTAGGTCGGTAAAATTAACGGCAGTTCCAGTGCAAATCAAACTTTCGGATGCCAGAAAATCTACCTCCGGCAATATTTCCGAGCTCACCGTGATGTATGCCTCCTTCACTGCTGTGTTTTCTCCAAAATCATTGGCAGCAGTAAGCGACACGCTGTAAGTTCCTGCTATAGGAAACTGAATTTCACTTGGGTTTTGAATGTTTGAAGTGGCTGGCACAGCGCCTTCAAAAGACCAGACCCATGAGGATGGCACTCCGGCTGTGAGATCAGTGAAATCGATAACCTCTCCTGTTGGGATTAGGATTTCAGAGGCTTCAAAGTCGGCTTGTGGTTCAAAAGCTACGCGCAGATAAGCCCATTCGGTTGCCCAGCGGTCGCCACCTGATGGCAGCTCTGCATATTCCTGTAAAACCCAAAAATCGTAGCCGTTTACTGGATCCAGCATGGCCGAAGAATAATCGCCCCAGCGGTTGCGCCCACCGCCAAAGGTCTTATAATAAGGCGCTAAGCCATCTTTGTATTGATAAGGTGAGCGGAAAGTGTTAATCGGATCGTCGTGGTATCTGAAAGCATATGCCGCGCTGGCATATTGCTCTTCGGAAAAAGCGTTGAAGCCAATAACCATATCTTCAAAGGTGTTTACGGCAATTGAAGCAAAGGCGTACGACATCAGACCTGATGGGTCGTCAATCCTACCAAACTGTAGCAAATCGCCTTCGGGAGTAATGTTCCACCATTGCACGGAGGTGCGTTGGGGATTATTGGCAGGCAAAAAAACATGGTGCGTAGCCCATAATTTACCGTTGCGCATAATTACATTTTCCATGCGGTGATCCACAGCATTGATGTCCTCAGAGCTGCCAAGCTGTGGTAAAAAATCGCCGCTACCTCCCACGGAACCTGCCCAGGGGTTAGGTGTTCCAACACTTCCAATAAGTTCAAATTGTGGCTCAGCTAACTCGCCAAAGACTTTGAAAAGCCGGATATATCCATTTCCGCCTTGGCTACCATTCGCAGCAGAGATGAGGTAAACGTTTTCTTCTTCGGCATCAAAAGTTACTGCCGGAACAAGTGTAAAGCCCTGTGTTGTAGTGAAGCGCGTGAAGCCGGGAACTGCATCGCCGGCATACATGGCATGCTTGTCGAAAACATAAACGGTGCTATAAAATCCGCTTCCAAACATATTGCCAGAAACTACAATCCATTTGTCGTTGAAGCCCATACTGGGATAGTCAAACCACACCTGATTGGCCGGATCTGCGATATAGGAATATAAATTCCAATCGCCGGAGGGATCGGAATTAGCAGAAACTCCCATATAAATACGGGATTCGCCTGGCGTGCTACCTGCACAGGTAACAAAAACCCAACGATCTTCTTCAAAATCGTAAATTATTTTCGGATCGAAAGTACCGGATCCGGGCAAATCATTCCAAAATATGCCGAGCGAGACCGTACCTAAATCGGCGCCAACCCTATCCTGGATGCGGACTTGGGTGTTTAAGGTTACCATCAGGTGATCGGGTCCGGGCGCGCCATTCACGTCGGGAGGGATAGAGTTGCCCGAATCATATAATCCCAAGAAGTTCGTGTCGGGAGCCGGTGAAATATCGCGCATCATCGGGGAGATCGGCAGCTTTTCGCCAATTGTTAAAACCTCTTCGGGAGAAATTTCAAACTCAGGATGCATTGGAAAAGGGTTAGGCTTTTTGAATTGGTTATATTCGTTGTCGCCCAAACGCACCTGATTGGCTTTAATGGCGGAAAAAGAGGTGTTAACTTTTGCTTCGGCCTTGCCGCGATAAACGGCTTGCTCTTGCCCAAAAAGTGTTGAGCCGGCAAAGAAAAAAATTAAGAGATTGAGTAAAAAAAGTCGCTTCATCTTTGATTTTATTAATGAATTATTCTAAAACCTGAGGGTTTTAAACAGTTTGAAGTCCAAAAAACGGCCTTACTTAAAACAGACTTTACAAATCAAACATACAAAGCTAGGTTTGATTAGTAAAGGCTGTAAAATATTTATGTATTTTATAAATTATTATCAGCCGGTAAAAATAATTTTTTTATCGGTACCGCTGCACTTTAACTTACTGACTAACGGTGAATGATAAACTTACGGTTAAACACTTTCTCGCCCTGGTTGATAATAATCAGGTAGGATCCATTGGCCATATCCGAGAGGTCGATGCTGAATGATTCACCGCTAAACTGCTGATTTGTATACATCCTGCCAGCCAAATCTGTAATTTGAATCTGAGCTTTTTCAGCATTATTGGCTAACACAACCCTCAGCTGATTAGTTGCGGGAATGGGATAAATCAGGCATTCTTCACTCAAATTAATTAGTTTTTGTCCGGTGATATTTGACACAGACAAGTTTTTGATATACAGATTATTACCATAATTGCAATAGGTTTCTAACCTGATTTGGATGTTTGATTTTCCGGCCCAAGGCGAAAGGTCAATCATAGGACAAGGAGCACCGTAGCCTTGCCCGCACCATTCGTCGGGGTTTAAGGCCTCGAAAAATGCTGTTGTTGGCTCGGCGGTTTCAAAAACCCCTTCGCCGTCAGGGCCATTGGCATAAACGCGTTCCCAGTTTTCGCCGCAGTCGTCGGAAATGCTAACGATTAAAGAGTCTTTTTGAAAATAGCGCTGTGCATAGGCATAGTCAAAGTTCAAAAAGGCCTGGTCAAAGTTTCTGAAATTCAGCACCGGACTAATCAGATAATCACGTGCACCCATGCCTGAGTAATTAAAGAAATTCATCCAAATGCCATATTCCTCGCCATTGTTTGAGAGTTCCCAGCCTTTGCTGCCGTCCGGATTTATTTTTGTCCAGCCTGTTTCGCTGATTGTTTGTGCCTCAAAATCAGCTTCAAAAGGAATGCCTTCTCCACCGGTATGAATGTAGTTTTCGAGCGTTAAGCTATTTGTTCCTGCCGGGTTGGAAGCTGTCAGGCTAACCGTGTATTCCGCGTCTTCATTAAACTGAACCAGTGGATTTTGGTCGTTGGCCGAGCTGCCTTCAACGAAGGTATAAGAGGCGGGTTCAAAAGACCAGGTCCAGGTGTCGGGACAATTTTCAGAAAGATCGGCAAACTGCACCTGCATCCCTGTGCAGCCGGCTTGCTGATCGGCCTGAAAAGCAATAGCAGGGGCCTGGGCTTCACTTACATGGATGTAGTCAATTTTTTGTTTACTATCCATACCCAAAGGATTTGTAACTGTGAGTGTTACCGTAAATGTGCCTGCTTCATTGTATTGAATTCCTACCGGATTACGCTCCGTAGAATAAGAGGGCGTTCCTCCCGGAAATGACCACGACCACTCGAAAGGTGATCCAATGGTGAGGTCGGTAAAGTCAACGCTGCAATAAGCAGAAATTTCAGTTTCTGAGCCTATAAAATCTGCTTCTAAAGTACCAATAAATGGCGGTGAGCTCCATGTTCCACGACCATACGTGGCTGCCCTGAGCAAGTCACCCTGAGCATTTTCTGAATCGTAATAAAACTCCAGTTCAGTAACTTTTGCGCTGGCAGGCATGCCGTTGCCAAAGCTCATCCATTCATCCAGTAAAGCATCTTTGTAAAAAACTCCTATATCAGTTCCGAGATACAGTCCTTCCTGACTGTTTTTGTAATAGGCAATTGAATTAACTTGAATATTAGACAAATTAGCTAAGATACTTTCCCAGCTCAAGCCCTTATCTGTAGATTTATAAAGACGGGTTTGCTGAGCCAAATAAACAATATTTTCATCGTAAGGACTTGTTTCTATCGCTGTAATCTCATTTGTTGTTGGCAAATTAGAAGTAAGGCTTTCCCAGTTCACCGTATTGTCTTTCGCATTTTCTGTAAAAAACAGTTTTGAACCGCTTGCAGCATACAATATATTCCTGTTAGCCCTGGATTGTACCAGCACATTCATATTATTATTGTTCATGTTACTGATCTTTTGCCATTGCACGCTATTGGTATTTCCGGCTTTGATATTGGTACTTCGCCACACATTTTTATAGCCAATAAACATGATATTCCCATCTTCGTGGTCAATCAGAAAGGGCGTAACCCAGCCACCACTTTCGGTAATGCCATTGGTGCCCTGGCCGGCAATGCCCCCTTGTGAGCTAAGGTTGTATATACGGTTAATCGCTCCATAATATATCGTTGAATAGCTGTAACGATCATCAGTCGGATCATAGGCGCACTCCATACCATCGCCTCCACCAACATTCACCCAATTATCTGTGCCACCCACATAGGTAGAGGATCCATTATCCTGATATCCATTGATCACCAAATCGGGATTTGTAGCACTCTGGCCCAATTTATAGGCCTGGCTGATCACTAATCCGTTGGTAATCTCCTGCCAGTTTATGCCGCCATCATCTGTCCAGTAAACGCCGCCATCATTCCCAACATAAAGCCTTCCGTCAACTGGTGAATATTCCAGAACATGCAAGTCAGCATGCACCGATTCTACACCACAACCGCCGTACCAGTGCGAACTGATGTTCCAGGTTAAGCCGCCATCAGTTGATTTAAAACTGTTTACGCCACCGGTGATAATCATGTTTTCGTCAAAAGGATCAACAGACATATCGAGGTCGTACCAAGCTTGACCGCCATCGCCGCCATTACAATCCCAGCTCATAATATTGGGTGAGTTGGAACGCATTTCAAAGGATAGCCCGCTGTCGTCTGACCGATAAATGGCTTTGAAAGAATCAGAATTGGTGGTCAGGAAATAAACCACTTCCGGGTTGGCTTCCGATGCGCCAATTACTCCTCTGGCACTATTAGGCAATCCATTTGTAATCTGAGTGAAGTTTTCACCCGTATCGTCGGAGCGGAAAAACTTGCCAGATGAAGAAGCATACACCACTTCAGGAGCGCTTGGTTTAAAAACAATTTCTTTGAAGTTTCCTGATCTGGTTTGCATCCAGCTGATACCCATATTTTCAGATTTGAATATACCATCACTGGTGGCTGCCAGTATGATATCAGAGTTTTCAGGATGTTGAATAAGTCGTCCAACTGTGGCATTTCCCATGCCGTCGTTTGAAGGGTTCCAGCTTATACCACCGTCATCGCTACGCCATACGCCCAGACCAGGTGCATCGCCTGCATCACGGTCGCCTGTGCCGATAAGTATTTGGTCAGGATTGTCGTAATTCACTACAATAGCCGAAACGCCAAGTGTTGGCAGGTGATCTGTAAGCACTTCCCAGCTAGCTCCCTGATCTGTAGAAACCCACAAACCACCGGCGGGTGCACCAATATAAATATGATTTTCGTCCACAGGATGAAAAGCCAGGGCGTTGATTCGGCCCAAACCGCGGTAGCCATTGTATCCCGAAGGAACCGTATAAGGGCCTAAAGCCGTCCATTCGCCGGCTTCTTCCCGGTTTTTGGTTTGTGCTTTAAATGATTGTAAAGCTTCGAGTTCGCGGTCAGCTGCCGGCTTTTCGCCAGCTTGTGAAACCCGCTGACGCATCATGTATTCCCAGCGTTTGAAAGGTTTATAGCCGCTTCCTCTCGTTATTTCACGATTTTCCCAATAGGTTTCAAAGGCTTTAACGGTTTGAAAGAAATTGGCGTCAGGATCTTGCATCATTGTTACCCAATACGGGAAATCTGCCGTATCTGGCTGCGATTGTGTGTTTTGTGCTTTTATAGAAAAAGCTGCTATGAATAAGATAGCGGCAAGAATAAATTGTAAGATTTTGTTCATGGAGAAAAATTTATTGAAAAAAACTCAGTTTATACATTTTCAAAGGACGAAATTACATCAAATCAAGTTAATTAAGCGTTTTTTAGCTAAAAAGCTTGTTTTCTTATGGAATTGAGGCACCGTGCTGGCAAGTCAGGGCGCGACTGTTTGTTTGCGAGTCAGGGCGCGACTGTTTAGCGTCGCCACATAGTCGCGGCCTGACTGACTTCCGAGGGGTAGTAGCGGCCTGACTAACAAAAAATCAGCTTAAAACTCCGAAGTAAAATAAAATTTAATATCGGGATATTTTTCCATGGCCGTTTGCAAAGCGTAAGGAGAATCAGCCAAAAACACATCGCGTCCTTCTTTGTCAAAAGCGATATAACTGCTTTTACGCGCTTTAAAATCTTCGAGCATGACTTTGTTATCACTTGTTATCCAAGCTGTTTTATGCAAGTTGATGTGGTCGTAGCGGCAGCTTGCACCGTATTCGTGCAACAAGCGATATTGTATAACTTCAAATTGCAGTACGCCGACCGTTCCAATGATTTTTCGTCCGGTAGCTTTGCCCGTAAAAAGCTGTGCTACACCTTCATCCATCAGCTGATCAAGGCCTTTGGCCAGTTGTTTGGATTTGAGTGGATCAGCGTTTTCAACATAGCGAAATAATTCCGGTGAAAAGCTGGGGATTCCTTTATAGTGTAGCAATTCGCCTTCGGTAAGTGTGTCTCCGATTTTAAAGTTCCCGGCATCATACAAGCCTACAATATCTCCGGGAAAGGCTTCGTCAACAATAGATTTTTTCTGGGCCATAAAAGCTGTCGGATTCGAGAACTTGAGTTTTCTGCCTAATCGCACATGGTGGTATGGTTTGTTGCGTTCAAACTTGCCCGAAACAATACGTAAAAACGCAATTCTGTCGCGGTGATTGGGATCCATATTGGCGTGAATTTTAAACACAAAACCGCTAAACGTCTCTTCCTCAGGCGCTACATGACGTTCCTCAGCAGTTCTGCCGATGGGCGTTGGCGCAATTTGAATAAAACAGTCCAATAATTCTTTTACGCCAAAATTATTCAACGCGCTACCAAAAAACACCGGACTGATATTCCCGCTGAGGTATTCATAGCGGTCAAAATCAGGATAAACACCTTCAATAAGTGATAATTCTTCGCGTAGCATTTGGGCATCTTTTCCGATGAGGCTTTCCAGCTCGGGGTCGTTCACATCATCGAATGCAAGCCCCTCCTCCACCCTTTGCTTGTTGGGTTCAAAGAGATATAAGTTTTTCTCAAAAATATTATAAACGCCTTTAAAGTCGGGGCCCATATTTATTGGCCAGCTGAGTGGCGTTACTTTTAAATCCAGCTTTTGCTCTACCTCATCCAGCAGTTCGAAGCCATCTTTCCCAGGACGGTCGAGCTTATTGATAAACACGATGATTGGTGTTTTGCGCATCCGACACACTTTCACCAGCTTTTCGGTCTGAGGCTCAACGCCTTTGGCCACATCGATCACCACAATCACGCTATCCACTGCGGTAAGCGTGCGAAAGGTATCTTCGGCAAAATCCTGGTGACCAGGTGTGTCGAGGATATTGATGTTTAGACCGTTATACTCAAAACCCATCACGGAGGTGGCCACAGAAATTCCGCGCTGGCGTTCGATCTCCATCCAGTCGGAAGTGGCGGTTTTCTTAATTTTGTTTGATTTTACAGCACCTGCAACCTGAATAGCACCACCATATAATAGGAGCTTTTCGGTGAGTGTGGTTTTCCCGGCATCGGGATGACTAATAATGGCAAAGGTGCGACGACGTGCTATTTCTTTCTTATATCCCATACATTCTTTTGCTGCGCTTTTGGCGTTTTGGCTAAAATTTTGAGGCTGCAAAAGTAGCTATTTTAAAATAACCCGGATTATTAATCTAGATGCGAATCTGTATAGCTCTCTTTTTGGATGCCCAAACAGCGGCAACCCATTTTGACTTTTACTGCTCAGGCTGCAAAGTGCTTTAAAACTAATTATAGCTCGTTATACATGTGTTTTGAGAATATTTTCCGATTTTTTTTACACGGAATAGTGCAATTTTTCCTTTAATTGAATGACTTTAAAGATTAATATTTAACGTTTATTATGATAGTTTGATGAAAATATTCTACTTTCGTTTTTTTAAAGCTCTTCCATTATTTAAGTTTTTGAATAGACAACTAACATAAATTAATCAAACATGTTTACAAACAAGATTAGAAAATTTGGAGTTAAAGGCTTCATCTTAGCAAGTTTCGCTTCAGGTTTGTTACTTATTTCCTGCGAGGAAAAATCAGCACCTCAAATGCCGCTACTGTCGCTTCCTGTGATGGAAGTTACCACCGAGGATGTTCCGATTTTTACAACTTTTGTTGGTCAAACCTATGGTTTTAAAGACATTAGCATTCGGGCCAGGGTTGACGGCGTTTTAGAAGGAATGTATTTTAAGGAAGGTACCTTTGTTAAAAAGGGCACACTTTTATATACCATTGATCGTCAACCATTGTTGGCCAGAGAAGCAGCATCGATGAGCCAATTGGCACAAGCACAAACCATGCTTGCCAAGGCCGAAAGCGACCTGAACAGGATTAGGCCACTGGCTGCTAATAACGCGGTAAGTCAGCGTGATTTAGATGCTGCCGTAGCGCAGTTTGAAGCTGCTAAATCCAGCGTTGACGCTGCCCAAGCATACCTGAATGCCTCGCGCATCGAGCTGGGATATTCCCGCATAAGCGCACCTATTAGCGGCATCATCGGTATGTCGATTCCTAAACCAGGTGATTATGTAGGCCAAATGCCTAATCCTGTAATTCTAAACACAATTTCACAAATTGACACTATAGTTGTCCGGTTTTTCCTTTCAGAAAATGAGTACCTCAATCTTAGCCAGCGTGCCTTGAGTGAAGAATACGAAAAGAAGTTTGTTGAAGAAGGGATAAAACTAAGCCTTTCGAATGATGAAATATTCGGTCAGCAAGGGAAGCTAGATTTTATTGACCGCAGCATCGACCCCAACACAGGAACAATTATGTTGCAAGCCTCCTTTCCAAATCCCAACTGGATTCTGCGTCCCGGCCAGTTTGCTCGCATAAAACTGTTGTATGACTTTGTGCCAAACAGTATTTTAATTCCAAAAAGAGCAGTCAAGGAAATGCAAACCATGCACCAGGTATACGTACTGGGCGAAAACAGTATACCTGAAATCAGAATGATCGAGGCGAGCCAGGTTATTGACCAGTCGTTGGTCGTAAAATCGGGACTAGAGCCTGGGGAAATAATCATTGTAGAAGGTTTTGAAAAGCTCATACCCGGAATGCCAATCATGCCCGAGCCTTATCAAAACAAAGAAGTTAACAATAAATAAGCGATATCATGGGCAACTATTTTGTAAAAAGGCCTATCATGGCCATTGTTATTGCTATTGTAATGTCTATTGCAGGTCTGATTGCGCTATCAGGCTTAGCTATAGAGCAGTATCCTGACTTGACACCGCCGCTGGTTCAGGTAAACGCCGCATATATCGGTGCCAACGCTATTAACGTGGAGCAATCCGTGGCAACACCCTTAGAACAAAAAATCAATGGTGTAGAAAATTCGCTCTACATGCAATCTATCAACACAAATTCCGGGGTGATGAGCCTGAATGTAACGTTCGACTTAGGATCTGACCCCAATATGTCGAGCGTACTCACTCAGAATAAGGTTTCTGCTGCCGCCTCGCAACTTCCTGAAGAGGTAGCCAGAACAGGTATCACAGTTGAGAAAGCATTTACTTTCCCAATGATGATTATTTCGTTAACATCGCCTAATGAAACCTTTGACCGGGATTTTATTGGCAACTATACGCGTCTGAACATCAGCGACGAGCTCTCCAGGCTTTCAGGCGTTGGAAAAATTGATGTAATGGGCTCAAGTGATTATGCCATGCGAATCTGGGTGAAACCCGAACAAATGGCCGCGCTCAACATCTCTGTTGGCGACATTATGAATGCCCTCAGGGAGCAGAATGTAATTGTGCCGGGTGGGAAATTTGGCGGCGAGCCCGCTCCCGAAGGCACAGACTTCACTTATACAGTAACCCTGCGCGACAGGATGCAAACTGCAGAAGAATTTGGTGAAATTGTACTTAAAATTCAAGAAAACGGCGCTGAGGTAAAACTTAAAAACGTTGCTGATGTTTCGCTGGGAACAGAAAATTATGAAGCTTTCACGCGTCTTAACAGCAAAGACTGTGCTGTGCTTTTTATCTATCAAGCACCTGGCTCAAACGCGATGAAAGTGGCTGATGAGATAAAATCAGCTCTTGCTAAAATGAAGGAAACCTTTCCCGAAGATTTACAATACACGATCTCTCTTGACACAACTATACCTATCAAAGCCGGTATGGATGAAATTATCGAAACACTTATCATTGCACTGATTCTGGTCATTTTGGTAGTTTTCATCTTTTTACAGGACTGGAGAGCCACCCTCATCCCTGTGTTGGCAATTCCGGTATCTTTATTAAGTGCTTTTATCCTTTTCCCTGTTTTAGGATTTTCCATCAACTCCTTGTCATTACTGGGGCTTGTGCTTGCCGTGGGGATTGTTGTAGATGATGCTATTGTGGTGGTTGAAGCCGTGATGGTACATATCGAGAAAGGGCTAAGCCCAAGAGAAGCTACTATTACTGCCATGAAAGAAGTTACCGGCCCTGTTATCGGTACTACCTTCGTGCTGATTGCAGTTTTTATTCCGGTATCATTCATCAGTGGAATTACCGGCAGGCTTTATCAACAATTTGCAATAACCATCGCAGTTTCTGTATTCTTTTCGGCCATTAACGCACTTACACTTAGTCCGGCTCTTAGCAGTTTAATACTTCGTCCCAAAAAACAAAGCAAAAGCCTGTTGGCACGCGCCTTCAAATCCTTTGACCGTAGCCTGGATAAAACGACAAACAGCTATATGAGTCTAACCAATATCGTTAGCCGGAAACTCGTGCGAAGCGCTATATTTATAGGTGTTATTTCCTTACTTGCCGTATTTCTTGGCATGCGCGTTCCCGGAGGCTTTATGCCCGATGAAGATCAAGGATATTTTATCATGAACGTACAGCTACCCGGTGCATCATCATTACAGCGCACTATGGAAGCTGTAAAAAAAGTAGAAGCTGTTCTTGCTACAGAAGAAGCGATCGAGTACTACACCTCTATTCCCGGCTATAATTTGCTCTCGGGCGGGGTATCAACCTCCGCGGGATCTTTATTTGTTACCGTAAAAGACTGGAGCGAACGTAATGTCAGCGTTAAGGAACTGGTAAACCAGCTCAATGTTAAACTATATTACGCCATAAAAGAAGCCAATGTATTGTCGTTTGGTCCACCGGCTATTCAAGGCCTGGGCAATGGATCGGGCTTTAGCATTATGATTCAGGACAAAGGAGGCAACACAATTAATTACCTGACGGAAAACACCCAGGAGTTTATCAACAAAGTCAACGCACGTCCGGAAATTGCCTTTGCCTTTACCACCTTCCGTGATGATGTCCCACAACGGTTCATATACGTTAACAGAGAGAAAGCCCTTAAAGCAGGCGTTTCGCTAACGGAGCTGCACGGTACAATTGGTGCTTTGCTCGGCGGGATGTATATCAATGATTTCAACCGTTTCGGGCGCGTCTATCGTATTTACCTGCAAGCTGAGCCCTATTATCGGCAAAATGAAGACCAGCTCGACAACTTTTTCGTGAGAAACAGAACAGGAAAAATGGTGCCACTTTCGGCACTGGTAGAAGTTGAAAACAGTATTGGCCCTGAATATACTACACGCTTCAACCTGCTCAGGTCTATCGAAGTAAGCGGAACGCCGGCAGAAGGATACACTTCAACACAGGCGCGGGTTGCACTAAAAGAAGTAGCAAAAACGCTGCCTTCGGATATTGGCTATGCCTGGAATGCCATGTCGTTTCAAGAGGAAGCCGCCTCGGGTAAAACAGCGATAATCTTTGCCTTCTCGTTAATTCTTGTATTCCTGATTTTGGCTGCACTATACGAAAGCTGGTCGCTGCCCTTCAGCGTGTTGCTCGGTACACCTTTCGCCTTGTTTGGCGCTTTCTTGTTTTTGTGGATCTCCAGGATGTTTAGCCTCTCCTATGAAAACAATATTTTCACACAGATTTCTTTGGTGATGCTTATCGCTCTGGCAGCCAAAAACGCGATCCTAATCGTAGAATTTGCGAAACTCAAGTTTGAAGAAGGTAGTAGCCTTTTCGATGCAGCTATGGATGCTGCACGTCAAAGATTCAGGCCTATCCTAATGACTGTATTTTCGTTTATCCTTGGCATCACACCCCTACTGGTAGCTTCCGGCGCCGGTGCTGAGTCGCGTAAAGTAATGGGAATGACACTTTTGGGAGGAATCCTAATTGCCTCAATTATCGGTGTAATTATCTATCCGATGCTATTTATAGTTATTGGCAAAATTGCCGGTTATGAAAAGAAAAGAGAATTAGTTAAACCTAAAAAAACAATATAGGCATGACCAGAAAAAGAATATTCGTTACAGGCTGTTGTACACTGGCGCTTGCTCTGCTTTTAAATAGCTGTTTGGTAGGCCCGAAATATGTAAAGCAGTCATCAGATTTACCCGAGTCATTTGGAGAAACCATACTAAAGACCGATGCTATTTCAAATACATCCTGGTGGGCTACTTTTACCGATCCTATTCTCGACACCTTGATTGACAAAGCTTTGACCAATAATTATGATGTTATGATGGCCATGAGTCGGATTGAACAAGCTGCCTTGGCTTCGGGTGTTGCAAAAGCAGATTTCTGGCCGCAAATAAGCTATCAGGCCGGCATTTCGCGTGGCGATTTTGTCGGAGGCAGCCAAATGCCAGTAATTTCTAACAACGCATTTGGCGTAGGCTTGCTCAATTGGGAACTCGACCTTTGGGGAAAATACCGCCATGCACAACATGCCGCCAACGCAAATTTTGCAGCTTCCAGGTTTGCTTATCAGGCCACGATGTTAGCAATAGAAAGTGAAACGGCACGGCTTTATTTTCAGCTGCTCGACTACCGCGAACGTTTGAGAATATCGCAGAACACGCTCAAATCACGTGATGCATCAGTGAGTATTATATCACAGCGATTGGAAAAAGGCGTTGTGCCTGAAATCGACCTCAACCAAGCGGTTATACAGCAGGCAGAAGCCGCTGTGGCTGTTCCGCTTTACGAGCAGCTTTCGCAAAACATTATACATGCGCTGCATCTGCTTATGGGCGAATCTTTGGCGTCTGACAGCTTATTTGCAGGAAACCTTACAAGCCAAGAACTTCCGCCTTCCATACCTGACGTGATTCCTTCCGAACTTTTAAAAAGAAGACCGGACATTATGCTTGCCGAGCAGCAACTTATTGGCCAATACGCCATGGCCGGCATGGCACAAAGCATGCGTTTTCCATCGCTAAGCCTGACGATGGCAGGAGGTGTTGCCAGCAACGACCTCAACAATTTATTTAGTGGAAACCCAGCCTGGTCTGTTGGCGCAGGTCTGTTTGGGCCCTTATTTCATTTTGGCAAAAACAAGAAGAACGCTGAAATAGCGCTGAAACGCATAGAAGAATTGCAGGCCAACTACCAACAAGTTGTGCTTGCGGCATTTTTGGAAGTAAAGGATGCTTTGACAGAGATAGAAAGCTTTGAACAACAGATAGCAATTCGTAAAACACAACTTGATGCCGCCCGAAATGCTGCGATGCTTTCGCGAGACAGGTACAATGGCGGCGTAACGAGCTACCTCGAGCTGCTCGACAGCGATCGGATATTGTACTCGACCGAATTGATGCTTTCGCAATCTAAACAAGGGCTTTTAAATGCGTACGTGAAGCTTTTTAAAGCACTTGGCGGCGGCTGGGAATAGAAATAAAAATCGCACAAACTAAATCTTATAGTACATTTACCATCCTATGAAAAAATACCTACTAGTAACCACTTTAGTGATTGTCTCACTGGGCGCTTACAGCCAAAATATTAAAATATTTGCGCATAGCGGCTACACTTTTGGCGATAAGTTCCCTATTTATGGCGGCAGTGGCAAAATATACGACGGACACACTTTTGGAGGCAGTATAGCTTATCAAATAAGTCCGGTTTATGAAGTAGAATTCTCTTATACCTATCAGGATTCACGAATTGTGGTGCAGTCGGTGGCATCCAATATTGACATCAATTCGATAGCCTCCATCAATTATTTTTTGATAGGTACAAACAGGATTCTACCACTTTCTGAAAGTTTTGACTTGTTTGCCGGAGTTAAGATTGGCGCAGTAAACTATGCTTCCAAAGCAGCTGATTTCAATAATGTTACAAAATTTGCTGTTGGGATTAATGCCGGAATGAGTTACTTTTTCAGCCCGGTAGTTGGACTTCGTGTGCAGGCCAACCTGAATTTTCCGGTGATTGATGTGGGCGCCAATCTCTGGTGGAGCAGTGGAGGTAACACAAGTGTTGGCGTTAGTTCGTACTCCCCTATTATTCAGTTTGGCTTTGCCGGTGGACTCGTTTTTAAGTTGAGTCCACAGTCAAATACGGATAGAAAACTGTAATTTAACGATTTGAAAAATTGATGATTTGATGATTTGACGATTTGTTGATTTGAAAATCAGTTAACTAGTGACCCCGTGACTCGTAAACCTGTAAGCTCATAAAAATCGCGCTAACACGAAGGGCATCTCAATAACCAATTCTTTCGGAGAAGGCTTCTCTACAGGCTTTTTATTGATATTACTGAAGGAAAATAACGTATCTTTAACGCCTAATAAATTATTCAATAATCTTATTTTAACCAAATTATTATGAAAAGAATTTTACTTGTTTTACTCTCTGTTTCCATGGCTGTTACAGGATTTTCTCAGGGATTTAATCGCGATTTAACGTTTAAACTTGCAGAGATTCGTTCTTCTGACGACCTGGAATTCGAGCAGTTTTCTTACAATGATGATGTGCTGCTAAAGGCTGTCTATACAAAGACCGTAGACGGAGAACAATTAATAGATTCTCTAAGCTATGATGCGGCTAACAATATCGTGAAGGTCGATTACTATCAGGTTTTAGGTAATGTCTGGAAATATGTTTCGTATATTGATTTTACGTATGATGAAAATGGCAATCGTTTAACACGCACAAATTACAATAGTTTTGGAACAGACGAATTTACTTTAGGCGGCGTTTATCACTATTATTATAATGAGGATAATCAGCAAACACACTGGGAAATGTATTTTGGCGGAACAGAATTATGGCAGCTCGGAACATTAACCTATAATGATGACGGACAAGTAATTCTGGAAGTAGGTCAGGACGAATTTAATTCGGGAGTGATGGAAGATTCGTGGAAAATTGAATACGAATATAATCCGGATGGCACGCTGAATAACGCTAAACAATCGTTTTATGATGGTGCCTCCTGGACTGTATCCTCAACGGAGTCATTCACTTATGATGAGAACAGAAACTGCATAAATTGGAAGCATTTAAGTGGCACTACGGTAACAGATATAAAAGATTATGAATACAATTTAGACTATACTTCTGATCAACTGTATATGCCCGTGCATCCAGAGTTTCAAACCAAAGACCTTGTAGAAATGAATAATATGCCAACACTTTATCATTGGCAAGCAACGGATGATGCCGGTAATCTGGTTTATGTTTGTGATTTTAATTACAACTACGACACCTTAACTTATACCGGAAACAGCCAATACGCCTATGATGCCGTTGATCTGCGTATGTACCCAAATCCCACTTCAGATGAGCTAACTATTACCGGTAACAACGCCATTATTAGCGAACTAAGTGTAATGGACAATGCCGGCAAACTCGTATTGAAACATTCCAATATGAATAAAAAAGAAACCAAACTGGACGTAACTACTTTAAAATCCGGCGTGTATTTTATCAGGCTCGCAACTTCAAAAGGTGTTGTTGTAGAGAAATTGGTGATACAGTAACAACGATTTATTAAATCCCTTTGGAGAGGCAATAAATCGACTTTTCAAAGGGATTTTACTATTTTAAAAGATTTGTTCCCTCCCCCTAACTCGTCTTCCTATAGCGCATAGTTGCCAGCAGCAATATCGAAATCGCGTAAATACCAATACTAAGCACATCACGCCACACATCCATTAAGCCAGAGCCTTTGAGCATGAGCTGTCGCATAAAACGAATAAAATAGGTAATGGGATTGAAAACATTGATTAGCTGTGCCCAGTCAGGCATGCTTTCCTCGGGTGTGAAAAGCCCGCTTAGTATAATGAATATCACCATAAAGAACCAGGCGATAAACATGGCCTGCTGCTGGGTGTTGGTGATGGTGCTGATGAATAAGCCCAGTCCCAAAATCGCTAATAAATAAATAGAGGCAACAGCAAATACCAGCCCCACGCTGCCAACGATATGTATCTTGAAAACAAAGTGCGCCAACAGCATTCCCAGTACAAGCACGAACATGGAAATTATCCAAAATGGCATGAGTTTGCCAATGATAAACTGATGCCGTTTGATAGGCGTAACATTCAGTTGCTCAATAGTTCCCAGCTCCTTTTCGCGTACGATATTCGTTCCCGAAAGGAAAGTGCCAATCATGGTAACCAACAGAACTAAAATACCGGGCACCATATACTTTTTATAATCCAATTCGGCATTGAACCAAAACTGATAAGGCGTGCTGATACCCAGCCCGGAAGCCAGCATCGGCTGCGTTTGCAATAGTATATTTTTATTAAAATCCATCATAATAGCCGAGGCATAATAGCTCATCAAATTGGCCGCACTGCCGTTGATGGCATCGGTGATGATTTGTACCTGCGGCCCTTCGCCGGCTTTGCTATGCACTGAGCTTGCCGAAGCGAGCTGTTCTTCAAATCCATTATTGATATAGATAATCTGTTCTAAATCACCTTGTTTCATCTGAAATTCCAGCTTTTTCAGATCGAAGTCCTGTGCCATAATATCGAAAAAAGGTGATGCGCTGAACTTGTGAATAAGCTCGCGCGAGCTATTGCTTTGGTCCATATCAATAACACCCAGGCTCACGTTTTTTATTTCAAAAGTGGCAGTATAGGACAAAGTTACTAATTGAACTATGGGCAATACAAAAATAATGGGCAGCATCATTTTATTTCTAAAAATCTGCTTAAACTCCTTTTCGATAATAAATCTGATGGTTCTCATGTTAAGCGAATTTTAAATTTTTTGATACTCAGGATAATAAAGAATATGGTTTGCGCCAGTATTATTAAAGTTTCAAACCACACATCCATCAGCCCTGCTCCTTTAAGCATAATACCTTTGATGATGATAATAAACCACTTGGAAGGCATAATATGACTAATCCATATAAGTATGTCGGGCATGTTTTTTATCGGGAAAATAAACCCCGACAACAAAATTGTAGGCAACAAAAGTGCAAACATCGACAGCATCATGGCGGTTTGCTGGGAGCTGCTCACGGTGGAAATAAAAATCCCCAGGGCCAGCGACATAAAGATATACAAAAAGGTTTCGGCCAGCAATAATGGCATATTTCCGCTGCTCGGCATATCAAATACTAAAAATGACAATAACAGTATAATCACGAAGTTGAGAAAAGATAAAACCATATACGGGATTACTTTTCCCACGATGATTTGGATAGGTTTGATGGGCGAAACCAACAGCACTTCCATGGTGCCCAATTCCTTTTCGCGGGCGATGCTGATGGAGGTCATCATGGCCGAAACCAGCAGCAAAATAACGGTGATAATGCCCGGGACAAACATATACACACTTTTGAGTGCCGGATTGTATTTGAACATCGGCTCGGGCCTGACCATTTTCCCCAGGGGGTTGTCAGCAAACAGATTTTGTTGGTAGTTGGTGATGATGGCCTGCGTATAGTTGACCAGTATATTGGCCACATTGGGATCGCTGGCATCGGCGATTATTTGCAGTTGTGCGCTATTTTCTTTGGTGAGTATTTGACTAAAATTGGGTTCAAAAACAATCACTTCTTTCACGATACCTTCTTTAAAAACGGTTTCTATTTCATCGAAAGAACTTAAATAGCGGTCAAAAATAAAATAGTCCGAGGCATCCATTTTATCGATAATCTTCCGGCTATGTTCGTCTTTGGCCAAATCCAGTACTGCGAAATGAACGTTTTTCAAGTCCATGGTGAGGGCAAATCCAAACAGCAGCACCTGCGCAATAGGAATACCGAAAAGGATCGTCATCGTGCGATAATCCCTGAATATTTGCTTAAACTCTTTTATGATAAACTCTTTCATCCCAATCGGTTCTTTAATTGATATTACTAAGCACGCGTTGCTGTCCGGGCCAGCTGAATAAATACCTCTTCAATGCTATCGACCTCAAACTGCTGTTTTAGCTCGTCCGGGCTGTCTAATGCGTCAATGCGGCCATCCACCATAATGCTGATGCGATGGCAATATTCCGCTTCGTCCATATAATGCGTGGTAACAAATACGGTGGTACCTTTTTCGGCTTCGGCATTAATCATATCCCAAAACTGCCTGCGGGTGATGGGATCCACGCCGCTGGTTGGCTCATCCAGAAAAACAATTTGCGGCTCGTGCATCACCGCTACCGAAAAGGCCAGCTTTTGCTTGATGCCCAAAGGCAAATCCAAAACCCGGCTTTTGGCATAGTCGTACAGGTCAAGCGTTTCCATATATTGGCTCGTCTTCGCCTTGATAGCCTCATTGCTCAAGCCATAAATTCCGCCATAAAAGCGAATATTTTCCTGAATGGTTAAGTCGTCATAAAGACTGAATTTCTGGCTCATATAGCCAATATTTTTCTTGATTTCTTCCCGCTGCTTATACACATCAAAGCCCGCCACGGTGATTTCTCCTGAGGTTGGTACAGAAAGTCCACAAAGTATTTTTATGGTGGTAGTTTTCCCGGCACCATTGGCACCCAAAAAACCAAATATCTCGCCCCCATACACCTCGAAATTCAAGTTGTCGTTGGCAACAAAGTTGCCGAACTTCTTTACGAGATTCTTTACTGTTACTACTGTTTTCATGTCTTGTGCATTAGTTCCATAAAACAATCTTCTATGTCCGGCGAAATGATTTCCCATTCCAAATCATCAAAATTCTTGGTTTTTATTTTTTCCATAAGTATATCAATGGAAGCATTTTGTTGAAGCACGAGATGAATGCTGTCGCCAAACAAATAAGTGGAGTGTACCTGCTTCTCCAACTTTAGCAATTCGTTGAGTGGGTACAGTTTTTCGGATTTGATGCCATAGAGTTTGTGCGGAAACCCGGCTACAATCTCCTCCGGACTGGCGATGCTGAGGATTTTTCCGTTCTGCAAAAGCGCTACCCTGTCGCAAAGTGCGGCCTCGTCCATATAAGGCGTAGAAACGATGATGGTGAGGCCTGTGCTTTTGAGCTGATGCAGCATCTCCCAAAATTCCTTGCGCGAAACGGCATCCACGCCGGTGGTAGGCTCGTCCAAGAAAAGCACGGTAGGCTTGTGAATCAGGGCGCAGCTCAAAGCCAGCTTTTGCTTCATGCCACCCGAAAGATTGCCCGCCAGCCGATGTTTAAAAGGTTCTATCTGCTTGTAAATACCTTCGATAAGGTGGTAGTTTTCGGCAATGGTAGTTTTGAAAACACCGGCAAAGAACTTGAGGTTTTCCTCCACCGACAAATCCTGATAGAGCGAGAATTTGCCCGGCATATATCCCACCTTAGCCCGAATAGATTTGTAATCCTTTACCACATCATCGCCATCCACTGTTGCTGTTCCCTCATCGGGGATGAGCAAGGAAGTGAGGATTCGAAACAAGGTGGTTTTGCCGGCGCCATCAGGACCGATAAAGCCAAATATTTCACCTTTATTTACCGTGCAGCTAATGCCGTCAAGGGCTTTGACGCCGGGATAAATCTTGCTTAGATTTTGGATGATTACGCTTTTACTCATGGCTATTAATTATGTTCGCCAGTCTTAAACACCACTTCGCCAGGCATACCAATCTTTAGCCGTCCGTCATTTGGCACCTTCACCTTGAAGGCATATACCAGGTTTATGCGATCTTCACGGGTTTGAATGGTTTTGGGCGTGAATTCCGCCGTTTCCGAAATCCAGACAATACTTCCGCTTAGGCTTTCCAGTTTGCCGCCCGGTGCATCGATAAGCACTTTAACTTGCTGTCCCAGTTTGATTTGACTCAGTTGCTGACCCGAGATATAGGCTTTAAGTTTTAAGCTCGAAAGGTCGGCAATGGCATAGAGCGCTCTTCCGGCCATGGCCATTTCGCCTGTCATGGCGTATTTGTTGAGCACGCTGCCATCCACAGGATTGCTGAGGGTGCTTTTCTGAAGATTGAGCTCGATTTGCTTTTTCTGCTCCCGCAAGGCGTTGATTTGTTGGGTCAGCGCATTGCCTTGTGAATTGATAGCAATAAGCTGCTTTTTGGCCAGCTCGTATTGTCCCTGCACATCGTCCATTTGTTTTTGAGTGGCGGCACCTTCCTTCTTCAGGTTTTCAGTGCGCAGCCTGGATATTTCAATGTTCTCTAACTGTTGTTGCTGCACTTCAAGCTGGGCATTGATTTGATCAAAGTTAGCCTTCAAAGCCAGAATCTGCGCCTCCATCTGTTCTTTTTTCAGGTGTAAATCCAGGCTGTCGATTTGTCCAACAATTTGTCCCGCGCTAAGCAGGTCTCCCTCCTCTAAATTGAACTGTAGGATTCTGCCGGTAACTTCTGCCGAAATCAAGGTTTTGTCGGCCTCAAAATTGCCGTAAGCATCGGAAACACCTTGTGAATTGTTGCAGCCCTGCAATAAAGCGGCGCTGAGTATAATAACTAATATTCGTTTCATATCATTTTGATTTTACACTACTTACAACAGGCCTAAAGCCCATAAATAATTGATTTTGGTTAAGTTAAGCTGGAGTTTGCGGGTGACCAACTGAAGCTGATATTGCTGCACTTTTTCCAGCTCTTCCACATACTGCGAACTTGTAATTACGCCATTTTGAAGTTGATTTTCGGCAGTGAGGGCAATACGATTTTGCATATCGACAATCTCCTGGTCGCTGGCAATCAAGCTTTGCAGTTTTAACATTTCCTGTTCAAAACTATTGAGGCTGGTTTGCAGTCCTTTCAGGAAAGTTTCTTTCTGCACATCAATGATGTCGGCATTCAGGTCGTGAAGCCGTTTTTCGTTTCTGCCTTGTTGCCAGTCCCAGAGTTTCCAGTTGATGCCAATGCCAATCATATAGAAATCGTCGAAATCATCGGACAGCATATTAAAGCCCGGACGACCGTAGCCCGCGCTACCAAAGGCGTATAGCATGGGCTGATATTTTACGTCCAATAGTTTTTTGCCGGAATTTATTCGCTGCTGATTGAGTTCCATCAACTGATATTCGGGTCGTTGCTGGTTTTCGGCGAGCGAAACAGCCGGCTCATCAAGGATGAAAACGGTGGCGGTATCCATTGCTATTCCGGAAATTTCGTTGAGGTTTTTGACCAGCTTCACGCGGTCGTTTTCGATTTCGGTGAACTGCTGATTGATTTTTAGCTTTTCCAGAAGCAGCCCGTCCAGGCTAGATTGCAGCAGACTTCCGTTGCGCAGCAGCGCTTCAAACTCATCAATTTTTGATTCTAACTGTGTGCGGTAAGTGCGGAGGATCTGCTGCTGGTTATCATTGAACTGCAAGCCGAAAAACAGCTCGACAACTTTGGCCTTTAGCTCATGCTGTTCAATCTCTAACTGTTTTAGCGAGGCGTCCTTTTGTGTACCGTACAGCTCTTTTTGTTTCCGGGTGAAATTGCCTTTGTAGATCGACTGTTTGACATCCAGGCTAAAGCGATACTGGTCTTTGCTGAGCACGGGGCCGGCAAAACCCGGCATTACCGCGCCTATGTCTATCACTTCATTTTGATAGGAGGCCTTGCCGTTGAGTTCTAACTGAGGCAGGTTCTGCTTATCGACTTGCTGCGTCTGGAGCTGCCATTGCTGCTCAAACAAAGGCCCTTTTTTGTGCAGCGGATAGTTTGCCAGGGTGGAATCCAAGAGCATTTTCAGGCTCAGACTTTTTGGCGATTGCGCCAGGGAAGTAGCAGGTAACCACAACAGTGGCAGTATGCATGCGAGTATCCCCATTTTAATGATTTTGACCATAGTTTTTAGCTTTTGATGGCGTTGATGATAAACTCTGCCGCCTGGGTTTTGCGCCTTTCAATCATTTGATTGTATTGGTCTGGATTATCCTCGTAAAGCACTGGCATAATGATAGGCCTGGCGATAATGGGAAAAATACAGAGAGAGATAATGTTGATTATCAGATCTTCAGGGACAATCGGCTTGATACGTCCGCCTTCCACCGCCTCATCGATCTGCTGTTTCAGGCGATCAAAGTTGATGCTGATATCCATAAAGGATTCCGATAGTCGCCCGGGATTGCTACTCAGTTCGTGCAATACAAATACCGGGATATGTGGGGTGCTGTGTATCAGGCTGATGTATTCGCTTACAAAGTGGCGTATTTTATCGAAGAGATCTTCTTCACTTTGAAAAATAGTCGAGAATTTTGGCGCGATAGCATGAAAAACCTGGCGGAAGACCACGCCAAAGAGCTTGTCCTTGCTGCGATAGTAGTAATGCAAAAGGGCTTTGTTGATGCCGGCGCGGTTGGCAATTTCCTGCATACGCGCGCCTGCCATTCCTTTTTCGATAAACTCGAGCATAGCCGCTTCCAGTATTTTTTGCTCGGTGGAGCTATTTTTCTTCTCAACCATTTAGTTTAACCAATTAGTTTAACCAATTGGGCAAAGGTAAGCTATTTTTTGTTTGGGGGAGTGATTTTTTTGAGAATTATTTAATAAAAAAGTAGGGAAGCTGCATTGAGAGTGTAAAATTTGAGCGTCACCGAGATAAAAAACAAAAAGCGGCTCCCTTTGCAGGAAGCCGCTTTTTGTTTGAATTGTGAAAACTGTTTTAGTGTTTCACAACAATTTTCTCTGTAATCGTGGTCTTACCATTCGTTACCTGCATAAAGTAAATCCCGTTTGGCAATTGTGCGGTATTGATGCGGTGCTCTTTAGTGGCCGCATTTACTTGCGTTTGGATCATTCTGTTGTTAAAGCGATCGTAAACAATCACATCAAACATACCTTCCATCTGCTGATCAAGGCGCAGGTTGAAATATTCTGATGATGGGTTAGGATAAACAGCCATCATTATGGCATCCGTAATCGTGAATAAACCACTTTGGAATTTCAAATTAGGATCAGTACTACTTACGATTTCTATATAGTAATCGGTACTGTTGGCCAAACCTGCGGGAACCATATAATCGAACATGCTTCCTACAAAATTGTCTTTCAGTTTAGCACTATAGCCTAAAATTACACTTTTTAGATAGATATCAAGCGGCTCCATGATATCATCTTCCCAAATAACCCAATAAGCATAGCCTTTGTACCAAACATCGCCAGCGGATGGTTGATTAACAGTGAGGCTGCCGCCTTGTGAAAGTACAAGTTTGAACGTATTATCGCTTAAATCTTCAATTGATCCGTTGTATACTCTAATTTTATATGTTCCCGGACTAAAGCCTGTGGTGTTCCATACGTAGGTTGTTCCAACAACATTAGTGGCGATATTAGCAGTAAAAGGTTTTGTAATCTTAAGATTGTTGAACCAGTTTACACGGTGCAGCATGTTAGGATCATTAAATTGAGCTTCAGCATAAAAACTAATTGCATCAGGTGCGTGGTTAACCGAGAATGTATGGTCAAAATCAGCTTCCCCATTATCTCTCGCATTAGCATGAACATGTAAATCACCATTTGCAAAATATTCAAATGAAAAATGCATTACATCATTTCCAAGATTATTGAAAACAGTCGTTGTATTACCATCGTGGGTTACGTATATTTTAGTGGTTGTAACTGCCTCAATATGAAACTTCAATAGCTCTGTTGCACCGTTATTTCCATATAAAACAAAGTCTTTATACCCATTATATCCCCAAATTCCCCAATCGAAAGAAAATACATCCTCAGCATTCATAGGGTTAGTAAAATCGCGAAAAGCTTTAACATTATCTCCAGGAATTTGGGCTCCGGCCGCAAGTAGTCCAAATGAAGGATTGTCCATTAAAGGAATACCATTGGTGGTAGGATCACCAAGAAATGCATCTCCTGTGCCATTTTCAGTAATAACCCAGGGTTCAAAACCAGTACCAAAATTATCTCCAGTGCTCCAAACACCTCCATAGTTACCAGCATCATCTTCAGCTATGGTTACAGTACCGGAGCCAATCAATTCAATATCAACCGGATCTTCCACATTGTCCATCCATGAAATAAGGTATTCATTGCCGATTACCCATTCAATGCCTGCAACATCGGGTTGCAATACATGTATTTCACCAAAATTATCAACCAATTTAAAGGTGTTGTCGCTTACATCTTTGATGGTTTTATCAGCTGTAGCAACAAGAATTCTGTAATCATCACCTACAGAATAATTAGCTGTAACAATATCCCAAACAAAGGTAGAACCTACAATACCGTCTTCAATTAGTGTCCAGGTAGCTGAATTATTGGCATCATAAGTAGCATCACTTACCAGGAAAATATCCAGTGGCGCATCCACATTGTCAACCCATGAAATCAAATAGGAATTGCCAACAACCCATTCTATGTTTGGCACATTTGGCTGCTCAACGGTGATGGCACCAGTATGCGCCACCAATTTAAAGTCTCTGTTACTGTCATCATACTTAGTGGCATCCAAAGAGCTTTGAACACGGATTCTATATTTATCAGAAGCGGCAAAGCCTAAAGTATTCCAAACCCAAGTAGTTCCTTCTATATCTTCGGCAAGAGGCGTTCCTACTGCGACAGGATTCAATGGGTCTGTATAATCCATCAATAAGATATCAACCGTCTCCGTGAAAGTATCATTCCAAGAGATAAGATACTCATTACCAACCTGCCAAACAGCATTTTCCTTATTTGGTCGTAACACCTCTACTGAACCAACAGAAGTAGATAACCTAAAAGATCTATCGCTTTTGTCATATAATCCAGCATAATCATCACTTTCAATAAGAACCTTTAATAAACTAGCTTGTGGCCATCCTGTTGTGTTCCAGATGAATGTAGTGCCCTCAACACCTGATGCAATAATGTTATTGCCATTGGTGGTGTGGTTTACATCGCCGAGATTATCAACAAGCTTAATGGTAAACTTACCCGAAATGTTATGATTCCAGGAGATTAGGTAATCGCTGCCAATTTGAATATTGATACCTGTTACATCGGGCTGCTCTACCTTGATAAAGGCATTACTGGCATAAGGGAGAATTTTAAAGTAGCTTCCACTCACATCACCATAAATTCCATTGACGGTACTTTGAACCCGGATTTTGAATTTACTGCCTGGGTAAACAATTCCTGCCTGGTTAATAGTCCATAGATAGGTTGAGCCTGAGACATTCGTAGCAATAGTAATATCTGAGTTACCGTTATAATCCTGAAGAATGATATCAACGCCGTTGATAAAATTATCTGCCCAGGAAATCATATAGGTTTCACCAAAAACCCATTCGATACCGCTTACATCCGGTTGAATAACCGTGATCTCCGGATTCGGTGGATTCTGTGCAAAAACTTGTTGTCCATTCAGGAGAAATCCTAAAAAGAACAAACTTAATACGTAAAAAAACTTTTTCATGGTAGTAGAGATTAGTTATTATTAATTTTTAATTTTTATCTATTTATAATTAAAATCTTTTTGGATGTATTTATGTTTTCGCCGCTAAGCATTAGCGTGTAAAGGCCATTTTTATAGTCGGTCAAATCAAGTGTAAGTGTTTCCTTGTTTTTTGAATGGTTAACCAGGGTTTTCTGTAGCACTTTCTTTCCTTGCTGATCAATCATTGTCAAGACCAAACCTTCGTTGGTAAGCGGGATTTCAATATTCAAAACAGTCGAAACAGGATTAGGATAAACCCGAAGGTTCCATGTAGCTGGATTTTCTTTTGTGCCCACCAAAATAGAGCGGTAAGCAATTTCCACCAGGTATCCGGTGAAAGACTCTGAGTGAATACCATAATGATAAGGCATGATAAACGCATCATCCTGTGTGTTTTGCCACGAATCATTTTCCCATGTATATAGTATCCCTTCAAGTGCATTGCCTGCTTCGTCAAAAATAAAAGATTTCAGCCTTGTATTTTTCCAGCTGTCTGTCTGCCAGTTTTCGCCAAGAATGGTTTCAAAACTTCCCCATTCATTGTAATAAAAGTTATTGCGTTCAATATTTTGCCAGGCATTATCAATCCATTTCTGCATTGTTGCAACATCAATTAATCCACTGGTGTTATAGGTGTAGGATGATTTAATATCAGATACCCAAGTATTATCTTCGTAAAAGGCACCGGTTTGCGAGCTGATCAAGTTATTCTCATAGCTATTGGTCTGCAAATAGAAATACTCCCAATTGTTTTCATTCCAGATCATTACAAAACTTGAATCATTAAGCCCGGCATTATTATAGGTGTTAAGCGTCTTTCCAACATTTTGCCAATTACTGCCGTCCCAATTTTGGACTGTGAGTTCCAACAGTTTTTCATTTTCATCTCTTATGAAAATTGAATAATATTGATTTATCCATTCTTGACTATCCCAAATTTCTTCAAGATGTGAGGCCATAGTACCGCCTGGATACCAATTAAAACTGTCACGTGTCTGGAATTCCCATGTGCCTTCCCAGGTTTCAACAATGCTCAACTCAAGCAGGTTGTTCTGGATGTATTGATTATTTACTCTTTGGTTATTTACCCAGGCACCACCTTCCCAAACCTTTGTGGTACTAAGTTCTACATTATCGAAATCGTCGTAGTTTAACGATTCAAAAGACACATTTTGCCATTGATTATTTTGTTCCACCTTCAGAAGCTTGATAGTCAGTTTGCCAGCCTCGTCATAGGTGTAAGTGTATCGTTTGGGGTTTTCGGTGATTGAAAATACCAAGGCCGTGTCTATTAAATGGTATATCTCCGTATCGCGGTTTTTTTGATTTTGCATCCGACTGATCGCCTCTTCATTAATTCCCGGTAACAAAGCATGAAATTCGTCGGGCATTAACTTCAGCAAGGATTCCAAGCGTTCGTAACGATCCATATCCTCAGATGAAAGCCCTTGAGCTTTAGTTTGTTGACCTGCAATTACCAGCAGACTTAGTGAAAAGAAAAAAACAAACTTACAAATGGAATGCATGGTGTGTTTTTATTTAAAGTTTCACAAAATGACCGGTTAAAGCCATCTTTGAACCATGAATACTTAAAAAGTCAAAACAATGCTGAACTCAAAATGAGACCTGGAGATAGGCTCAAATTTTAGGGCTATTTCAGCATTTTTTCATTCTTAGATATTGTTGGTCGTTCCACTATTAACAAAAATCAAACCAATTACTAAAATATGCTGTATAATATTAATTTTAAAGCAGTTATATACTGTACATCAACAACCGATAAACCTCTAATAACAAGATTGGGACAAAAATTCCCATAATTGGAATAAACCTGTTGATTTGCATTCAACTACCAATTTTACTGTGGAAAACACCTACAAAATAGGCTTCCCAAAAATAATTTACGGAAGAGGAGCATTTCCTTTTCGGTTCAATATTTTGAAATTAGGGCAACATACTTTTTCCAAAGAAGTCAAACCTTGAATTGCCGAACGATTGCTATTTTCAAATAACTTTGTACTCCAAAATAAATTGATAATCATGGAAAATTTAACCCTCGGCATAGGATCACGCATAAAGCATCCGAACTTTGGCGCAGGCGTTGTTATTCAGGTGTTTGCAGATGCTTACGAAGTAACATTTATGGATTATGGCACCAAGTCGATTCTTAAATCGTTTGACAAGCTCGAAGTTTTAGATTATGTGGCCGGTGATCCGGATCTGCTTAGTTTTGAGCAGGTTGAAAAAGTTTTTACACGCATTCTGCGCAAATGGAGCGACATCCAGGAGGTGGTGCATATGGGAAATCGCTGGAAAGGCGGCACAATGATCCTAAAGCCAGGCGATCTGCAACTGAAATCGAAAGAAATCCCAATTGAGACTTTCTTCCATAAAATCGTGATGGTGCGCGACCGCGTTCGTGTGATGGAACAACGCATCAATGCTTCTGATTTATCTGATGAGGATAAGGTGAATCTGCAACAATATATCACTAAGATTTACGGTAGCCTCACGACTTTTAATGTACTTTTTGCTGAAAAAGAAGACCATTTTACTGGTGAATCGAAATAGGTTTTACTGCTTATTTCGCAGAAAATCTGCTGTATTTACAAAGTAAGCCCACAAAAACTTACGGGATTCATCATCCATCTGGATGCTTTCCATGGCTATTGACATACACTTTAGCCAGCGGTCACGTGCATCTTCGTCTATTGGAAAAGTCTCGTGGCGCTTGCGCAAGCGTGGATGGCCACGCCGTTCCGAATAGGTTGCCGGGCCGCCAAGGTATTGCACCAAAAACAGATACAATCGGCGTTCTGCCGCTTCCAAATCGCCTGGATACATGGGTAATAAAACCTCATCCTCACGAATTTCTTCGTAAAAGCGAGAAACCAATTCCTGCAGATTATCAGAACCAATGCGTTGATAATAAGTCAATTGCACGTTCATAGCTTATTTCTTCTTGGTGTTGTAGCCACGCTCTTTGGCTGCTTCCTCCAAGCGCTTCTGAAAGGCTGATTTCTTAACCGGCTTCTTTTTATTCTTCTCGATTTTCACGCGTAACTTCTCCTCGTTTATCGTAAACCTGAATACATACATCTGCACAAAAGTTATCACATTGGCGAGGAAGTAATAATAGCTGAGACCAGCTGCGTAATTATTAAATATACCTAAGAACATGATGGGCATCAGGTACATCATCGTCTTCATACCGGGCATCTGAGTGCTTTGCGAACCCATCATCTGGTTGTTCATACGGGTATAAAATATCGTGGAAACCGTCATTAAAAGCGTGAACAAACTCACATGATCCCCATAAAAAGGAATCTCAAAAGGAAGATTTGCAATGCTGTCATAACTTGACAAGTCAGTGGCCCACAGGAAAGACTGTTGCCTGAGCTCGATACTCGAAGGGAAAAACCGGAACATGGCAATCAAAATCGGCATCTGCAAAAGCATCGGGATACATCCTGCCATAGGATTTGCACCGGCTTTCTTGTACAATGTCATCACCGCCTGCTGTTTTTTCATGGCATCTTCCTTCTTAGGATACTTAGCCGATATTTCATCGATTTCCGGTTTCAACACCCGCATCTTTGCCGATGAATTATAGGTTTTGTAGGCTATCGGGAACAATACGATTTTGAGCAAAACAGTCAAAATCAAAATCACGATACCATAGTTCCAACCATAGGAACCTAAAAAGGTAAACACCGGAATTACAATATAGATATTGATCCAAGCCAACAAGAAAAAACCCCAGCCCAGCGGAATCTGGCGTTCGAGATCCAGCTTATAAGCCCGCATATCATAATAGCTGTTAGGCCCAAAATAGAACGACATCGGAATAACTTGGGTTGAGGCTACGCCGTAAGGGACTTCCATGGTGCTGCTCATGGATTTTAAATACCGGCTGTGTGTAGGTCGCTCTTTAGTAAATGTTTTAAGCTCAGCATTATCAAAAAAGTCGCCGGCTATCAGGGTGGAAGTGAAAAACCGCTGTTTGAACGATACCCATTTCACTTTTGTGCGAATAACTTTTTCATCATCTTTTGTTTCCGACAGATAATCTACATCATCATTAAGGTGTTTGAAGTAAATTGTAGAACCACTCATACGATCCACCGAGCGCTCCTGCTGCAGCAAATCGGTTTGCCAATTCAGGCTTAGGAAACTCGCGTTGGAAGCGATAACATTATCCATTCCAACAATTCTAATATTAAAATCAAGCAAGTATTTATCCGGCCTCACCACATAGTCGTAAGAGATATAACGCTTAGGATCAGCCTGTCCCATTCCATCATCAGCCATCAGGCGCATGCTAAAGGTCAAACTGTCCGTATTTGAGGCATTCAACCGTTGGCTGCCCTCATAAGGAAAGCCATTGAGGTAAGGTTGAAAATAGAGTTTATTGGTGTTTATATTTCTGTTTCCGGAAAAGAAAGAGAGGTTAAAATCATTGTTATTTGGGTCGAAAATAACCAACGGTAACGAATCCCAGGTTTGATAGTCTTTTAATACTACCTTATTGACAGCTCCACCTTTGGCACTTATGCTTAACTCAAAAAAATCATTTTCGACTATCCAAATGCTATCTTTTCCTTCTGCCGCCGATGCAAAGGCACCAAATCGTTCTTTCAGTTGGCCATAGTTATCTGGCTGAGTATCGCCTGCTAAGGTATTTTCCGTTTTCATCGTTTCGGCAGCAACACTTTCTTCAATACGTTTTATTTCAGCGGCCATTCTTATGCTGTCGAGCAACTGATGCTGCTGACGTACCATAGAAATCGAGTCAATTTTACGCTGGCGCGCCTCCATTTCTTCTTGTGAAGGGGTCATCCAAACGGAGTAACCAACCAATATCGCTGCAATAATTATAAAACCAATTATAGAATCTCTGTTCATTCGTTATGCTATTATTAATCTGCAAAAGTAGCAGAAATTGTAAGAGTATAAGATAGGTGAATTTGTAAGCGGCTGAGTTTTTTACAAAACCCCTGCTATTTTATTGTTTTATGTGTCAGCGCAGCTGCAATAAAACCTGTAAAAAGCGGATGTGGTTTGGCTACGGTGCTTTTATATTCAGGGTGAAACTGCACGCCAATAAACCAAGGATGATTTTCCAGTTCAATTACCTCAACTAAATCATTCTCAGGATTTATACCGACCGTTTTCATGCCATTTTCATTGTATTGCTTCCGGTACTTATTGTTGAACTCGTAACGGTGACGGTGCCTTTCAGAAATCATAATTTCGCCATACAGTTCAAAAGCCTTTGAATTTTTATCAAGCCTGCAATTATAAGCACCCAAACGCATCGTTCCGCCCAGGTGTTCGATGCCTTTTTGGTTCGACATCAAATCAATAACAGGATATTTGGTGTTGGGGTTCATCTCGCTTGAATGGGCACCTTTGAGGCCAAGCACATTTCTCCCGAACTCTACCACAGCACACTGCATACCAAGACAGATACCAAAAAACGGAATCTTATTTTCGCGTGCGTATTTTATGGCGTTAATTTTCCCTTCAATGCCACGCGGCCCAAAACCGGGTGCAACCAAAATGGCATCGATGTCGCTAAAGGCTTCATCAAACGATTGACTTTCAATATGTTCGCTATGAATACGTTTCAGGTTCACTTTTGTTTCGTTAGCAACACCTCCGTGGATAAGCGATTCGTTTATTGACTTATAAGCATCTTTGAGTTCGACATATTTGCCAACAATAGCAATGGTAACTTCGTGCAAAGGATTGTTGAGTCTGTTTAAAAAACGGCGCCAATTCTCGATATCAATTTTTTCAGGAATCGCGGTATTTGTTTTGCGCAGCACCTCAATATCCAGCTTTTCGTCGAGCATTTGCAGTGGCACTTCGTAGATTGATTTGGCGTCGATACTTTCAATAACCGACGACAGTTCTACGTTGCAAAACTGGGCTATTTTTGCACGCAGCGATTCATTGAGGCTGTGTTCGGTGCGGCACACAATAATATCGGGTTGCACACCCTGCTCGAGCAATGTTTTTACAGAATGTTGCGTCGGTTTGGTTTTTAGTTCACCGGCTGCTGCCAGATAAGGTACTAAAGTCAAGTGAATTACAGCAACATCTTTGCCAAGTTCCCAGCGCATCTGGCGGATGGCCTCGACAAATGGAAACGATTCGATATCGCCAACTGTACCACCAATTTCGGTGATGACAAAGTCGAACTTATCAGTTTCTCCTAAAATTTGGATGCAGCGTTTTATTTCGTCTGTAATATGCGGAACAACTTGAACTGTGGTTCCTAGATACTCGCCTCTTCGCTCTTTTTGTATCACGCTTTGGTAAATACGACCGGTTGTCACATTATTTGCCTGTGAAGTAGGTGTGTTGGAGTACCGTTCGTAATGTCCCAGATCAAGATCCGTTTCCGCCCCGTCTTCTGTAACATAACATTCACCATGCTCATAAGGATTTAGCGTTCCCGGGTCAACATTGATATAAGGGTCAAGCTTTTGTATAGTGACCGAAAAACCGCGTCCTTGCAAAAGTTTTGCTAAAGATGCTGATATAATTCCTTTTCCCAATGAAGAAGAAACACCTCCGGTAACAAAGATGTATTTGGTTTTTTTCATACTGAATTCAATTACAGTTTTGATAAAAGTCGGAAAAATACACTTTAATGCATCCTATTCCTTACGAGATGCCTTAAAATATTGACATTCCAATCTGTTCTGTACTTTCCTAATTCAGTAGGCAAATGTACATGATTTTTTAGTCAGGAAACAGCCTAGGTTTTATTAAAATTCAATAAAAGAATAAATCAGCTTTTGATGCTAAAAAACAAATTCAAAATCCATCAGGACAACCCAAAAAAAAGCCGCATCAAAAAAAGTGACGCGGTTTTTCTTTTAAAAATAACTGTTTGGGTATGTTTAGCAACAGCTTTATTAGTAATAGCGGTAGCTTTTCACTTTCCCAATATGACGTGCAAGGCGCACTACCTGGCTGGTATAGCCAAATTCGTTGTCATACCATAAATAGAGTATCACACTTCTGCCATCGTCAGAAACTTTGGTGGCAGGGCTATCAAAAATACAGGCGCAGGAATCACCAATTCCATCAGACGAAACAAATTCTGTTGAATTGCTATAGCGGATTTGCTCGATAAGCTTTCCTTTCAGTGTAGCACTCAGGAAGAATTCATTAACAGCTTCAGCTGTAGTGGGTTTATCAACTTCTATCGTAAGGATTGCCAGCGAAACATTGGGAACCGGCACCCTGACGGCATTACTGGTGAGTTTTCCTTTGAGTGATGGGATTGCTTTTGCAGCTGCTGAACCGGCTCCTGTTTCGGTAATTACCATATTAAGTGGTGCTGAGCGGCCTCGTCTGGATTTTTTGTGGTAGTTGTCGAGCAGGTTTTGGTCGTTGGTGTAGGCATGAATCGTTTCAATATGACCCTTCACAATTCCCAGCTCATTCTCCAACACTTCAAGACCAGGCACGATGGCATTGGTGGTGCAGGAAGCTGCTGAAAAGATCACTTCTTTGTCAAGGTCGAGTGAAGCTTGATTTACACCATAAACGATATTTGGAATATCGCCTTTTCCGGGTGCGGTGAGTAAGACTTTTGCAGCGCCTTTGGCTTTCAGGTGACGGCTGAGTGATTCTCTGTCTCTGTATACTCCCGTGTTGTCGATGATGAGTGCGTTGTATATTCCCTCGGCTTCATAGTCCAGGTCTTCGGGATTGCTGGCAGCCAAAAACTTGATAATCTGACCATTTACCATCATGGCTTTGTTTACAAAATCCTCATTAGCTACGCCGTTATAATTCCCATGCACAGAATCTTTCCGAAACAAGGAAACCCGTTTTTTTATGTCTTCATCGCTGTTTGAGCGGGTAACGATAGCCCTCAGTCTGAGGTGCGTACCGTTGCCGGCAAACTGGGTCAGCTCACGGGCAAGCAATCGACCAATCCGGCCAAAGCCGTATAATACAACATCTTGCGTCTTATCGCTGCGTGGAGGCGCATTAACAAAAGCCTGGAGCTTGTCGAGTACAAAAGCATTCACGGAGGGGTAATTGGCTTTTTGGTCAGTCCATTCCGAGTTAAGGCGGCCGATATCAATTCGTGCCGGTGCAATATTTTCTTCCAGGATGGCATTGGCAATAAGCAGCGAATCCTGCACCCTGACAGGTTTCATCAGGATGGTTTCGGCCCTGATATGTTTGTTTAAGATTTTTCCGGAGCCCCGATTTACCAGCACCGAGCGCAACAATATAAGCTCAATAGACTTGTCAAACCATAGCTTACTAACAACGTTAATAAACTCAGTAGCTGCTTTTTCGTTGTCAATCCAGGATTTGAGAGAGGTATTAAAATTTTCCATAAAGTTTATAGATTTGGTTCACGTTTATTGCTTTTTAGCCTACCTCAGGCTGTTTTTATAAATCGGGGCAAATATACGAGATAATTCCGCAAACGTTTGCGCTAAAAACAAAAAAAACTGCACCAACTTATTGATGCAGTTTTTCAGTGAAATCTATTGGCCCAGATAAGCTTTTAGCAAGCGACTTCTGGCCGTATGTTTTAATCGTCTGATGGCTTTTTCTTTGATTTGACGCACCCTTTCGCGTGTCAGATCAAATTTAGCTCCGATTTCTTCCAAGGTGAAACCGTGGCTCATACCTATTCCGTAATACATATTCAACACCTCCCTTTCTTTTTCAGTAAGGGTGGCCAGCGAACGCTGAATTTCGCGACCGAGTGATTCCTGCATGAGCGGTTCGTCCGTATCTACGGCATCTTCTGAAATATAAGAATCCAGGAACATCATGTCCTCATCTTCTTTGAGTGGGGCATCAGTAGAAATATATCGGGTAGATATCTTAAGCACCGAATCAACTTTATGTTGTGGCAGGTCAAGTCTTTCCGCAATCTCAACGGAGGATGGCTTGCGTTCAAATTCCTGTTCCAGCCTGGAGGATGCTTTCCTGACTTTATTGAGTGAGCCTACCTGGTTTAATGGCAGCCGAATAATACGCGACTGTTCCGCCAATGCCTGTAATATGGATTGACGTATCCACCAAACTGCGTAAGAAATAAATTTAAAACCGCGTGTTTCATCAAATCTGCGGGCTGCTTTTATCAGTCCCAGATTTCCCTCATTGATCAAATCCGGCAGGCTTAAACCCTGATTTTGATACTGTTTTGCAACAGAAACCACAAATCTAAGGTTGGCATTCACCATGCGCTCAAGCGCTTTCTGATCACCAGCCTTAATTTTCTGAGCCAGTTCCACTTCCTGATCAGCAGTGATCATATCCTCTTTGCCTATATCCTGGAGGTATTTGTCCAAAGAGGCGGTTTCACGATTCGTGATTGACTTAGTGATTTTTAATTGCCTCATGGTTTTTTTTGTATTTGCTATTTATATAACAACCAACCGAACAATTAGTTCGGTAAGTTAATGGATTTCGTGCTTTGCAGCCCGGATTATAGCCTGACTTTCACTTTAAATCAAGCAAAAAGCGCTCATTTAATTGCCGAATAGGCCAAAATGCAATGAAATTTTTAGGTTAACTTTTGAACGCAATTTATTTAAAATTATTCTAAATTAATCAAAAAATTCAAAACTAATTTTCATTCCGTTCGGATACATGCCTTCTACGCGGGTTATATTGTTTCTTTTACTCTTGAGCGCATCTTCCAGCGAAGCCTTATCATTGACGGATTTCCCATTGATTCTGACGATGACAAATCCCTTGCTGATTCCGCCACGCATTAAAATACCTTCCTCCAGGTTAGTGATTTTCAAGCCACTATTGATATTCAATTTTTTACGATCCGAGCTACTGATACTTTCAAGACTCACGCCTAAAGTTTCGTTAAAAAACACCGCTTCCCGTTTTTTGACTTCTGTAGTTCCATCCCTATTTTTCAGGATGACCGGATAGTCAGAAACCTTTTCACCGCGAATAATCCGAACCATAACTTCGTCGCCAGGCCTGTGCTGCCCAACTACTTCAAGCAATTGTGAAAGTGTGTTGACTTCGAGACCATCAACATGCGTGATTACGTCTCCGGCATCAATGCCGGCAGCTTCAGCACCACCATTTTCCAAAACGCCAGCTACAAAAACACCTTTAATAGCCTCAAGATTCATCTGATCAGCAAGTTCGGAAGTCATTTCGCGTATTTCAATGCCAATAAATGCACGCTGGGGTTCGCCATAACGGATTAAATCATCCACGACTTTACGGACAATATTTGACGGAATAGCAAAAGAGTAACCTTCGTAAACACCAGTGTGTGATGCTATTGCAGCATTAATCCCAATTAATTGACCGGCATTATTTACCAAAGCCCCACCACTATTTCCTCGATTTATCACCGCATCAGTTTGAATAAATGATTCTATAGAAGAACGGTTTCCAAGGATATTGATATTTCGGGCTTTTGCGCTCACAATACCCGCCGTAACGGTTGAGGTGAGGTTAAAAGGATTCCCGACGGCCAACACCCATTCACCAATTTTTACCTCATCAGAATTTCCATATTTCAAAAAATGCAGTCCTTCAGCTTCCACTTTTATCAGGGCCAGATCAGTAGTCGGATCTGTGCCCACAACAATCGCCTTGCTTTTACGCTTATCATTAAATGTTACTTCAATTTTGTCAGCTCCTTCAACCACGTGGTTGTTGGTAACGATATAACCATCAGCAGAAAGTACCACACCTGAGCCGAAACCAACCAAATTACGTTGCGCCTGTCTCTGAGATGGATTGCCGTATAAATATTCACGCAGCGAGCCAAAAAAATCGTCGTAGCTGGCACCTCGGTTCGTCATTTCAGTACGGATATGCACCACAGCATTCACGGTTTGCTCAGCGGCATCCACAAAATCAACATCTTGTGGCGCTGCCACAAAGGAAGCTGTTCGTGTGCCTAATGGTTCGGGCTGCACAAACTGCCGTTTTTCAGTATTAGTAGAAAAAATATCAGTTTGTTTTCCCTTAAAATTAGCAATAGTTATAATTCCTACTGCCAACAAAGCACCCGCAAAAAGAAAAGTCAGGTTTCGCAGTACTTGATTTTTATTCTGTTTCATAACTAATAATTTAATGATTAAAACGCATATTAATAAGGAGTGCAAATAAAACGTGATACGGCACGCAAAGTTTTATTCTTGTTGTTAATTGATGTTAACAGTTAAATTTGTGCCTGTTTTGTTACATTTGCGCTAATTTAATAACAAATTTCGCACCAGCAAAGCCCTGCTTAAGATTAATTAACTAATCAGAAAAATAATGTTCCCAACAAACCACTTTCCTTTTAAAAAACTTCACGGCGCAGGCAATGATTTTATCATCATGCATTCCCCAGTCAAACCATTGACTAACAAACTAATAGAAATGCTTTGCCATAGAAATTTTGGTATCGGTGCCGACGGTTTAATTTTGATCTCCAAAGGAGAAAAAGCCGATTTCAAAATGGACTATTTCAATGCTGATGGTTTTGGCGACAGCATGTGCGGAAACGGAGGAAGAGCAGCCGCCGTGTTCGCTTTTCTTGAGCTAAATGCGAAGAAAAACATGCGGTTTGAAGCCATTGACGGCATGCATCAGGCCGAAATAATTCAGGCGCATGAAGGCAGTTTTGACGTGAAAATCAGCATGAATGACATCTCGGATTTTGACCTGAATGAGGAACGGCTTATTGTGAACACCGGTTCGGCGCATTACGTAAAACGCTGCGACAATTTGGCAGGACTGGATGTAATAAAAGCTGCTGCGCCTATCCGATACAACAAAAACATCTCGGAAGACGGTGTAAATGTGAACTTTATGGAACGTATGAACGGGGAAATTTTTCTGCGCACCTACGAAAAAGGCGTTGAAAATGAGACCCTCGCCTGCGGAACAGGCGCTACCGCTGCCGCTATTGCTGCTGCCTTGTGGTACGGCATGCCGACAGCCAAAATCCACAGCAAAGGCGGAGATTTGGAAGTGAGTTTTAAACGCGAAGGCGAAAAATTCACTGATATCTGGCTGCGTGGCCCTGTTCAAGTAGTTTTTGAAGGTGCTGTAAACCTGCATCAGAAACAAATTTTCGCTGCGTTCTAAATATCTTTGAAAAAGAAAAGACTTAAAACTGCGTTTTATTACCGTTGTGAAAAACTTAAAAATTAGATAAAAATAAAAAACGACTTAACCATATAATATTTAAAGAACAGATATCACCTCAAATTAGTAACTTAGTGGCCTTAAAAATATGTTTATTCAATCCGAAAATATCAGCCTCAGGGCAACCGAGCCTTCCGATGCGCCCCTAATTTACCATTGGGAAAACGACACCTCTGTTTGGCATGTCAGCGATACCGTTATGCCTTATTCGCTTTTTCATATAGAGCAGTTTATTCTCAACAATACTGACCTATACAGCAGCAAGCAAATCAGGCTGATGATTGATGAAGCCAAAACAGGCAAAACAGTGGGTTGTATTGACTTGTTCGACTTCGATCCATTTCACGAACGCATTAGTTTGGGTCTCCTCATTGCTGTTGATTACCGCAACAAAGGATTTGCCGCCGAAGCGATAAAATTGGTTGAAAAATACATTTTTAAAACATTGAATTTGAATCAATTACATTGTGTAATTGGTGCTAACAACACGAAAAGCATTAAGCTTTTTGAAAAAATGGGTTTTAAAAACTGTGGCCTGCGTAAGGCTTGGATAAAAACCTCCGACGGGTTTATCGATCAGTTAGAATATCAAAAAATAAATCCCGACAGGGCTCTAAATTTGCAAGTGCTATGAGTTATTATCATTCAAAATACCGCCACAGTAAACCCAAAAAAAGCAAATGGCGTAAAGTGATTATGGGTTTTTTGTTACTGCTTATCCTGATAGCTGCCGGCCTTGGATACCTTCTATATTCCATAATATTTAGTCCAAATGTTTGGGTAAAAAAAGGGGAAACGAGCATTTATATTCCTTCAGAAGCCACTTATGAAATGGTTTTGGACAGCCTTTATAGTAAAGGTGTAATCATTCATCGCAAAAACTTTGAATGGCTGGCACAGCACAAATCCTATCCCGAACTGGTGAAACCCGGTCATTATCTTATTCAGGACGGTCTCAACAACAACGAACTTATCAACCAGCTGCGTGCTGGACTGCAAAGCCCTGTAAATGTTACCTTTAACAATGTTAGAAACATTGAGCAACTTGCCGGAAGAATCAGCAAACAATTAGAAACTGATTCTGCGTCGTTGGTTCAGCTGCTTCACGACTCAGCCTATATCTCGCAACTAGGCTTTGACAGACAAACACTTCCGGCGCTTTTTATTCCCAACACCTACGAGTTTTATTGGGATTCTGATGCGAATGAATTTGTTTCAAGAATGCTTCAAGAATATCGAAAATTCTGGAATGAATCACGTCGGTCAAAAGCAGAAAAAATCGGCTTATCACCAAATGAGGTTTCTACGCTGGCCTCCATCGTTGATAAGGAAACCAACAAACAGGATGAAAAAGCCCTAATCGCCGGTGTTTATATCAATAGGTTAAAATCCGGATGGCGTTTGCAGGCTGACCCGACCTTGGTTTTTGCTGCCGGAAACTTCGAGATACGCCGCGTTTTGGATGTGCATAAAACGATTGAATCACCTTATAACACATACAAATACAGTGGTTTGCCACCCGGCCCAATTACTATTCCTGATCCAAAAACTATTGACGCCGTCCTGAATTATGAGAACCACCGCTACTACTTTTTTTGTGCCAAAGACGATTTATCGGGCTATCACGCCTTCGCGGAAACAAATATGGAACACGACCGCAACGCCCGCAAATATCGCCAGGCACTTGACAAATTAAACATCAAAAAATAAATTTCATGAAAGCTTTCAAAGCCTACGATATTAGAGGAGAATGGGGAACAGAATTAGATGCTAAAATTGCTTATCGCATCGGATTTTTCTTGCCTGAGATATTAAATTGTGACCACTTTTTGGTTGGCCGCGACTGCCGGCTATCGTCAGATGAATTTTTTGACGCACTTAGCGATGGCATTACCGATGCCGGCGCCAATGTTTCTGATGCAGGCTACACTACAACGCCCTTAATATATTGGGCTACAGCACGTTTTAATTTTAATGGCTCAGTAATGATTACGGCATCACACAATCCAAAAAACCACAATGGCTTAAAGGTTTCGGGGCCGGATGCGCTGCCAATTGGCTATGATAACGGCCTGAATAAATTGGAAAAGCTGGTCGAAAATATAGAACCTAAAGCCACAAAAACTAAAGGCTTCATACAGCCCATAGAACTGCGGGAAGCCTACCTCAAGTTTTTAAACGGCTACCGCATTGATTTTTCTGCTTTGCGCATTGCTGTTGACTGCAGCAATGGTATGGCCTCCTTATTCGTTAAAGATTTATTGGGAAAGGATGCTTTTTATATCAACGACAAAGCCGATGGCAACTTCCCGGGACATGATCCTAATCCGCTAAAGCCTTCCAATCAGGAACAACTAAAAAGTATGGTCATCAACCGCCACTGCGATATCGGCTTGATATTCGATGGTGATGCAGACCGGGTGATGTTTATTGACGAAAACGGTAAATTTATTTCGCCCGACCTGATTATCGCCTTGCTTGGTCATTATTTCTTTGAGCAAAAAGGGATGAAAGGCAAAGTGCTTCAGGATATTAGAAGCTCAAAAGCCATTGGAGAGTACCTGACACAGTTTGGTGCCGAAGTAGAAACCTGGCGCGTAGGCAGGGCTTATGGAGCCGGTAAGCTGCGCGAAATTGACGGACTTTACGGAGGCGAATTAGCCGGACATTATTACTTCCGCGATTTTTATTATTCAGACAGCGCGCTGCTGGCTGCCCTCATTATTTTAGATTTGATGACTAAATTCAAACACGCAGGTTTTACACTCTCAAAGCTTATTAAAACCATTTCGAGCTATTACAATTCTGGTGAGATAAACTTCAAAATAGAGCAAAAACAAGCCGCTATGGATGCCGTTTGTGCCTTTTTTACCCAACATGAAAAACCTGTTCAAACACTTGATTTTGATGGTTATCGCCTTGACTTTAAAGATTGGTGGTTTAATATACGTCCCTCAAACACAGAACCTTATCTGCGTTTTATAGCCGAAGCCAAAACAGAAGAAAAATTAAATGAAGTTGTTGCACAGGTCAATAAAATCATCGAATCACTCAATTCCTGATATGCGTGCTTTGTTAGCATTTTTTTTCAGTTGTAGCTTTTTGCTGATTCAGGCACAAGAAGTTAAGCTAACTGTAAGTGATTCAGTGGCTGAAGTAAACCAACGCAGGCTTAAACTTTTGAGTTATACACTTGGCGGAGGCTACGTGCTAAGCATGAGTGGTTTATATTTTGCTTGGTACAAAGATTATCCACAAAGTAGTTTTCATTTCCACAACGACAACAAGGACTGGTTGCAGATGGATAAAGTAGGGCATAGCGTAACAGCTTATCAAGTTGGACGTTATGGCTATGATGCTTTCAGATGGGCCGGCATGCCCGAGAAGAAAGCTGTCTGGATTGGTGGATCGCTAGGTTTTGTCTTTTTGTTTACAGTAGAAGTTTTTGACGGCTTTTCTGCTGAATGGGGTGCTTCGCCCGGCGATCTTATCGCTAACACTGCCGGAACAAGCCTGTTTATCGGTCAGCAGCTGCTGTGGAAAGAACAACGTATCAGCTTGAAGTTTTCTTACCACAAAACCAGCTATCGGCAGTATAATCCAGATTTGTTAGGGACTAATACCCTCGAAAGCATTGTCAAAGATTACAATGGACAAACCTACTGGCTGGCCGTAAATCCAAAATCATTTCTGCCCGAAAGCAGTAAATTCCCTTCTTGGCTCGATTTAGCTATTGGATACAATGCCGAAGCAATGGTGGGAGGCATTAATCCCGCTGATTTCAATCCAGTACCGCAATTCAATCCACGAAGGGTTTGGCTCTTTAGTCCTGACATCAACCTGCGTAAAATTCCAACCAAAAACAAAACACTGAAACTCGTATTCACAGCTCTTAGCTTTATCAAAGTCCCGCTGCCGGCCATTGCCTATGACAAGCAAGATCATTTTCAGTTTCACTGGTTTTATTTCTGATTCATTGTGTTTGTTGCCCGCACGTGCAGCGTTTTGAATGCATGTTACATCTCGGCTTTTTGTTGTATTTTCGTCCCATCATTAAGGATGACTTGCCTAATACACAGCGGCAGAATTTTTAGGTTTTTGAATTGCTTATTAATATAAAATCACAAAATTTTAGGACATGAAAAATGTTTGGTTTATAGCGTTGATGCTTTTGGTGTTAAGCTCCTGTGGTCCTGATCCACGCATGGCACAACTGAAAATTGAAGAAGGACAGAAATTGGCGCGATTTAGCAATTACTCAGCAGCAATTGAGGCTTTTGACGAGGCTATTAAATACGATCCTGCTTCGCATGAGGCTTATTTTAATCGTGGTTCGGCCTATTTCAATAAAAGAGATTACAAAAAAGCGGTAGAAGATTTTCTTTATGCCGTAGAACTAAAACCTAATTTCGCAAATGCCTGGTTCAACCTCGGACAAATTATGGACATCGAGTTAGATCACGATATGGCTTGTTATTACTATAAAAAAGCCAAAGAAAGTGGCAGACCAAATATTGGCGATTACCTAAAAAAATGTCCTCAAGATTGAGCGATTTGACACCCTTTATCATTTGGGACTGGAACGGCACGCTACTCAATGATTTAGCTATTAGTGTGAAGGCGATGAACAGAATGCTTCAAGCGCGGCAGCTACCAGCATTGAGCAGTGATAATTACCGTGAAATATTTCGTTTTCCGGTGCGCGACTATTATCAAGATATTGGTTTCGACTTTAAGCAGGAAGCCTTTGAAATTCCTGCTTTGGAATTTATGCAGCATTACCAGAATTTGCTCCACGAAGCAGTACTTTTTGAGGGTGTTCGCGAAACGCTCGAACAACTTAGAGCGGCTGGTTACAAACAATTTGTATTGTCGGCTATGGAGCAACAATTGCTGGATCAGTTGCTGGAACAACACCAAATAAGCAGCTATTTCGAGCATATCCAGGGCATAGATGACCATTTTGCCGATGGGAAAATAATGGCCGCGCACAAATTAATTGCGGTGATCGGTAACTCAAGGCCAACACCGATAATGGTTGGCGACACCCTGCACGACGCAGAAGTGGGCGCGGAATGCGGTTTTGAAACCATTTTGTTTTCGGGTGGGCATTTTTCTGCCGAACGACTAAAACAAGCCGGCCTGAGCCTGTTTGAAAATCATAAAGATTTGCAGGAGTTTTTGCTGAAAAATTCATAGGAGAAAACCTTGATCAGTCAGGGTGCGACTGATACGGCGATGCTGAAAAAGTTGCCCCCTGACTAACGCTGAGTAACAGTCAGGGGGCGACGGTTTGTCGTCGCGAGATAGTCGCACCCTGACTTGCAAAACTGACAGTCAGGGGGCGACGGTTTGTCGTCGCGAGATAGTCGCACCCTGGCTTGCAAAGCGTTTTATCACTCAATAATCTTGTGTTCGTCTTCATTCAAAATATATCCCTCATCATCGTAAGTTCTCCAAACACCAATTTTCTGTCCGTTGTGGTAATTGCCCGAGAGATATTCCTGTCCATTGGGATGATAGCTCACGAAAGCACCCTCTAGCTGTCCATTTTCGTAAAAAGCAGCTATTTGCAATTTGCCATTTGCAAAATATTTCTTCCATGCTCCATGCAACAGTCCCCTATCATAATGAAGTATTTCAGCCGGCGCTTCACTAGCGTAATAAGTAACTGATTTGCCATGCAATACGCCTTTTTGGTAGTTTTCTTCGGAGATGAGCGTAGAATCATCCGCGCTATAATACAGCCAGGTACTGTCTTTTTGTTGCTCCACAAATTTTCCTTTCGCTATCACGAAACCGCTTTCGGCATAAGCCTGGTGATAAGCAATTAATCCATTGGACTTAAACTCATTAACCGCTTTTAATAATCCTGTAGAATCGTAGTATTGAAAAGTTCCGACAGGCTTTCCATCTTCAAAAAAACCCTGGTAGCGCAAGCTGCCATTGGGGTAATTTACTTTCCACTCACCTTGTTTTTGTCCGTTGGCGTTGGTTTTGTTAAGGGCTTCATTTTCCGCCTGTGCAAAAAGCAAAACCGGACAAAAAAACAAGAGAAACAATGCCGGAAATAACTTAAAACTTCTGTCTTTTTTCATCTGATATTGGATTATGGCTGCAAAGCTAAGCATCTGTGCTGAAATAAAGTGTGTAAATTGTAGGTAGTTGTTTTATATGCCAAATAGGTTAAAGTCCAAATCCAGTAAAATTTGGCAGTGCTTGATTTTTTTCTTTATAACATCATCTATAAAGAGCTTTTAACAAACATTATAAAATGAAAATCTTTTTTTTGTAAATTAGACAGGTTAAACTATAAATATTATCTTTAAGGTCTGAAACTTAATACTGAATACTATGCCCGCCTTGTACAACCTACAGCAGGAAGCCCTTGCAGAGCATAACCGCTTTGTTAATTTAAAGAATATGCAAGCCAATCTAATCAGCAGCGGACGAAACTTGCTGGAACTGCAAGCGGATGAAATAAGCCAGTTGGAAGCTCTAACAGAACAAAGCACAGGCCGGGCCGGCAAACAGACCCGCAATATGCTGGCTTTCGCAGCGGGATACACCTATTGTGATTGCCCGACACAGATTGACAGCAGCCTGAAGCAAACTATTGCTACAGCAAAACCATCCGGCCTGGAGCAGTTGCTCCATGTTGAAGCCAGCCCAAACCCTGCAAAGCACTGGGTAAGCTTTACTTATGAATTGCCCTTTGGTATTAGCGAAGCCATACTGGAAGTAGCAGATGCAAGAGGCCGTCTGCTGGGAAGCGAAAAGCTAAGCAGTAACAAAGGTCAGAGCTTGTGGGATATTCGCGGAATAACCGGGGGAATCTATTACTTTAGATTGACGGCTAATGGTTTTTCAAAAAGCGGCAAAATAGTTATAGTGGATTAGATACAAATTTCCGGTTCGGGTGAAAAACCCGAACCGGTTTAAAACATTGAATGATGAATTATTTAATTCGCTATGCTTTCGCGTTTATTTTCGTTACGATTCCGATTTGCCTTACAGCCCAACAGCATGAAATCATATTTCAACAATGTTATGGGGGAAGCCTTACTGAAGCTCCTTATGACATTATCGTAGGCGATAATAGCTATTATATAGTTGCCGGGACTAGTTCTCTGGACGGGGATGTGAGTTTTAATCATGGAAAAAGCGATATATGGTTGTATAAAATTGGCCTGGATGGAACAATTCAATGGCAAAACACTTTTGGTGGTACACAAGATGAAACGCCAAGACAATTTTTGTTAACAGAGGATGGAGGTTTTTTACTATTTGGCAATGCCTGGTCAACTGACGGTGACGTAAGCGGCCTCCATGGGGGGGGCGATTTCTGGTTGGTGCGTACCGACAGCCTGGGAAATCTGCTTTGGCAAAAATGCCTCGGCGGAAGCTGTAACGACCGGCCATTGCAATTGATAGAAGCCCATGGTGGAGGATATATTTGCATCGGGTCAACTTGTTCCACGGATGGGGATATAGCCTATAATCATGGTGCCTGGGATGCCTGGGTAGTCCGGCTATCAGAAACTGGAGAGATAATCTGGGAGAAAACCTACGGGGGGGGGGGGCAGGTTTTTGCTGGCTCAATAGCAAAAACCCAAGATGGAGGATATATTCTTGGCACTTATGGCTCTTCAACTGATGGTGATGTTGATTGTATTATGTATGACACAATCAATGTTGGAGATATTAGGCTGATAAAAATAGATTCAACAGGTGTTATTGAATGGCAAGATTGCTATGGAGGATATGATTCAGAGGGTTTAATAGAAATAGAACAAACACTTGATGGAGGTTATGTATTCCTTGGTGTGACGATTTCAACAGGCGGTGACGTAAGCGGTTTTCACGGGCCGGGTGGAGATGCCAACAAATGGGATATGTGGGTGGTGAAACTGGATGCCACAGGCCTTATCGAATGGCAAAAGTGCCTTGGTGGATACGAAAATGAACAAGCCGGTTTTATTGAGCAGCACCCCGATGGGGGCTATCTCGTGGGTGGCAATTCCAATTCAACAGATGGCGATATCAACTGTAACACATCATTACCAGGTACTTATACCGGCTGGTTGGTCAAGCTTAGCGCTTCGGGTGAGATAGTGTGGCAACGCTGCCTGGGTAGTCAGGTGCATAATTCATTAAGAACCATGAAAATTCTTGGTTTGGAGCATTACCTAATCGCCGGCACCACCCGCGCCAATGGCGGCGATGTCGATTGCGACCTGAAAGGCCAAACCGACATCTGGATCGTGGAGTTGCAGGACACAACAGTAGGCCTGAAAGAGGAACAACAACGGCAATGGCAGCTTTACCCTAACCCGGCTTCCACACAAACCTGGCTACAGCTAGCCGAACACACAGCACTTGGTCACGTTCAAATAGAACTCTACAGTCCTACAGGAAGGCTACTGCACAAAGCAAAGCCCTCAAATCATTATCATAAGTTAGATGTGACACATCTGCCCAAAGGATTGTACCTGGTACGGGTATGGAATGGCGAAAGCTGGTATGTGGAGAAACTGGTGGTGAGATAGGATTATGCTTTTACGATTCTCAACTATTTCGGCTTTAGCATCTGTCCTGAAATAGTTTACCCTATATAGCACAGAAAGCAAACGCTTTACTAAGCACATACTAATCCGGGATGTAGCCTGCCTGGCTAGCCTTGGCAGACAGGTTCAACATTTCTGCTGAGCGAGCCGAAGTATGGACTCCGCGCTGGGTCGTGCCGACCGCTTAGAGTCCTATTTATTGTGGTGTCGTTTTTTATTCGGGATTATTATTTAATTCGTCAAATTTTGCTTTCATAGTTGGGTTGCCGTAGGTTAATTTTTTTATAGTTAAATCGTCAGCTTTATTATTTGCTAGCCTTAAATTATTTTCTGATGATAATAAAGCATCTTTTGTTTTTTGAAGATGTGTGGATAAACCGGTTCAAAGTGTGCCACTCATACCGGAGTGATTGTGCCACTTGTACCGGTTCAAAGTGTGCCAGCTAAACCGGAGCAAGATGTGCCACTCAAACCGGAGTAATGTGTGCCACTGATTCCGGAGTAATTGTGCCACTTATACCGGTTCAAAGAGTGCCACAAAATGAAATTAAGGCATAAAATGTAAACAAACATAAATTCTACCGTATAATCTTTGAAAACAAAAATCAAAGATTATGGCCGCAAAAAAGGTAGAACTTATGGATTTAAGACAATTACTTTCACTCAAGCAGCAAGGCCTAAGCAATCGCAATTGCGAAGAGCACACAGGCCTTCATCGCAACACCATCAACCATTATGTGAAGCTGTTCAGGGCAACAGGAGCAAGCTATCAAAGGCTTTTAGAGCTGGATGATCAAACTTTGCGTGATATGTTTCCCCCACGCAGTGCTGTTGATCAGGGGCGCTACGGTGATCTGGTACAACGTTTCAGTTATTTTGAGCAGGAACTCAAAAAGCCAGGCTGTACGCGCGAACAACTTTGGCGACAATATATCCTTGAAAACCCTTCAGGGTATAGCTATAGCCAGTTTAACGAGCACTTTGCCCGATGGCGCAACAAACTCAAAGGCAGTGGTAAACTCATTCATAAAGCGGCTGAAAAACTCTATATAGATTACACGGGTAAGCCCCTTTACATCACCGATAAACAAACAGGCGAACAACAGAGCGTTGAAGTTTTTGTAGCTCTGCTCCCGGCAAGCCAATACACCTTTGTAGAAGCAAGTAAGAGCCAGCAAAAAGGAGATTTTATCCAGAGTGTAAATCATGCGCTGAACTACTTTGGTGGTGCGCCAAAAGCACTGGTAACAGATAACCTTAAATCAGCCGTAAGCAAAGGCAGTAAATATGAACCCACCCTCAATAAAAGTCTCAAAGCACTGGGATTACATTACAATACCACTATAAACCCCACACGCACTTATGCTCCTCAAGATAAAGCCCTTGTTGAAGGTGCTGTCAGGCTGATTTACCAACACATATTTTATCCGCTAAGCAATCAGGTATTTTTTGACTTGCATAGTTTAAATCAAGCCATCAAGCCCCTTTTAAAACGTTTTAATGAACTGCAGATGAAGCTGCTTCAAACAAGCCGCGTAAAGCAATACCTGGACATAGAAAAGGCTTTGCTTACTCCGTTGCCCGGATCAACCTATGAGCTCAAAGAGTTCCGAAAAGCCAAAGTACAAAAGATGGGTTACGTCTATCTGCACCAAAACCGAAACTATTACAGTGTGCCCTTCCGGTATATTGGTCAGCAGGTAGAGATCCAATATGACAGCAATCAGGTAGAAATCTACTACAAACAGGAACGCATAGCCAGTCACAAACTCAATTATCGCCCTGGTGCCTATACCACAAACAAAGAACACCTCAGCAGTTCACATAAGTTCTATCAGCAGTGGAGTCCTGATTTTTTTCTTAATCAGGCATCCCAAAAAGGACCACATCTTAAAGCCTATATTGGAAAAATACTGGCACAGGCTGATTATCCCGAAGTGGCTTACAAGCAATGTCTGGGCATACTTCATCTGGACAAAAATTACGTGCCCGAGCGCATCGAAAATGCTTGCCGGCTGGCCTTTGGCCAGACCCGCCACAGCTATCGCATCATCAAAAACATGCTGGCTAATAACATCGATCTGCTAAACACACATCCACAGCATGATCCGCTTATTAGCAAACACGAAAACATCAGAGGTGCAGCTATATACAATTAAAGTTTTGTATTAAAAACACATATCAATAAATCAAAAAAAATACCATCGCTATGAATCAACAAAACACTATTGAACGCATGAAACAAATGCGCCTTGGCGCAATGGCACAAGTACATTATAACAACCTGCAGAACAACTTGAATATGGATCTAACCATTGATCAGTATACCAGCCTGCTGGTGGATCAGGAGTGGGAAAACAGGCAAGGCAACAAAATAAAAAAACTCATTACCACAGCTCGTTTCCGAAGCACTGCCACACTCAGCGACATCGACTATACAGCAAATCGTCAACTGGATAAAGGGCTTTTTCAACGCCTGGCCATGCTTGATTTTATTAAAAATCATGAAAACATCATCATCACCGGTGCTACCGGAACAGGCAAAAGCTACCTTGCACAAGCACTTGGTCATCAAGCCTGCATGATGCTTATTAAAACGCGCTATTTTAACACTTCCAGACTGCTGGATAACCTAAAACTGGCACGTCTGGAGGGCACCTACACTAAAACGCTACAACAAATTGAAAAAACTGAACTGATCATTCTGGATGATTTTGGGCTCTCGGGCTTTGACAGTCAGTCACGCCAAATACTGATGGACATCATTGAAAGTAAATATGATCGCTCGTCACTGATTATCAGCTCACAACTCCCGGTATCTGTCTGGCATGAAATTATTGGCGAAGGAACTGTAGCTGATGCTATACTGGATCGTCTGGTCAACTCGTCTCATCGTTTACAACTCAAAGGCGACTCACTGAGAAAAAATAAACTCCTTTAATAAAATGGAAATCGTAATCAAATTAATGTGACAATTAACAATCAAATTAATGTTTAATTTTGGTCTAGAATTTATGCGCGTTTACACTGGCACAAATACTCCGGTTTAGCTGGCACACATTGGCCGGTATATGCAGATGTGATATAGTTTTATCAATTTCATCAATTGCAGTCTTAAATTTTCGACTTGCTAAATCATAATTATAAGCAAATCCTTTTCTAAACGCATCAATTTTTTCCTCAAAATTGGTGATATCTAAATTTTGATTTCTCATCAAATTTAGTTCCTGTTTATATTTCAAGGAATTCATTGCTGCATTACGAAGTAGAGTTATAATTGGAATAAAAAATTGAGGTCGAACGACATACATTTTCTCGAACCTATGTGATACATCTACTATTCCATTATTATAGAATTCATTTTCCGCTTCTAAAAGTGAAACTAACACAGCATATTCACAATTTTTAGCTTGACGGTCTTTATCTAATTTTGCAAAGAAATCTTCGTTTCTTTTTTTTGTTGAAGTTTCATCATTTTCATTTTTCATTTCAAACATAATCGAAATGATTTCATTTCCCGCATCATCGGTTTCCCTGTATATGAAATCGCCTTTTGTTCCTCCACTAGAATCATTGTCTTTTTCAAAATAGGCTTTTTGAAAAGCAGTTGCACGAAGTTTGTTAAATTCAATTTCGCAATGTTGCTCTAAACTTTCGCCTAACATTTTAGTTGATAGCTTCAACTTCATATCTTTAAAACGTGCAATTTCATCGTCTTTATATTTGATGATGTCTTCTTTGGTCTTTAGTTCTGCTGAATACTTTTGTTCTAAAGAATTTTTAATGTTTTGCTTTTCTAATTCTTTCGTTTTAATATCATTTTCTAAAGTGTCTCGTTGCTTTTCAATCTCTTTTGTAGCCTTTGAAACAGCCAACTCTTTCACAGTTTCAAAATTTTCTATTTTAGACTTTAGTTCTGCTAAAATGCTATCTTTTTCTGCTAATTTTTCTATTAATTCACTTTTGCTATTAGCCTTTAGTTCTGTTATTTCCTTGTCTTTTTTAGCTAATTCTTCTTGCAATGAGTTTTTGGTATTTGCTTTAGCAAGTTCAACAGCACTTTCCTTTTCTTTTTCCGCAAGAGCAAGTCGGTTGTTAAGTTCTTCCTCGAATTGATGGTCACGAACTTGTTTAAGTATATCAGCAAATCCAGCTTCGTCAACCTTAAATGCTTTTTTACAATTAGGACAAATTATTTCGTTCATATTCTATATTATCTTAAATGTTCGGTTGTTCGTCAAAATGCACCACAACGGTAAACTCTAAGTTGCGTGCCGGTTGCGGTGAGCAGACTTTTCAGCCTGAATTGGGGTACACGCGGGAGACCAACGCTCAAATATCGCACCGTCCCCGCCATGAAATTTACAGTATGTTATGGCATCGTGTTTTTCTTAAATTCTTTTTTCAATTCTTTTATAGCGAGGATTTTCGTTTTTTGCACGTTCCCGATTTCGAGCAGGTCATTGTCTCCGGTAACAAGATAGTCTGCCTGACTGTCAGTTGCAAGATTCAGCAAAAAATTATCTTTACTGTCCCGGCATAGTTCTAATTCAGAGTTGAGTTTACTTTTACTAAATCTCCATATTTATCAAAAAAGTGCAGCAAACGCTCAACGTCTTTGTCAGCAAAGTATTTCTTAAATTTTGGTCGAGAAGAAACTGCTAAAAATTCTTGAATTAACTCTTCAGAGAAAACGAGTTTTATTTTCCCATTCTCGATATACTTATCTAAAAAGCTAAAATCTTTAGTGATAAGAAAGCTAATCCAAAGATTCGTGTCAAGAATGACCTTTTTACTTCTCATACCGGGCTTTTCTAACCGATTCAACTTCTTTAGTGATTTCTTCTAAAGATGGGGCATCCCCGGATTGACTTCTCAATTTGCTCAGCAGTTCAGAAAAATCAGATTTAACTTTCTCTTTTTTTATCCTGATTAATTCCATGTCGGCCAGGTTTTTAAGCAATCGCTTTGCTTTCGGATTTACTATTTCAATTCCTAAAGATTCCATGACAATATATTTTTATCAAAGATACAAAAATCATGAATAGCTATTACTTAGTTTCAGTTCTGTTTTGTAGCTTGCGGTCATTCAACATGTGCCATAACGGCCTGCGGTATAAAATCGTTGCGCATTTCAAAGCTCAAAATTATCAGCCCGCTAAGCCGTTTATTAAATGTTATTTCGTTAAAACTTAGCACTATCCGCGCAATGTTTTATGACCGCGTGTTGTACCCAGTGCTTTATTCATCATCTGGCTCTCCCAATTTATTTATTAATTTATCAAAGTCAGATTGGTAAAGTTGGTCTTGTATTATGCGGTATTTTTCAAATTCACTTTCTGCATGTGATTTTGCTATTGTTGCGCTTATTGCACCTGCATTCTGAAGTATTTTTCTATCGTCAAACTGCAAAAACAAATCAAGTCTCTTTGCCCAATCCTCCATTGTCATTGGAATTTTACGCTTTGCTCTTTCTTCCGCTAAATCCAAATAAGCATTGACAATTCGACCTAGTGACTCCAATTCTTCTTGATTTAGGTAGTTCTTAGCAATTGAAACATCACTTTTCAGAATCTTTCCTTTCGGACTATTTTTCCATGAGGTTAACCCCATATGTTCTTTCTTGCTGTTTGCTCTTTTAACAATCAATTCGGCTGCAGTATGGTTGTGAATTGCATAATGTAATTTATTTTGAACCTTTGCAAAAAAATCCTTTGTAGTAGGAGCATCAGTATTATAGTCAACGCTTGTAGAATATATGTCTGTGATTTTTTGATAGAAACGACGTTCACTTAATCGAATTTCTCTGATTTCTTCGAGTAAATTCTCAAAGTAATCTTCATCGAGGAATGCTCCGTTTTCCATTCGTCTTTTATCAAGAACATATCCTTTTATGGCATATTCTCTTAAAACTTGTGTTGCCCATTGTCTAAATTGCGTTGCTCGAACAGAATTCACTCGGTATCCTACTGAAATAATAGCGTCAAGATTATAAAAATCAATATCACGATTAACTTGTCGTTTTCCTTCTTTTTGAACTATTCGAAATTTTCGAACAGTTCCATCTTCTTGAATTTCAGAGCTTTTGAAAGCCTCCTTTAAATGGTAATTTATCGTATTTACTTCTACATCAAATAATTCCGCCATCAACTTTTGGCTTAACCAAATTGATTCATCCTCATATCGGACTTCTATAGTAGAAGTCCTGTTTTGATTCGTAAACACCAAAAATTCAGCGGTACTATTTCTTATTTGTAACTTTTTATCTTTAGAATTCTTATCTGTCATTATCTTTCATTTTCAACAGTTACAAATATACAACTTTCTAGCTTGCACGATTTTTCTTGCATTGGGTACAACGTTAAGTATGAGAATAGTAGCCGATTGCGTGGCACTTTCCTGTCAAAATACACAAAAGTTGAAGCGGGCTACAACCCTTGAATTTACAACTGAACCGGCTATTATTTTTATACATTGTTGAACTAAATCCCTTCGGGATAGCTTTCAAAATATGCAGTAAAGATAAGAATTTCATAAATGCGTATAATGTAAAATTATTCACTTTAAATTTTTTAGTTATGCGAGAAAAGAAATCCTTTACA
>Ga0265293_10001064_pt1 | contig 61552 bp, 45 predicted proteins | sample Munlanlewell138R_FD_192505 | JGI IMG/M metagenome (GOLD analysis project Ga0265293, IMG submission 192505) | Leachate microbial communities from a municipal landfill in Southern Ontario, Canada - Leachate well 138R | ecosystem: Engineered > Solid waste > Landfill > Unclassified | place: Canada...
GTGGTACCTGGGCATGGTACATCCATCCTGGTAATGCACCCCCAAAGGGGATGTTGGCCGAGAGGACCATCATCAGTATGGCTACTCCGCGTAACACGTCAAGAGCTTCAAAACGGTATTTTTCACCTGTCATGCTGTCCTATTCAATCTCGTCAGGGAATATTTCATCAGTATGGAAGTCCCATTCCTTCACGGTGGCTATTGGAACCAGTAGTTGGGCCGCAATCTTTTGCTGTCCACGGTAGGAGGGATGCCAGTCGGAGCCGAGGTCCTTATCCTGGTTAAGCAGGTTGTCGGGAAGCCCCGAGAAATAGACCTGATCATCATTCCCCTCATTCCTGAAGTAGCGTGTCAGCTCTTTGACATAGGTGAAACAGGGCTCATTGATCATCGGTCCCACAACACAAAAGATCGGGACCCTGCCATGTGTGATGCGCACCTCTGAGATCAGCTGTTTGTAGGCACTCAGGAAGGAGTTCCTGTCGGGGTGCGGCATGGTGGAGAAGTCGTTCGTTCCCAGGTTGATCACCACACAGTCTGCTTTCCATTGGCTGAAGTCCCACGATAGCGAGGGATCGTTGTCGAGCGTACGGGCGTAATGGCCAGGCATGGTCTCCCTAGGGTCTGATACCGGATCCTCATCGCCATAATTGCGTACCACCCCCTTTCCCGAGTGGGCAATGAAATGTGCATCCGCCGAGAAGGCTCTGGCCAGGATGGCAGCATAGCTCTTGTAGTTGTTCTCCGTGTCGGGACGGAAGCGTTCATCCCGGTTACCTCCCTCGGTACCATAGCCACAGGTGATGGAGTTGCCTATAAACTCGATCTTTCTTTCCCTTTGCCGGAGGGATGGAAGGATCTCACCCTTCTCTTCGAGGATGAACCCCATGAAGCGCGCCATGCCCATGTCGGCTTCCGTGCGCTTGGTGAGTAGCAGCTCATGATCCGTCGCACTGCTTGTCGCACGGAAATAGAGCGTGGTGTCATGTGGTGCACTAAAGACAGACACCAGCTCGTCGTCGATGAACAGGTTGAAGTGGTTTTTCTCTCCTCCCTCAATGCTCAATCCGATCCGTTCACCCTTGAAACGGCAGCCGATTGAGACTCCCGGCCAGTCGAAACGCACCACGTCCGGGTTGCTCCTGTCCACACGCCCTACATAATGAATGGCCGGGTTTGTGGGTGAAATCAATTCTTGTGCATGGCCATTTACTGCCGACAGAAACAGTGTCAGCAACAGCAACAGTCGTATCGTTTTGTTTTGCATCACTTTTTTACTTTTTTTTCAACCAGAAACGTTCAATTTCCTCCAATGACTTGCCGGCAGTCTCGGGCATCATCTTCCAGACAATAAGCATGTAGGGTATGCACATGAAGGCAAACAGGAAGAAGGTTCCCGCGGGGGTTGCGTTCTCCAGCAGCCAGGGGGTGAGCTGCCCGATCAGAAAGGTGCCGATCCAGAGCGAGAGTCCCGCGATGGACATGGCCAGTCCGCGAATCTTCGTAGGGTACATCTCGGAGAGGAAGACAAAGATGACCGCACTGATGGAGCCGGCGGTGAAGAAGATGTATGCCAGGAAGCAGCTCAGCAGAAAGAGGCTGGTCATCCCCCAGGCCTCTCCCTTGAGGAAGTAGAGCCCGATCAGGAGGAGGGAGAGGATCATACCGCTCACACCGGTGTATACCAGCTTCTTGCGTCCCACCTTGTCGATGATAAGGAGAGCCAGCACGGTCGTACCCATGTTCACCAGTCCGATGAGCGACTGGTAGAAAAGTGAATCCCCGCTGGAAAGACCGCTGGTTTCAAAGATGGAGGGGCCGTAGTAGAGGACAGCGTTCACACCCATGAATTGTCCCAGGATCGCAATGGCGGAGCCAATCAGCACGGCACGAAAAATGCCGGGAGTGAACAGCAGCTTGCGGTCTGATTTCCCATCTGTATCGAGCATGGCTCGCGTGTCGTTTATCTGGTTGTTCACGATGGTGCTATCTCCGTAGATCCTGCTGAAGATCAGGGCTGCATGCTCTTCGCGTTTTTTTACGATGAGCCAGCGTGGGCTCTCCGGAATGAAGAAGACCACGGAGAAAAAGAGCAATGCCGGTAACATCTCGGCACCCAGCATGCCTCTCCAGATCTCAGTACCGAAGATCTTCGTCAGCAATGGACTGGAGACGTTGAAGCCTGTCGACTGTTCCAGGAGGAAGTAATTCATCAGGTAGGCACCCAGGAAGCCCACAGTGACCGCCAGCTGATAGAGGGAGACCATCCGTCCGCGGTGGGTGGCAGGCGATACCTCTGAGATATATAGCGGGCATACAATGGAGACGATGCCAATGCCAATGCCGCCAACAATGCGGTAGATGACCAGTTGATCCATGTTGGCCGAGATGGCACAGCCGATTGCTGATATCGAGAAGAGAATGGCTGAAAGGATCATGGTCTTTTTCCGACCAAAGTGATCACTCAGCGCACCGGCAAAGATGACCCCCGAGATGGAGCCCACCAGTGCGCAACCCACGTACCACCCGCTTTGCAGGGTGGTGAGTTGGAACTGCGCTGACACCTGTGATACGGTGCCGGAGATGACTGCGGTGTCATAGCCGAACAGGAAGCCTCCCAGGGCAGCGATTAACGACAGGAAGGAGACATACAAGATATGGTTGGTCTTCTGCATTTTGCGGTCTTGCTTAGAGATTGAAATATTCCCTGTAACGGTTATAGAGGTGTCCTGCCTGTATGTAGGCCGACTGCGGACTCATAAAGTGAGAGAACTCGAAGGTGATCGCCTTCACGTAATTGGCCCGTTTGGCTGCCTCAAGCTTTAGTCGTAACTTATCGAACTTGATGGGGAGGAATTTGATGGGCATATCCCGGTCAAATGTCTCGGCATTGGTCCAACACTCCATGCCATAACGGTCAGCCAGTTTCTTGTTCACTTCGAAAAAGGCATCCAATTCGTTGTAGTCGATGTGCCCATCCTGAAACGCTACGGCATCTACCACCTCATGGATACCGGAGAAGATCTCGTCCCACTCCCTTTCATGTTGCTGAACCGAGACCGCCTCTTCTTTCGAAAGAGTGGTGCCGCTGGCCGCGACTGCTTTCTTGCCGTCTATCCAGGGTGAGATAAAGGTAGGGAGTCCGCCCGATACCTCCTTGCACTGCTTGCCCATGGCGTGAAAGGCACCGATAGCACCTTTGGTGGCGCGGCTGATCTCACCGCTGACATACCAGCCCCCGAAGCTCTTATACTTCTCTCCGTAGTTCTTCCATACCTCATCGATCACATAACGGTTGTCCTCGATCTCGTGGCTCATGTCGCCGGTGGCCCAGTAGTGGCCGGAGTCGTAGAGGCCGAAGTAAAACTTCATGCCATGCTTCTCGGCAAGGCGCAGGAAGAGGTCTACCAGGTCCACCGAGGGCATGTAGCATCCTTTCTCGAGCAGGTACCTGGAGGGGTAGGTGATGAATTTCTTATAGCCTGACCGAATCATGATGACCGTATCGATGCCGATGGCTTTCATGTATTGAAAATCGAGATCCCATTCCGCTTCTCCCCAGTTTTGATGTGGAATGTCATGAGATATCTCATCGAGGAAGGCCCCGGTGATCTGCAGTCCCTTATTCTTGGGCACGATCAGCGTGCTCTTCAGTGACTCATCTTTCCGCACTGTACCTGGCAAGTTTAGGGTGTCATCCTGGCGGTGGTTACCGGTGCAGGCAGCCAAACCAGATGTGATGGCAATAGATGCGCCCGCGAATGCTGTCTTTTTGATAAAATCACGACGGTTGTTCTTTTCTGTATGCATGTCGGTGGAGGTTGTGATAATTTTTGTTGTACAATACTCAAATAATAAACTCAGCGTTCGATGGTTTCAATGTAGACGTTACCAAATGGATCTTTCGCTGTGATGGTGATTTTCGAATCGTGCTTCATGGGGGTGGCACGGAAAAGATGATCCGTCAGCTCCGGACCGATCCAGCTGAACTCCAGATTTTCCTTGTCGCTGTAAGCCTTCTCCACTTCCGGATCGAGCCCCTCGAAACGGGTCATCGTTCCCATGTCGACACCATCTTCCTGCCATTCCACCTGCCAGTTCTTATCCCAGTTCCAGATATTGGCTACTACATCATTGCCATACCCGCTGGTGGTGTTGGGTGCATAAACCCGCATCTGGTGGTCACGTTCCCTTCCCACACTCTTGAAGTACCAGCTCACCTCTGAGCCGTCGATCTCATAGACACCATACCCCACAGGGGTGCCATCCAGGCAGTAGTCCCCCTGCCACCAGGCCCCCGAGACCGCACCCGTGTTGTGCTCGTATAGGTTCTCGGAGTGGATGATGTTGCGGTTATAGTGCATGTGGCCCGTGAAAAGATGCACCTTGTAGGGCTTGAGCATCTCGAACAGCGAGGCGATGTTGATGGTTTGCGCGCTGATGGTGCGTGAATTGTATTGGAAAGGTTTCACCTCTTCATCCAGTCGCGCCGGGATATGCATCGAAAGCATGAGCGTGGATCCTTCCGGCACCTGTGCCAGATCCTGTTCTAGCCATACAAAAGTCTTTTCGTCGATGTATCCCATATAGAAATAATCCCTGCCCACATAGAAGACATTGTTCAGCACCACGTAATGCACCTCTCCCCGATTGAAGGAGTAGTGGTCGGGTCCGAAGTTTTTTTCATAGCGTTTCGTGGAGGTCTCGGTACTGCGCCCGCCATACTGAAGGTCATGGTTGCCCGGCATACGGTAGAAGGGGATGCCGGCACGATTCAGCTGCTCAATGTAGAGGGGATAGAGCTCCGGCTTGTCACCCACCAGGTCGCCACAGTCGATACCCAGGATATCTCTGTCAGGGTACGATTCTTTTAACTGTAACATGTCATCCACAACCCCTGCATAACGTAAAAAGGTCTCTTTCTTATGGAATTGTGGGTCCGCGGTCACCAGCAGCAGTTGACGGGTGTCGTCCAGTGGGTTTTTCCTTAAAGCGAAATCATAGCACTCTCTTCCCTTTTCTATCGGGATGTAAAAGAGGGGTACCTGCATCTCCTCTGCCGGGAGGTAACCTGCCGGCGTGGAGATGTAGATGAATTTTGCATTTTGGTGAGGAATCAGTCTGAAAGACCCGTCGCTGCCGGTAACCACGCACTGGTAACCGTCGGTCACCACCACGTTGGGTAATCCTTCTCCTTCGGATGTCACCTTCCCTTCTACTGTCGCGGCAGTGATTGTCGCAGGGAGGAAGAAGGAGAGGAAGAGCAGGAGCGCGGTAAGCAGGATGGAGAGCCTGCTCTTTTTAACGATTAAACTATTGTATTTCATCTCTTTCGCCATTATTTTTGATTATGCTTTTATTAAATTTCATATTGAATAGAGTAATTGACTTAATGGAATAAATGAAATTATAAACACGCGTTTGGATTGTTATTCAATTGGTGTTAAAATTGCTGCCCAACCCCCGCCGTTAGCCATTTTAATATCTAATATGTCATCTTTGGATACTACTTTCTCTTCAATTTTGAAATCAGAACCATACTTATTAGCATTCACACCATCTTTTAGTATTTCTACTCTATATTTAGCATCACTGATAAAATCCAGTTTTATTGATAATTCTCGTTGATCCCAATTTGTCAATGAGGCAATAAACCATTTATTCTCATTTCGTCGAGCAATAGTGAGGTACTTACCGGCTTTAGCTTCTATCGCTCTTGTTTCATCCCATATTGTTGGTATCTTTGCGATGAATGATGTGAAATCAGGAGTTTTGTAATAATTGGAGGGACTGTCGGCAAACATTTGTAGGGGACTTTCAAAAGTAATAAACAAAGCGCCTTGATGTGCTCTGGTTCCCTGACTCATAGGATGAATAAAGTTCATGTGAAAATCATTCTTGGTGGCATTTATTGTTGCGCCAGGAGTATAGTCCATTGGCCCAGCTACCATGCGTGTGAAGGGTAATATCAGATCATGATCAGGGGAAATATCATGTGATGATTTATTATGCTCAAGTCCATACACGCCTTCATAAGTCATCACGTTAGGATATTTTCTATGTAGCCCTGATGGCTTAAATGAACCATGAAAATCCACCAATAATTGTTTATCGAAAGCAATTTTACCCACCTCCTCATAAAAATTAACCATATCTTGATCATTACGCTGCATGAAATCTATCTTCACACCCTTTATACCCCATTCTTTATATTGGTTCAATATGCCTTCAATATCTTCTGCTAGCGGATTCCAAAGAGCCCATAAAACAATTCCTACGTTTCTCTTGCGACCATATTCAACCAATTCATGAATATTGATATCTTTATGTGGTTCTCGAATATTCCAAGTATTCTTTGACCACCCTTCGTCAAGCAAGATATATTCCAAGCCATATTTTTCAGCAAAGTCGATATAATATTTGTAGGTTGGAGTATTTACTCCTGCTTCAAAATCTACATCAAAGATATTCAATGTGCTCCACCAGTCCCAGGAAATCCGTCCTGGTTTTATCCAGTTTTTGTCGCCATCAACACTTGGTTCAGATAATTGGTAGACAAGGTTGTTTTCCAGTAAGGATCTGTCATCGGGTTCAATTATTAACAATCTCCAAGGAAAAGTTCTTTTCCCTGAGGTCTTAGCTAAATAATTGGTATTCTGGATTATTTCTTCATCGCGGTCAGACCCCTCTTTTAATCTTTTTTCTAAAATAACGGGAGGAAATACACCGTTTAGAAGTTGCCCTGCAGTTCCAGAGAGAAAAAGATTTGGATAATCAAATAGATCGGCCTCTGTAATTACAATTTTTGGACTTGTTCGTGAAGAGAAATAGATCGGGAGGAAGGCATACTCCTGATTTGGTATAGAGGATACCGGACGGAATTCTAAATGTCCCTCGCAGTGTGTGATAAAGTTTGGACTTGTCTCTTTAGGCCAATAAGTACTATAATCATCAGCCAAATTAAATTCAACTCTCTCCTCCTCCACTTGAATTATTGAGGAAGGAATAGTCGTTTCGAATCTATATGCAGCACCATTATTGTAGACCCTAAATGTTACAACGTAGTCATCTTCGAATAAAAGGCGCATTTCGTTGTAGTTATCATGCACATTTCTGAATTTTGTGGGGATAACTGCCTCAAACGTGTCATTTACTGTTTTTTTTTCAACTTTTCGAACTGAGGTGTTGATTCCAAACAACACATTCCTTTCTTTAATGGTCATCGAGATTCTACTCGGTTTTAGAATAATTTCCTCATTATAGGACACGCTCCATTTAAGCTCTTTGCCGTCTGAAACAGCAACTTCAATTTTTTTATCAGGCGAGGATAGCTTGTAGTTTTTAGCATGAACAAGCTGGATTGACAGGATACAGAGAAGCAATAAGAAAGTTGATTTACTCATATTCAGTAAGATTTGTTTTTAAGGATTAGTTATACACACGTTCTATTCCTTCCTTAATTGCATTCCACTGGTTGTTGTTGATCACGTGTGAAATTTCAAATATCATTAAGCCGTCTGTGTTTTTAAGACATAAGTAAACACCATCTGAGACAGCAGAAGGTTTATTTCCATAAGCATATGTGCCAATTGAGCCATAAACTTTACAGTCGTCCATGATGTATTCAGTGTAGGAGGTTACGAAATTTTCAACAGTCCAGTCCGAACCTGGGTTTTCAACTTTCCAAATGTTCTCTGCATAGGCTCCTAATGAGAAAACATCTATTTGATCTGCAAAACCTGTTTTGTTATAGTTACTAGTATAAATACTACTGACAGAGGGTTTGAATTTTTTGCTTGCCCAGTTTTGACCAACGCCATATCGCGAACTCCAGTGTGCTGATGCCCAAAAATGAAGTTCAAGTTTTGGATTGACAGTTTTTACTTTTGTGCGAATATTCGTAATTAGATTTGTAATAGTCATTGTTCTAAACTCGATCCAATTCTTATAGAGTGGCCCAATAGCACCTGTTGAAGTGATAATGTCATTTTTATTAGCAACCGTCAGACCACTGTAACTTTCAAATGCGCTAATAGTTGCATCTCCAAAACCATAGTTCCCACCGTACCAGCGACAATAATCTAGGCAAATACCTTTTAACTTTGGGTATTTAGTTGCAATTTCTTCAATTATTGAAACTACAAATGTTTGTACTTCAGGTAGACTTGGGTTTAGCATAGCGGCATCAACATTTGTTTGATCCCGCATATCAACAATATTGTCAGGATTGTTATCAGACATTTCCATCTGGGTTTTTCCATCCCATTTGTTATCATCATAAATCAATCCCTCTTTTGTCTTTGTGTAACCATACCCCATAACAGAGAGGCTCGCAATTACGCTCATATCCAGACGTTCAGCCTCTTCTATCCAAAAGGCAAGATAATCCCAGTCACGGTCAACAGTTATGTCACCCCATTTCCTTAACTGTGGTAGAATATCACTATCGTACAATGCATATCCTATGCCTGGCTTTACGTCTACATATATTTCATTAAAACCTGTAGCCTTCATCTTTTCCATGTATGTGGTGATATTTTTTTTATCTGCAAACCGGCTTAAATTTGCATGAGCATCAATCCACATCTGTATGGGTTTTATTGGTACATCTGGTTTTTCAATCTCAATTGGTATTTCATGCTTGTTGTTATCATTATTTTTGGAGTCATCTTTAGTACAGGCCGATAGAGAGCCTATAATTAAAAGTATTGAAATCAAATAAGTCTTCATAATTTTCTAGTGGGTATGTTGTAGTTGTAATTATTTTGATGTGAAATTGATATTAATCCACTTTATTAAATGCTTCGGCACGATCAATCCCTCTCTTAATGTCTTCCCAAAGATTGTAATTAATCACTTGTACAATATCGAAAACCATTAAACCAGCACTTTGTGTAAGGCAAACGTAGACTGCATCCTCCATGTTATCTTTATTGTTTTCTCCATAAATTGTCCCGTATATAGTGCAGTCATCACCTATAAGTTTATAGGCCCTGTTAATAGCATACTCAATAGATTCATTATTGTCCAAACCATATACATCATAAAGATAAGAGCCAAGCATAAATACGTCTAGTTGATCTGCAAAGCCCGTATTCTTGTATGTTTTGGATGCCCATTCGGGGAAATTTTGTGATGGATCATAATGATGTTTACTTGCCCAATTCTGTCCATTTTGATAAATAGAGTGAATCCATGATGCAGCCCAGTAATTTAACTTTACCGTTGGTTTTATCGATTTTATGGTCTTACCAATTTCAGAGATTAAATCTGTTATAATAGACGAGCGAAATTCCCACCATTGTTTATAATATTTCCCAGGGATACGATTTCCTTGATCATCAAAGATAAATATATCTTCAGGAAAATGTTCAATCTTTTCACCTATAAATGCTTCAAACTTGACACGAGTGGAGTCGGAAAAATCAAAACTAGAATTACTAAAACGACAGTAATCGAGAGTTAAAGCATCAAATTCATAGTTATTTACAATTTCTGATAAGTAGCTTAGTATATACTCTTGAACAGAAGTCAATGCCGGGTTTAAAAAAACAGCATAATCTGATGTTTCTTTCATATTAATTAGCCCCTCAGGAGTATATGCAACACATACTTTGTCTTCTAATGTTTCATTTTCAAATGCGGGTCCCGTTTGTGACTTAATTAAACCAGCAGGCATAATACCCACAGAAACAGTTACTTTCATATTTCGGGAGCGAGCTTCATCAATAAAAAAATGTAGGTAGTCCCAATCTCTTTCGTAAACGTATCCGTCTCCGAAGGTTGTTAATGGGTCAATAATTTGACTAGTATATAGTACATTGCCTTGCATTGGCTTTACGTCTACTACTATTTCATTAAAGCCTGTATTTTTAGCCAAATCTAAATAATAGGTAATACTATCTTTATTAGTGAATCGCTCGAAATTGGCCTCAGCGTCGAACCATAATAGTTTAGGTTTATGCTCGTCTGTTTTACTTGCTTCATTGGTACATGAGAAACATATTAGTCCCAGCGAAACAATGATCCAGAATAATCTCACAATATTGTTTTTTGAAACAGGAGAGAGTTTTTAGATACTCTCTCCTGTTGGTTATGACTATTCAAAGCATGTTAATTTGTAGGTGTATAGACCGAGTCTACCAAACCAAATAGCTAAATATGCTTCTTTCTCATCTTCGTCCCAGTACCAATCAGCCCAAGATCCATAACTCCATCCACGGCTTACACTATAAGCTATGTTAAGGTTTTCGTGTGCCAATTTTTGGAGATCCTTTGAGAGAACTGCTGCAGAATGCCACCATGCGGTTCCACTTGTTACTATTACATAAGTTTTCCCATTTATTGGTAATGCTGAAATAAAAGGTGAGCGACCACCAGTACGTGATGTTGAAAATCCGGTACCCACCCACCAAGTCTGGAGTGTGTTTTGCCACAAGCCAGGCATAACAGACACTGTAGATCCAGAGAAGGTGTTCACATAAGCATGATTTGAGTTTGCAGTATTAGGTGCGCCTTCAGTGTCACCAATTATGAAGTTAGGTTGATCAGAGTCGTCCAAAGGACTTATCATTTGAAATCCACTGCTATCATCACTGGGGTACCCAGTTTCAACAGTGGAATAACTTGATGCTAACTGTCCATTTGACACCTTTATTCTAAAATGTTCACCTTTACTTCCACGAGGAGCCATTGCAGTGATCCAAGCATCTCCAGTAATATCTCCTGCTACCTGAATATTTGCAGATCCGTCGGAAGTTGGTGTCATGTTTGTTGAAGCAGAACCAACCGACATAGGAGTATCAGATGGAGTTGTCCAATAATAAAATTCAGTTACATTGTCTTTTGTTACAGCTCCAACCATATTTCCCTTATAATCAGAAGTGATAATTTTGAGATCAGTGGGTGAGATGGTTCCCAAATTTAGCTGTTGTGATTCATTTAACGAAGCTTTGTCAAGTACTTTTATACCATGTGGAGAACTTGGGTCTGAATTGATATATGCACGAGAAAGTAGCACAATATAATCACCACAGTAAGCATGGTATAAATTTAAATCACCATAAAGCTTTGAATCTGCAAATCCAAAATTCCTAACTTCACCTGGAAAACCTAATTCTGTGAAATCCTTTTGCGTCGTAATTTCGGCATAGCTAAATCCTTCTCCATAAGGTAACTGGTCAGACACTCCCCACGTAACTATATAGTCACGAGTATTCTTCTTGTCTTCAGATGTAACTGTATATTTCACTCCTCCTTCTTGTGCAAAATTTTGTGGAAGGGATGGATCAGGTGAAACTGTAGCACCTTTAGAGAGATAAAATTTTGGCAATGCTGACTCTAAAACTACTTCCTCATCTATGAATGGAGATACTTTAATTGTTATCGTATAATCGTCATTTATAGTAGCCCTTAAGACTGAGTTGTCTGTTCCTATAACTGAAAAAGAATTGATGATTGCTGCCTCACTACCCAGACTTTCATCCTCACAAGCACTAAATATAATCATTAGTGCTAAGGTAATTGCAGAATATATTATTATATTATATTTTTTCATTGTTATTATGTTTAAAAAATTACTATACCTGGTAATATTTATTCGTAGTACCCTCTTACTCGATATTGACGCGTTGTATTAACTCCAGAGGTTACTGTAATAATGATTCCGTCACCAGTAATATCATGCCTACCTGATAATGTTGGAGAGATGAATGCGTCATACTTCACAGTGGCCATCAGATAAATGTTTGTTAAGTCTACGTCGTTTTCCAATGTTTTTGGAATTTCAAACAAGATTAAACCATATCCGCCTTCGATATCACTTTGACTAAAGTCTCCTTCCACTTCTTCGCCATCTTTATTGAACTCTATGATTTGGCCCAAGAATTCACCGGAACTATGCGAAGTTTTACATATCATTTGAGAGATAGTGTTAGAATCATGAATAAATACATATTCTTCATTCACACCTTCACATCCCCATAATGAAATTGCTATTAATGCTGTTAAAAGCATTTTAATATTTTTATTCTTCATCTTAATGTAAGTGTTTAGTTGATATTTGTTTTTTATCATAAATTGATTATAATCAGTTACCAATATGGGTTGTTTTCATTAATTGCATCGTTGTTCGCTATCTCTGCTGTTGGTAATGAAAAATAATAATATCTCTCGAAGAATACTCTTTGTGTACCACCATCAACATTTACTTTTTCGTAATCTAATGTTCCATCGGTGTTTTGTGTGATTTTAACACCGCTTGCATTTTTTCCATGGATTACATTCTCGGCCAATCTCCAACGGCGCAAATCCCAATATCTAAATCCTTCTCCTGCCAATTCCACACATCGTTCTTTACGCAACAGGTTCATAAATGCATCTTTGTTAGGAGCATCAGAGAATGACTTTGCAGGCAAATTAACTCGTTGTCTCACTTCGTTCAAAGCTTCCATCGCTTCAGCTTGATATTGCGCATAGTCAAGTTGTGCATAAGCCTCTGCTTTGTTTAATAATACTTCTGCATATCTAATAACTGCATCATATTGGTAACTGCCTTTTGTAGCAAAGTCAGCATAGCCTTCTTGTAAGTATTTTCGTAAATAGTATCCCGTAGGTGTATGTGCTCCTGTTGAAGATGCTTGTTGAAATTCAACAAAACCATCAGTTCCACCTACAAATGTTTCAATCTCTCTGCCTTCCCACTGACTGCCATTGTAGAGAATTGTAGCATGAAAGCGGGGTTCACGATTACTGAAGGGATCATCATGGTTATCTTTGTAGGTATCCCAATTGAACTCTGAACCATCATTAAATTCATACATGTCGGCCAAATCACCAGTAGGAACATGTTCCGCATAAATTGCTGAAGTTTTATGAACTTCTCTGTCTCCAAATGGTCTGTTATAGCTGTCAAAGTTGTGGGTTATACTTCCACTTAAAAATCTTAAGGAAAACAGTATTTCAGCAGAATTGTCTTGGTTACCATCAACCTGAAATACCTTTGCATAGTCAGGTGCGAGTGCTCCACCCAGTTCTTTCACTTTTTCTGCTGCATCAATGGCTATTTGCCATTCACCTGCATATAAAGCCATTCTTGAAAGGAGTCCATAGGCAGATTTTTTAGTTGCACGACCTTCCCAGTTAGTAGGCCATGATTCAGGTAGTTTTTCTGCAGCCCATTGTAATTCAGAGATAACGAACTCCCAGCTCTCAGCCTCCGTCGCTCGGCCTCTATGAACATCTTCTGGGTTTTTGCCATCATCAACACCACCATTAATTCCTGATACGTCAGTTCTCAGAATTACTCCTCCATAAACTCTGATCAAGCGGTAATATGAAAATGCTCGGCAAAAACGAACCTCTGCTCTACGAACATCAGACCACTCTTCACCATATTTTTCAACTCCGTATTTTTTTATTTCATCAAGTAGAACATTCGCACGACGTATACGATCATTATATACTTGGCTCCAGTTATCGAAAGCTCCAGCACTACCAGTTGTAAAAGCACTCGATTGTAACAACGATTTGTTATACGCATGATTGTACAAGTCCCATGAGGTTGATTTCATGATGTCCGAATAACTGTCATAAAATTTCGTGCGACTGTTTGCGACTTGTGATTCATCGGTGAATGTTTTATATGAGGCTGTTATATACATATCAGCAGCATTTTCCGTACTCCATATAGCCAAATTAGATAGATCTCTCGTATTGTCGATGTCAAGAACATCTTCACTACATGATGAAATAAAGAGTCCCAATGCTGCAATAATTGTAAATAATATATATGTTGTTTTTTTCATTTTACTATCTCCTATTATTAAAATGTTACTTTTGCACCGATTGTATACGTCTTTTGTTGAGGATAATACCCATTACTTACAGAAGGACTTTCAGGGTCAACATATTTAAAGTGGCTGAACGTTAGTATGTTTGTGCCAGATATAAAGATATTGATTTGACTGAACGGTGTATTTGTCAATACATTTTGCGGAATATTAAAACCAAAATTTGCATTCTTCAACCGAAGATAATTTCCATTCACTAACCACCAAGTGGATTGCCATGCATTGTTTCCATTGGCGATAGTACTTAATCGTGGATATTTAGCATTCGTGTTTTCTGGAGTCCAAGCTTCTTCTATACGATAATATGGAGAATTGCCCGATCCTGGAAAAGTTGAGGTGTATACTGTAGATGAGATAACTCCTGTGTCGTATACTCCCGAAAGTTCATAGTCGGTGTTAGCAACACCTTGCCACAAAGTGTTTATGTAGAAGTTTTTATAGGATATATCCATGTTTAAAGCATAGTTTATTTCTGGAATTGCTCCGTAACCTATCTTTACATAATCATGCTCTTGGTTGATAATTCCATCACCATTTACATCTCTATACTTTAAATCACCCAAACGAATTATTCCTGAAGGAGCTGCAGGATAGTTATCAATTTCTTCTTCAGTTTGAAACAAACCTAAGGCATCTAAACCATAACGAGCCCCCATTGATTCACCGATAATAGCTCTATAGTTTGGTCGATTGTCTGTAATGATTCTTGACAAAACTTTATTGCGTGCAAATGCAAAATCACCCCTTAGCGAATAGTTCCAATCAGAGTTGATACGGTTAAAATGTTTAAGTGTTAGCTCGAACCCCTTGTTTTCCACCTTACCCGAGTTTTGGAATTGGGGGAAAAAACCACCTAAAGATGGAGGATAATTTCCTCCTTGAGATTCCAAAATATCCTTTGTTAATTTGTAGAATACGTTGAGTTCTACTCCCAGCTTCCTGTTCCACAAATCAAAATCAACACCAATATTATAATTGTCAGTAGTGGCCCAAGAAAGGTTGCTGTAAATATAACTGTTTGATGCATAGAATTGTGATATAGGCTGGTTTCCTAAGACCATGCTATTGTTTGCAAGAGAATATAGTGAAAAATGCTGGAATGGACTAACCGAATCATTTCCACTTTTTCCAAAGCTCGCGCGTATTCTGAGATAATCAATGTTTTGAGTCATGCTTCTAAAAAAATCTTCTTCTGAGATTACCCATCCTAATGAAGTAGACGGAAAGAATCCCCAGCGATTACCTGGAGCAAAAATATAAGATCCATCATACCTGAATGCTACTTCTGCGAGATATTTGGTTGAGTATGCATAATTAACACGTCCGATATAGGATAATTGGCCACCAGAGTATAAATGTGAACCTGAAATAGGAACTTCAGGAAGAATGGTTCCCAAAGATAAGTCAACAGGTTCATCGCTGTAGTAACCTCTTTTCGTTCCTGTCATTGTGTTTGAATAACTTTTTTTGGCTTCATAAGCAAATAGAGCCGCAACATGGTGATCGTTGAAATCACGTGAATAATCAATCTGTGGGCGTATCAACCAATTGTCTCCCCATGATGCTGCTTTCAGGTATGAATTATCAGAGTTAAATCCACTGGCACCACCTACTCCTTCGTCAAAATTTTGGGTTACATAATAAAGTTGATAATATCGATCGTAATTTGAGTCAATTGTATTGCTGTAGTTATATGAGCCAAATATTGAACCTTTAAGTCCTTTTAGGACTTGAGCTAAATCTGAGAAATCGTATTCCAGCTTAACGTTAGAGTCAAGATTCCATCTGCTTTGCTTTTTATATCCAGACTCGGTTAGTGCAGCATGCCCGTTTACCATATAGGTAGATCCATACCATGCAACTGGTAGGTCATTATAACGTGACTTAATAATGGGAATTGAATTTATTGCTTGCCTTACAGGATTGAATTCTCCTTGGTTGCTAATTGCAGTGCCAGGCCAATCTCTGTCGGAACGGTGACCAGCCATATTAGCCGTTAATCTCAGATTTTTTGCAACTTGAATATCCAGGTTTGTACGAAGGTTGTAACGCTTATAACCAGTATTAATCATTGTTCCTTCCTGGTCCATTACACCAAGACTTGCATAATACTTTGTTCTTTCGGTACCACCTGAAGCTGAAATATTATGTTGATTCGTTATACCTGTTCTAAATATTTCGTCGAGCCAGTCTGTTTGACCCCATATACTGTTCGGGTCATTAGACATTACCTTATTTTGGATGTCAGCAGTCCAACTTGGGGTTAATCCATCCATCAGTTTAGCTTTGTTATTCCAATACATATAATCGGCTGCATTAAGCATTTTGGGCATTGCAGTATTTTGTGTAATGGTAACAGAACCATCATATGAGATGGTTGCAGGTCCTTCTCCTCCTGATTTTGTTGTTATCAGGATAACTCCATTAGCTCCTTGCACACCGTATATGGAGGCTGATGCATCTTTCAGAACTGAAATTGATTCGATGTCATTTGGGTTTACGTAATCGATTGGACGTGGTACCCCATCTACAATAATCATTGGTGAAATATTCCCTGTAAATGAGTTTTGTCCTCGTACTAACAAAGATGTGCCATCTTCACCTGGTTTCCCTGATCTTTGGATACTCGTTAACCCCGGAATTTTACCTGTTAGCATGTTTGAAACGTTTTGCATTGGGGCACTGGTAAGCTCCTTAGAAGATATCTGAGAGACAGCACCTGTCATATGGACTCTTTTTTGAACTCCATATCCTACAACAACAACTTCATCCAACAATTCCGTATCTTCAGTTAGGGTGAGATTTAATAATGTTCTTCCATTTAATGGGATCTCTACTGTTTTAAATCCTACATAAGAAAACTCAATAATTGCATCTTGAGTAGAAACAGAAAGACTGAATTCTCCATCAATATCAGTTATTGTTCCCTGTAGTGTTTCTTTTTCAACGACATTCACTCCGATTAAAGGTTCTCCTTTATTATCTGTTACTTTCCCTTTTAAATTTGTTTGAGCGTATACCCCAAAATTGACAAAGAAAAGCAAGCTCATCACAAATAGTGCATTTAATAGACAGTATAAAAGTCTATTGTCCTTTCTTTCGTTCTTTTTTTTCATGTGTTTACAATTTAGACATATTATTTCGAATAACATTTATAATATCGGCATTAGCCGATGCCTTTAATCTGTTTTTTTAATTTAATGATTAGGGTTAAGAAATCTCGGAAATGTACTCTGCATAGTGGTTGTCTGTGGTATCATTTATTTGTGATGTTTGAATAACTATTATTAATGGTTATGAATAAACTCGTTTGTTTTTATTTTCATATTAACATCAATTATTTCCAATGTTTTCCAGCACTGATACAATCCTCTAGGCACGTGGAAACATCCTTTCCATTTACCCCCTTTCAGGTCGAGCAACACCTCTCCCTGGCGATTAAGGTAGCCCCACCACTCCGGATGTTCCGGGTCCTTGAAGTGATCCCAGGTATAATGATGCACTTTGTCAAACCAGGTGAGACACTCCATGGAACCGGTTAACTGATACCCTTTCAACAGTGAGATCAGTGCTTCTATATGTACCCACCACAATTTCTGGTTCCATTCGAGTTGTTGGGGTGGAAATCCTTTCCGGTCCAGGAAATAAAAGATACCCCCATATTGCTTGTCCCAGCCGTATTCGAGGGTTTTCAGTGTGGTCTCCACCGCCTTGTCAATCAAATCAGGCCGATTCAGTCTTACTCCCAGATCCATCACAAACCACATGGCTTCAATGGCGTGTCCGGGATTCATCAGTCGTCCATCGAAGGTGTCCGAGAGAGAGCCGTCATCGTTTAGATTCTCAACGATCAGGCCCTCCATCTCGGGATGGCGGAATACTTCCATCACTTCGTGAATGCACTCCTCCATGATCCTTTTCATAAAGTCACTCTCAAGGAGATGTTCTATCTCCAGCGCCAGGTTGCACAGAATCATGGGCAGCGAGAAACTCTTGAGAGACCTTGTTCCACTGAATGCCTTATTCCATTTACCTTTCGGATTCTCTTTTTTCTGGAGGATGATGTCGAATGTCTTTTTCGCGATTTCAGCATATTCGCTGTTACCGGTGGCAAGGCTCAGCTGACCAAAGGCCATGGCTGAAAAGGTGTAGGAAAAGATATTGTAAGGTTCAATCAGCGGTTTCCCCTCGCGGGTGAGGGAGAAATACCAGTTGTAATTTCCGTCATGGCCAAATTTTTTCAGGAACTCAGCTCCCTGGAGTGCACATTCCAACCACTCCTGTCTTTTTTCAACTTTGTTATAAAGCATTGAGAAAAGCCACACCTCACGGGCCTGTAGCCAGATAAACTTATCGGTGTCGTATACGTTGCCCTGCCGGTCGAGACAGGTGAAATAGCCTCCCATTTCCAGGTCCTGTGAGTGATGAAGCCAGAAGGGTACTACATTGTCGAGAAGTTCTGCCTTGTATTGTGTGGCGAGATTGTTAAAATTTATCATATTTCTGTCGGTTTATGCTCCTGTTGACACACTAAAGATGTGCTATTGGTGTTAAACATTTAAAAAACCTTCGCAAATAAACATATATAATTTTATATATGCAAGCATTATAATTAAAATATTTAATTAGATGGTAATATTTAACACTTTTGGGGGTGAAGTGGTTTGTTTTTTTTTGAGGAAGAGGGTTAAAAACTGCTAATGATCGTTCAGCGCGTCAGTCCGAGAAATTTCGTAGCCTGGATGATGGAATCGGGTTTACCCACATCGAGGATCGTTCCCTTTTGGGGGAGATAAGCAGTGATCTTATGGGATGCGCAGAGAGAGAGGTAAAAATCGATGATGGAGAAGCAATTGGGAAATGAGTCCATCTCACTGAGAAGGGAGGGGTGCAGTACCTGGATACCTGAGAATGCCAGTTGGGTATAATGGTCTGGTTGAAAATCGGGATAGGGTGATTTGGTCTCACCTGTTTTTCTGTTGATCCACCCAGAGAGGTGTTGCTGCTCGTTAAAGAGGAGGTAGCGGTTGGTCTCCCGTTTGCTGCAAACGAGTGTTGCAGGAGCATCATTTTGCAGATGGTGGCGCATTACTTCCCGCAGGTCGATCGTAGAAAGGATATCAGTGTTGTGTACCAGAAAGGGGCGGTTGTCATCGAAAAACCAGGCTGCCTTTTTGATGCCACCACCGGTATCGAGCAGCTGTGCCCGTTCATCCGAAAATGCAATGCGGATACCAAACTGGTTGTTTGCTTTCACAAAGTGGATGATTTGATCAGCGAAGTGATGGATATTGATGATGATCTCGTCGAAGCCTGCAGCAATCAGTTTTTCAATGGTATGTTGCAACAGGGGCTTACCACCTACCGGCACCAGTGCTTTCGGCATGGTGTTGGTAAGGGGTTTGAGACGGGTGCCGAGACCGGCGGCGAAGATCATTGCTTTCACGTGATGGGAGATGTTAGAATGAACCAGACTGAAAAAAGAGGGAGCTGTCTGAAAATGGATATTATCTTCAACTCCTCTTTCTGAATTCCTGTTCCAGGTTCTGCTCGCGGTGTACCAGGGATACCTTCACGCCGAACATTTTAGAGATGTGCTCCGCCACATGTTGTGCCGCATAAACCGACCGGTGTTGTCCACCGGTGCAGCCGAAGGAGATCATCAGGTTGGTGAAGTTACGCTCCATGTAACGTTTCACATGTTGATCGATGAGCGGGTAGAGGGTCTCCAGAAAGGTGACCATCTCGCCATCCTCTTCGAGGAAGCGGATCACCGGTTCGTCAAGACCGGTTACGTTGTTGTATCGTTCGAACTTACCGGGGTTGTTGATTGCGCGGCAGTCGAACACATAGCCCCCGCCATTGCCGGAGCTATCCTCCGGGATACCTTTCTTATAGGCGAAGCTGTAGACACGTACCTCCAACTCCCTCTTACGGCTGTCGGCAAACTGTTTCAGGTCGCACATCTTCTGCAGCATATCGCAGAGATAGGGGTACTGTTCAAATCCTTCCTGCAGCAGCTCCCGCAGGTTATTCAATGCAAAGGGAACGCTTTGGATGAAATGGGGTTTCTTTTCAAAATACCCCCTGAAGCCGTAAGCTCCCAGCACCTGAAGCGTACGAAAGAGCACGAAGTGGCGAAGCCGCTCCCGGAAGATTGTTTCCTCTACAGGCTGATATTTCCGTAGCGAGGTGATAAAGGTGTCGGTCAGCTCATCGCGAAGCTCTGCGGGGAAGTTGGCTTTTGCCTGCCAGAGGAAAGAGGCCAGGTCATAGTAAACCGGGCCTTTACGGCCTCCCTGGAAGTCGATGAAATAGGGCTCATCATTCACCAGCATCACATTGCGCGACTGGAAGTCACGATACATAAAGGTGTTGGTATCGTCATTCAGCAGTGTTGCTGCCAGTTTTTCAAAATCATTCTCCAGCCGGTCTTCCAGGAACTCCATGCCGGTAGTCTTCAGAAAGCTGTACTTGAAGTAGTTCATGTCCCACATCACCGAACGGAGGTTAAAGGCCGGCAGTGGGTAGCAGATACTGAAGTCAAGATCGCGGGCACCCAGGTATTGAATATCTGCCAGTTGGGTTATCGTTTTGTGCAGTAACTCCTTTTCACCATGGCTGAACACTCCGGTGTTACGCCCCGCCTTGATCCGGTCGAACAGCACGTTGTCACCCAGATCCTCCTGCAGGTAACATATCTCGTCGTCAGAGACGGCCACCACCTGTGGCACGTTCAGACCCTGCTTGTGGAAATGAGTTGCCAGGGTTATGAAGGCCCGGTTCTCGTCGCGTGATTCACCATGGACACCGATCAGTGAGGTCTCGCCGGCCGTGATACGGAAGTATCTGCGATTGGAGCCGGAGGTGGGCAGTGCTTCCAGTGTCTGGTGTGGTAGTCCGGTATAGGTGGTGAAGAGGTCGGTCAGGCGTTGCATGTGATTACTGATGTGATGATTACTGATGTGATGATTAGCTGATGTGATGATTAACTGATGTGATGATTAGCTGATGTGATGATGTGATGATTAGTTGATGTGGTGATGTGCTGAGTCCTCACTGCTTATCACTAGTCGTTTCCAGTTCTTTGAGCCAGAGATCGGCAACAGCATCACTTGGCATGCGCCAGTCGCCGCGGGGTGAGAGGTTGACAGATCCCACCTTGGGACCGTCGGGCATGCAGGAGCGTTTGAACTGTTGTGTGAAAAATCGCTTGTAGAAGACCCTGAGCCATTTCTGTAACTCCTCCTCATTATATTGGCCGGTAAAGGCCTGTCGGGCCAGAAAGAGGATGCGTGACGGGCCGTCGCCGTAACGCAGCATCCGGTGCAGGAAGAAGTCGTGCAGCTCATAGGGTCCCACAACATGTTCGGTTTTCTGGGCGATCTTACCCTCGGCATCTGCAGGCAGCAGCTCGGGGCTGAAGGGTGTGTCGAGCACATCATGCAGGATGGTGCGGGTGCTCTCCTCCATCCGGTTGTCGGCAATCCAGCGCACCAGCGTCGCCACCAGTGTCTTGGGTACGCTGGCGTTGACGCCGTACATCGACATCTGGTCGCCGTTGTAGGTGGCCCACCCCAGTGCAAGCTCCGACATGTTGCCGGTACCCACTACCAACGCACCGATCTTGTTGGCAACATCCATCAGGATCTGGGTGCGCTCGCGTGCCTGGCTGTTCTCGTAGGTGACGCTATGGTTGTCGAAATCGTGGCCGATATCTTTGAAATGTTGTTTCACCGCCTCTACGATCGGGATCTCCATCACCGTGATGCCGGAGGCATGCATCAGGTCGGTGGCATTGTTGTAGGTCCTGTTGGTGGTGCCGAAGCCGGGCATGGTGATCCCCACGATGTTCTCTCGTGGCAGTTGAAGCCGGTCGAAAGTGGCGATGGTGACCAGGAGTGCCAGTGTGGAGTCGAGACCACCGGAGATGCCGAGGGTCACCTTCTCAATGCCGGTATGGCGGAGTCGTTTGGCCAGTCCCTCGGTCTGAATCCTGAACACATCTGAGAGAAACTCGTCGGTCTGTTCTGCTGCCGGTATAAAGGGGTGTGTCGGCAGGGGATGACGCAGTCCGGTGGTATTTACTTCGGTCAGGGGGATGTCAACCCTGTATGCCTGTTGCAGCGCGTCGTTACTGAAGTTGGTGTTCTTCAGCCGGTCGTGACGCAGTGCATCCAAATCGATATCGGCGGTTATCCACTCATTCTCGTTCGAGAAACGGGGTGACTCTGCAAGCAGGGTACCGTTTTCAGCGATGAGGCATGCACCGGAGAAAACCATGTCGGTGGTCGACTCACCGGTGCCGGCAGAAGCGTAGATATAGGCTGCGTTGCAGCGTCCCGATTGCTGGAGTACAAGCGATCGACGGTAACGGTGTTTGCCTACCAGCTCGTTGCTTGCCGAGAGATTGAACAGCAGCTCGGCACCCTGCATCGCCAGTTGGGAGGAGGGGGGCATCGGCATCCATAGATCCTCGCAGATCTCCACGCCAAATGTAGCGAATGGAGTCTGAAACAACATGCCACCGGCTGCGACCGGCACCTCTCGTCCGCCAATCTCAAAGGAGTGAACGGTCAGGCTGGATGCTGCCGCAAACCATCGCTTCTCATAATACTCCCGGTCGTTCGGCACATGTGTCTTGGGTACCAATCCCACGATTCCTTCGGCGGCGATCACCGCAGCCATGTTGAACAGGTTGCTGCCGATGCGCAGCGGCAGGCCCACGATGGCTGTCAGTGAGCGTTTGTCATGCATGAAGTGTGCCAGCTCCTGTAGCGAGGCGATTGCCTCCCGCTGGAGAGTCTCCTGGAAGAAGAGGTCGCCACAGCTGTAACCGGTGAGCGAGAGCTCGGGGAAACAGACGACCTGCACCTGTTGTTCCACTGCTTCTCCGATCATCGATTGGATCTCTCTCCTGTTGTAATCACAGTCGGCAACCCTCAACCGGGGGGATGCGGCCGCCACGCGTATAAAACCCTGCCTGTTGATATACATATGTACTTATTTTAACAGCCTTTCGGACAAAGATAATGATAATATGGCAAAAAGAGAATGACGGTTCACCATTATTGCACTATGCTGTAACCACACCCGTCAGCCGGATGATTGCCGGAAGTGCTTCGCGCAGATGGTTCATTGAGCTAAACACCAGCGATGCACCAGCCTCCCGCAGGATCGCGTCGGAAAGTGGACCGGTGTTGACCGCGATGGTGAAGATGCCTGCACCTACGGCTGCTTCGATGCCCAGGGGCGCATTTTCAATCACGATAGCCTGGTGAGGCAGCAGTTCTCCCCCTTTTTGCAATCCTTTCAGAAAGGGTTCCGGATCCGGTTTACCGTTCACCACATCGAAGGCGGTGACCATGGTGCCGGGGGTGAAGGTGTCGGGGAAGTGGTGATCGAGACGACTCAGCAGGGAGGGTTGCCCCGAGCCGGTCACCAGTACCGGTGTGAGATTCATCTCCTTTACATAGTCCAGCACCTCCCTCGCGCCGGGTATGGTATCCCCACTGTTGTATAGCCCAAACAACTCCGTTTTGCGGGCGTAGATACGCTCTACCTCCTCCTCGGTTGCATCCCGTTGCAGGTTCCGTTGAAAAATGATATCGATGGTAGCCTTCCCGATCCTGCCCTCATGCAGGTAGAATTCACCCGGTTCATGGGTGAGTCCTTCTTCATCCATTGTCTGTTGCCAGGAGCGGTCGTGCGCCGGCATGGAGTCGTAAAGCACGCCGTCCATGTCGAAGATCACCGCCTTCAAGTCGAACTTATTTTGGTTGTTACGATTTAAATAATCTATCAGTATCTCTTTCATTCTTGTCAATAAAAAAAACCGCGGGGTCGTTTTGAGGCGGCCTTGCGGTTTCCTGGGTTCATAAATGCTTCACAATCTGGCCTTGATCGCACGCGTTGCTTCCTCGAAGCCCGGTTTCTCCAGCAGGGCGAACATATTCTTCTTATAAGCCTCCACTCCGGGCTGGTCGAAGGGGTTGATGCCCAGCAGGTAGCCGCTGATGCCACATGCCTTCTCGAAGAAGTAGATCAGCTGTCCGATATATTTCTCGTTCAGCTCCGGCAGTTCAATCAGCAGGTTGGGTACGTCACCGTCCACGTGTGCGATGCGGGTACCCAGCTCAGCCATTTTGTTCACCTCATCCACCCGTTTACCGTGTAGATAGTTGAGACCGTCGAGATCTCTGGCATCGTGTGGGATCTCCACCTTTTTATTCGGTTGGCGGATGGAGAGCACCGTCTCGAAGATGGTGCGTTCACCCTCCTGGATCCATTGACCCATCGAGTGCAGGTCGGTGGTGAAGTCGACGGCAGCAGGGAAGATGCCCAGGTTCTCCTTGCCTTCGCTCTCACCGAAAAGCTGTTTCCACCATTCCGCCAGGAAGTGGAGCTTGGGGTGGTAGTTGACCAGGATCTCTATCTTCTTGCCTCTTTTGTAGAGCTCGTTGCGAATCACAGCGTAGATGGCCGGCAGGTTGTAGTCGAACGCGGTGGAAGCCGCCGAGGCCTTTTCTATCTCGAGGGCACCCTCCACCAGCTTTCGGATATTGATGCCTGCTACCGCGATGGGCAGTAGTCCCACCGGTGTGAGTACCGAGTAGCGACCTCCCACGTTGTCGGGGATCACGAAGGTCTTATACCCCTCGGTGTCGGCCAGGGTCCGTAGTGCTCCACGGGCCGCGTCGGTGACCGCCACGATTCGACGTCTCGCTTCCTCCTTTCCCACCATGCTCTCCAGCAGGTCTTTCAGCAGGCGGAAGGCGAGTGCCGGCTCAGTGGTGGTGCCCGATTTGGATATGTTGATCAGTCCGAACTCTTTATTTTCCAGATATCTCATCAGTTCGTGGAGGTAATCCTCACTGATGTTGTTGCCGGCATAGAGGATCACCGGGTTTTTCCGTTTGGCAGGCTCCTGCAGCCAGTCGAATGAGTCACTGAGGGCATCGATCACCGCCCGGGCACCCAGGTAGCTGCCGCCGATGCCTACCACCACCACTGCTTCGCAGCGGGTGCGCAGCACAGTAGCCGCATCTTCAATCTCCCGAATATTTTCATCGGTGATGGAAGAGGGGAGTGTCACCCATCCCAGGAAATCATTTCCCGCGCGGGTGCCGTCGTGTAGTGCCTGGTTGCAGGCCACAGCCTGCGGTGCCTGTCTCAGAATCTCTTCCTCCGGAAGAAATGAGGCTACATCCTTGATCTGTAATTGAATATGATCCATTGTCAGTTATAATTTTGTCTGTTGCTTGATTATCGTCAAATAGCTTGAGTTAAGAACCCTAATGGCTAATCGATTAAAAGTAATCGATCAACTTGCGGATCGCCTCTTGTGGCGGCCGCTTCTCGTATAGAATTTGGTAAACCGTTTGTGCGATGGGCATATCCACCTTAAAGCGGTTGTTGAGCTCGTAGATGCACTTGGCACCATAATAACCTTCGGCAATCATCTCCATCTCCAGCTGGGCGCTCCTCACCGAGTAGCCTTTACCAATCATGGCGCCGAGGGTGCGATTGCGGCTGAACTGTGAGTAGCCGGTCACCAACATGTCGCCAAGGTAGTGTTGTTCGGCGATGCAGCGCTCCATGGGCAACACACCGTTGAGAAAGGCAGACATCTCTTTGGCGCAGTTGCTCATCAGCACCGCCTGGAAGTTATCTCCGTAGAGCAGTCCCTGGCAGATGCCGGCCGCGATGGCGTATATGTTCTTCAGCACCGCAGCCAGCTCGATGCCCACCACATCGTCCGAGATGCGTGTCTTCAGGATCCGCGAGTTGATTGCTTCGGAGAGCAGCTTAGCCTTGTTCTGATCCTTGCTGGCAACCGTCAGGAAGGAGAGCCTTTCGAGGGCCACCTCCTCGGCATGGCAGGGTCCCGATACCACGCCGATCTGCTCGAAAGGAATCTTGAAGTTGGAGGCAAGGTACTCGCTCATCACCATGTTGTCGCTGGGGATAATCCCCTTGAGGGCGGAGACCACGAACTTGCCACGGAAGCTGCTGTTCCAGATGCGTCGGAAGTATTGCTTCACATAAGGGGAAGGGATGGCTACTATGATGGTGTCGGAGTCTTTGATCGCCTTCTCGATGTTGGAGTAGAAGGTGATCTGTGCCAGGTTGAACTTCACATTGGTCAGGTGGGAGGGGTTGTGCCCCAGCTTGTAGAACCCTTCGATCTGATCGTTGCGGCGGATGAACCAGTTCATATGTTTCTGGTTCATCAGCACCATTTTGGCGAGTGCCGTTCCCCAGGTGCCGCCACCCAGGATACAGATTTTGCCGATTGAATCCATGTTGTCTAATTTCAGATATTCAGACCGTTAAAGTGAGGCGGCTTGTTCTGTCCATGTTTTAACCTCCCCGGGGGTGGGATTGTTCAGTCCCAGCTTGAACTTTTTGTTCATCCCGCAGATCTCCTGGTGCAACTTGTTGGGGTTGGCCTCGCTAAGGCTCTTCACCAGAAGGTATCCCGCTTTTTGAAGCAGGGCTGCCCACTCTTCGGGGATGCCGGCCTCGGCATAACGGGCGAGCGGATCTTTCTTCACTGTTTTCTCGGGGCGCATCATCGGGAAGAGCAGCACCTCCTGAATGGAGGTCTGGCCGGTGAGTAACATGGTGAGGCGATCCATGCCGATACCCATACCGGAGGTGGGAGGCATCCCATATTCCAGGGCACGCAGGAAATCCTGGTCGATGAACATCGCCTCGTCATCTCCCTTCTCGGAGAGGCGGAGCTGCTCCTCGAAGCGCTGCCGCTGGTCGATCGGGTCATTCAGCTCGGAGTAGGCGTTGGCCAGCTCCTTGCCGTTGACCATCAGCTCGAAGCGCTCGGTAAGCTCCGGGTTTTCTCGGTGACGCTTGCAGAGGGGTGACATCTCGATGGGGTAGTCAATGATAAAGGTAGGCTGAATGTAGTTGCCTTCCGCCTTCTCGCCGAAGATCTCATCGATCAGCTTCCCCTTGCCCATGGTCTGGTCCTCTTCCACGCCCAGCTCACGACATACAGCACGCAGCTGTTTCTCATCCATGCCGCTGATGTCGATGCCGGTATGTTCGCGTATGGCGTCGATCATGGTCACCCGCCGATAGGGTGCCTTGAAGTCAATCTCATGATCACCCACCTTCACCTTCGTGGTACCCAGCACCTGCCGGGCCACCTGCTCCAGCATCTGCTCGGTAAATTCCATCATCCATTTGTAGTCCTTGTAAGCCACGTAGATCTCCATCACGGTGAACTCCGGGTTGTGTGTCCGGTCCATCCCCTCGTTGCGGAAGTTGCGGGAGAACTCGTAGACCCCTTCGAAGCCGCCTACGATCAGTCGTTTGAGGTAGAGCTCGTTGGCGATGCGCAGGTAGAGGTCGATGTCGAGTGCGTTCATGTGGGTGATGAAGGGGCGGGCGGCTGCACCACCGGGGATGCCCTGCAGGACGGGTGTGTCCATCTCCAGGTATCCCTGTTGGTTGAAGAATGCCCGCATGGCATCGAAGATACGGGTGCGTTTAAGGAAAATATCCTTCACATCCTCGTTCACCAGCAGGTCCACGTAGCGCTGTCGATAGCGCAGCTCAGGGTCGGAAAACTTGTCGTAGGCCACTCCATCTTTCATCTTCACCACGGGAAGTGGTTTGAGCGACTTGGAGAGGATGGTGAGCGTTTCGGCATGTATCGAGATCTCTCCCGTCTTGGTGCGGAAGATGTAGCCGGTGATGCCGATGAAGTCACCGATGTCGGTAAGTTTCTTGAAAACGGTGTTGTAGAGCTCCTTATCCTCCCCGGGGCAGATGTCATCGCGGGTGATATAGACCTGGATGCGTCCCTGTTTGTCCATCAGTTCCACAAAGGAGGCTTTTCCCATGATGCGGCGTCCCATGATGCGACCGGCGATACTCACCTGGCGGCGTTCGGCCTCGTCACGGAAGGACTCTTTTATATCTGCAGACCAGGCATTCACCTCATAGAGCGCTGCGGGGTAGGGTTCGACTCCCAGTTTTCGTAACTCCTCAAGGCTTTGGCGGCGAATGATCTCCTGTTCGCTAAGTTCTGGATTGTTCATACGAATTCGTTCAATTGTTTAGGTGGGCTTGCCTTCGGCTGGATAGGCATTCAGAGGGAACCCCGGATGTGCCATCGTGGGCAAAGGACCAACATGATGCAACCTGCATTCGCTACGGCGAAGCAAAAGTATCTGCAAAAGTACAAAATATTTCGCTAAGAAGCATATTTTCCTGCTGATTCATCCCATTCATCTGCATAGTGCTGCCGTGATCAAAAATAATTATGGAAAATTTTCCTCAATCATACCGGAATGATTATATTTGTCATGTGAAACGGTCCTGATATCCCTGGAAAAGGGATATCGTAGCAAAGAGATGACCCTGTAACCTGGGTTGACTATTTTACCTGATGTTTAGTTTGTTGATGAAGGAATACTCTTATGGAAACACAAACCGGTCTGCACACCTCCTATCAGCAGAGAGTCTGTTGAATGGCATGAAACAATTCGCAATTTAAATGAAACGATGAATTTACAACAACTCAACCTGCTCTTCAATGGCACGATACTCATGGATGGCCATATTTCAAGCGACTATACCAAAGCGTTTGCTTCAGACCTGATGAGTGATGTACTGCGATACCGAATGGAAAACACAGTCCTGATTACGGGGCTCTGCACCATACAGGTATTGCGTACGGCCGAGATGTCCAATATCACCTGTATCATCTTTGCACGTGGAAAACGGGTCACGCCCGACATGCTTGCGCTGGCAAAGGAGCACCACATCACCATCATCGAGTCGGAGCTGACACTTTTTGAATTATCTGGGAGACTCTACCAGGGGGGACTTAAACCGGTGTGCCAATGAGATTGCATTTCGAGATAGAAGGCGGTGATTTCACTGCGGCAGGCAGGGCCAGCTCAGAAGTGAAAAAGACGCTGAAGCAGTTTCACATCGCACCGGAGGTGTTGCGCAAGGTGGCCATTGCACTCTATGAGGCGGAGATGAACGTGGTATCCCATGCCTGGAGCGGCACAATGGATGCCGAGATCCTTCCGGATGCGATCCATGTGGTGATGGAAGACAAGGGTCCGGGCATTGAAAATATTGAACGGGCGATGGAGGAGGGTTTCTCCACAGCCACAGAGGAGGTACGGCAGATGGGTTTTGGTGCCGGGATGGGCCTGCCCAATATCAGGAAGAACAGTGACAGGATGGTGCTCACCTCCACACCCGGTGTGGGGACAAGGCTTGAGATCACTGTGCTATTTAAGGCATGAAGAATGAACTGAGAAATGGAAAAAGGAGGAGACTACACACACTCAATCCAGATTGACCGGGGTAAATGCATCGGTTGCTCCCATTGCATGCGTGTATGCTCCACGCAGGCCATCCGTATCGTGGAGGGATATGCCGTCATACAACCGGAGCGGTGTGTGGATTGTGGTGAGTGCTACCGTGTCTGTCCCCAGAAAGCCATCTATGCACGCGACGATGGACTCGCTTTCATGCGTGATGATGCATACAAGATTGCACTTGTACCTTCTGTCTTTATCGGTCAGTTCCCATCCGACTATTCTGCCACGGAGGTGCTGGAGGCGGTGAAATCATGTGGCTTTGATGAGGTGTGTGAAGTGGAGCGTGCGGTCGATTTTATGAAAGAGGCATACGGGACATATGCCGATAATCATATTGCACGACCGGTGATCAGTTCCTATTGCCCGGCAGTGGTTCGCCTGATACAGGTACTCTATCCGTCGCTGACACCCCATATCATGCTTCTGAAGGCACCACACGACATTGCGGCGCTCTACCTGCGTCTGTCGAAAGAGAAGCAACAGGACGATCCCCGAAAGATATTCATTTACTATGTCACGCCCTGTGCCGCCAAGACGGTGGCAGCCCGTGCGCCGGTGGGTGAAGCCGCCTCACCCATCGACGGCACCATCAATATGAAAGAGGTCTATAACAAAACAGTTGCAACCCTTTTGGGTAGGAAAGAAAGGGGAGGACGCAAGCATGTGGCCGATATGAGTCCTGACTCGGTCTGCTGGTCTCTCTCGGGTAACGAGAAACACTATTTCCCCGGGAGGAGCCTGGCAATCGACGGGATGGAGAACGTGATCGAGTTCCTGGAAAAGCTCGAGTCGGGACATCTGTCCGACATCGATTTTCTGGAGCTGAGAGCGTGTGACCAGGGATGTGCCGGTGGTATTCTCTGTCCCGGGAACCGTTTCCTGACGGTTGAGCGGCTTGAGCACAGACAAAAAAGACTGCAAATGCTGAAAGATCAACAGGGAGGAGAGGTGGACAACCGATTGATGAGATACCGTCAACAGCTACAACCACTGTCGAGGGTGGATCCGGTACATCCGCGAGACGGGTTGCTATTGGATGAGGATATGGAAAAGGCACTGATCAAACTGCAACGCATCAGGAGGCTGATGACCTACTTCCCTGGATTCGACTGCGGCGCCTGTGGTGCTCCTTCCTGCAGGAGTCTGGCAGAAGATATCGTACAGGGGAAAGCCAGTATATCCCATTGTGTTTTCGTACAGCGGGTGATGGAGAAGAATTACAAGCTGAGTCCCGATCAGGCCTTCGTGGTGATAGAGAAGATATGGGGCAGGGACAGGCTTAACAAATACAACGATACAAATGAAAACGAACCTTAGACAACTGATGCAGGAGCTCGGATTCACCTGCCTGGCCGGTGAGGCCTTTCTCTACAGGTACACGGAGGGGGCATATCTCTCAGACCTGTTGAGCGATGCCATGGGCAAGGCCGAGGCCGGTATGCTATGGATCACCTCACAGGTACATCGCAACATCGTGGCGGTGGCCTCACTCAAAGAGCTGAGTGCCATTGTCGTGGTGAACGAACGTCAGGTAGAGCCTGAGGTGCTGGCCCATGCCGATGAGGAAGAGGTGGTGATCCTCTCCTCGGGTAAGCCCGCCTTCGAGACCGCCGGGATGTTGTATAATTATTTGAGAGAGGTTGAACGTTGATAAGTTGATTCGTTGGCAAGTTGATACGTTAGTAGGTTTATATGTTTGTGGTTCGTGGTTCTTGGTTCATGGTTTAAAAGAATAAGTTGATCACTGAGAATTATGCCCTGGTACAACGCTGATCTGCATATCCACACCTGCCTGTCGCCTTGCGGCAGCCTGGAGATGAGTCCCCGCCGCATCATTGGACGTGCAGGGGAGAGAGGTCTGCAGTTGATTGCCATCACCGACCACAACAGCACCCGCAACGTGCAGGTCTGTATGGAATGTGGTGCGGCCCATGGCATCATGGTGATTCCCGGCTGCGAGGTCAATACGCAGGAGGAGGTGCACTGCCTCTGCTATTTCCCCGATCTGGAGGCAGTGGTGCAGTTTCAGGAATACCTTGACAGGAGAATGCTCGATATCCCTCATGATCCTGTTCGCTTCGGCTATCAGGTGGCGGTGGATGCCGATGAGCGGATCATATATGAAGAATCACGTTCCCTTTTCACCGGTATCAGCGATGGGATCGAGGCGCTAGAGATGATGGTACACCGGCTTGGAGGACTCTTCGTGCCGGCGCACATCGATCGTCAGTCGAACGGTATCCTCAGCCAGTTGGGATTCATACCACGGGAGCTGGGATATGACGCACTGGAGCTATCACGGCGTACCTCCCCCGACGCGTTTATCAGAAGTCATCCGGAGCTGAAGGGAAAGGGTTTCCTGCAGAGTTCCGATGCGCACCGGCCGGAGGATATCGGGTCGGTGCACAGCCGTTTTCAGATGGAGGAAGCAGGGTGGAATCACTTCAGGAGAGCGCTCCTGGAGCAACGGTTTGAGGCGATGAGTCTTCCACCTGTTAAAGAGGAGAGATGATGGTAACACTGGCAATGCATATGATCGATATCGTGCAGAATTCCCTCAGGGCGCAGGCAGATATGGTCACGATCACGCTGGATGAACGGGGTGATGAATCATTCCTTCTGTTCAGGGTGGAGGATGACGGCACCGGCATGGACCGCATAAGCCTGGAGCGGTTAACCGATCCTTTCTTCACCACCCGCACCACACGGAGGGTGGGACTGGGCATCCCGTTTCTGAAGATGACCTGCGAGCAGACGGGCGGCAGCCTCCGGGTAGCCTCCACAGAGGGTGAGGGAACCACGGTAGAGGCGCTCTATCGCACCGACAACCCTGACTGTCTGCCCCTGGGTGACCTGGAGGGGTCGCTGTTGTTGCTGGTGATGGCCAACCCTGCCATCCGCTTCCGTTTTAACTACCGTATGGGGGAGGAGATGTTCAGATTTGATAGCGGTGACCTCAGGGAGCAGGGAATAGACCTGCAGCACCCACAGATGCTGTTGCCGGTGAAAGAATATATCAGGGAGAACCTGGAGGCGCTCTGGCGGCATCGGGCAGCGGCCAGCTATCTCTGCTGACACAGAGTAAAAGAGGATGATTGATAACCGAATGATAATTTTCTAAATACAGATTATGATGGAACATACAACTGGAATCAAAACGCTCGCCGACCTGAAACGAATACAGGAGGAGGTGAGAGCCCGTATCAGCCTGCGTGACAAGGCGGAGAACCCCGAGTCGCTGGTACAGGTGAAGGTGGCGATGGCCACCTGCGGCATTGCCTCGGGTGCCAAGGAGGTGATGGAGTTTTTCGCCTTGGAGCTGGACAAGCGGGGCATCGATGCCGTCGTCACCCAGACAGGCTGCATGGGTTACTGCTTTGCGGAGCCCACCGTGGAGATCACTTTGCCGGGCCATGATCCGATGGTGTTTGGCTACGTGAATCCGAAGAAAGCAGATGAGATCATTGAACGATACATCAAGAACGGGGAGCTGGTGGATGGCATCATCCCGCAGAATTACAACACGATTGAATCTTGAATCAACTGAATACTACTGTTATGAGCCAATTTAAAATGCATTTGCTGGTCTGCGCCGGAACCGGCTGCCACTCTTCCCAGAGCGACCTGGTATATGAGATGCTGCGCGATGAGGTGGACCGGAAACGACTGGAGGGAGAGGTGCAGATCATCCGCACCGGCTGCTTCGGCTTTTGTGAGAAGGGACCCATTGTGAAGGTATTGCCTGACAACACCTTCTACACGCAGGTGAAGCCATCGGATGCCCGTGAGATCATCGACGAGCATGTGATTAAGGGACGCCGCGTGGAGCGGTTGCTCTACCTCGATCCGGAGACCGAAGAGCATGTGCTGGACTCGAAGCACATGGGCTTTTACAAGAAGCAGTTGCGCATCGCCCTGCGCAACTGTGGCACCATCGATCCGGAGAACATCGACGAGTCGATTGCCCGCAATGCCTATCAGGCATTGGGCAAGGCGATAACCGAAATGAGCCCCCAGGAAACGATCGATTTGATCAAACGCTCCGGACTGAGGGGACGCGGTGGTGCCGGTTTCCCCACCGGACTGAAGTGGGAGATTGCCAGTCGTAACCAGGCCGACCGGAAGTATGTGGTCTGCAACGCAGATGAGGGGGATCCCGGTGCCTTCATGGACCGTTCCATCCTGGAAGGCGACCCCCACTCGGTGCTGGAGGCGATGGCCATTTGTGGCTATTGCATCGGTGCCACAAAAGGGCTGATCTATATCCGGGCCGAATACCCGCTGGCCATCCGGCGACTGAAGGTGGCCATCGCACAGGCGCGCGAATATGGCTTGCTGGGCGAGCAGATCTTCGGCACCTCCTTCAGTTTCGACATCAGCCTCAAGTATGGTGCCGGTGCCTTTGTCTGCGGTGAGGAGACCGCCCTGATCCACTCCATGGAAGGAAAGCGTGGTGAACCGGCGAACAAGCCGCCCTTCCCCGCTCAGAGCGGTTACCTGGGCAAGCCCACCAACGTGAACAATGTGGAGACACTGGCCAACATACCGGTGATCATCCTGAAGGGAGCTGAGTGGTTCTCCTCCATCGGCACGGAGAAGTCGAAAGGGACCAAGGTGTTTGCCCTGGCGGGTAAGATCAACAACGTGGGACTGATTGAAGTACCCATGGGCATCACCCTGCGGGAGATCATCTACGAGATTGGTGGCGGCATCAAAAACAACAAGAAATTCAAGGCGGTGCAGACAGGTGGCCCCTCGGGGGGATGCCTCACCGAGAAACACCTCGACACCCCCATCGACTATGAGAGCCTCACCGCTGCCGGCTCCATGATGGGTTCCGGCGGCATGATCGTGCTCGATGAGGATGACTGTATGGTCTCTGTGGCCAAGTTCTACCTCGATTTCATTGTGGAGGAGTCGTGTGGGAAATGCGCTCCCTGCCGCATCGGAAACAAACGACTCTTTGAAACACTGGAGCGTATTTGCAATGGCAAAGGAACTGAGGAGGATTTGGAAAAGCTCAAGAACCTGTCGAATGTGATCAAAGATACATCGTTGTGTGGGTTGGGACAGACCTCCCCCAATCCGGTGTTGTCGACACTGAGTAATTTTTATGATGAATACAAAGAACATGTTTTTGATAAGAAATGCCGGTCGGGGAGATGTCAGAACCTGCTCTACTACGTCATTGATGATGAAGACTGTGTCGGTTGCATGGCCTGTGTGCGGGTTTGTCCCGTGAACGCCATTACCGGAGCAAAGAAACAGACCCACTATATTCATCAGGATAAATGCATCAAGTGCGGTGCCTGCATGGAAAAGTGCCAGTTTGATGCCATCAGCCTACTGAACGATTATCCCAGGCTATCACCGGTGACGGCAGATGCATAGGAGGGATCAGTCAAATTAAAGATGAAGAACAGCGAGCCGATAGCTGAAAGCTAAAAGCTAAAAGCAACAAAAGGAAAAGATATGATACGATTGACAATAGATAAGAAAACAGTAGAGGTGGAACCGGGAACCACCATCTTGAAAGCAGCCCATAAGGCGGGTGTGGAGATTCCAACGCTATGCCACTTCGAGCTGTGTGACATGGGCATCGAGAACAAACCGGGCGGCTGCCGCATCTGCGTGGTGGAGGTAGAGGGACGACGCAACCTGGCCCCTTCCTGCATGACCGAGGTGCAGGAGGGGATGGTGATCAACACCCACAACATACGGGTACTCAACGCACGTACCACGGTACTGAAGCTGATCATCTCCGATCATCCGTTCGACTGTCTGGTCTGCGCCAAGTCGGGCGATTGTGAGTTGCAGGATCTGGCCCGCCAGTTTGGCATCCGCACCGTGCCCTATGGCGGTGAGCAGTCACACTACCGCAAAGACACCTCCCCCTCCATCATCCGCGATGTGGATAAGTGCATCATGTGCCGCCGCTGTGAGATGATGTGCAACGAGGTGCAGACGGTGGGTGCCCTCTCGGCGGTGAACCGCGGCTTCATGTCGGTGGTGGCTCCTGCCTTCGAGATGAATCTGGAGGATTCGCCCTGCACCTACTGCGGGCAGTGCGTCTCGGTCTGCCCCACCGGTGCACTCACCGAGGTGGACCACACCAATGAGATCATTCGTGCCCTGAGTGACCCGAAGAAGACCGTAGTGGTGCAGACCGCTCCGGCGGTGCGTGCCGCCCTGGGTGAGGAGTTCGGCCTGGAGCCGGGCACGCTGGTCACCGGCAGGATGGTCTCCGCACTGCGTGAGCTGGGCTTCGACCATGTGTTCGACACCGATTTCAGTGCCGACCTGACCATTATGGAGGAGGGTACGGAGCTGCTGCAACGTCTCCGTGGCCATCTGGCGGGAGATCCCAATGTGCGGCTGCCGATTCTCACCTCCTGCTGCCCCGGCTGGGTCAACTTCTTTGAACATAACTTCCCCGACCTGCTGGATGTACCCTCCACGGCCAAATCACCGCAACAGATGTTTGGCGCCATCGCCAAGAGCTGGTTTGCCGACAGGATAGGGGTGGAGCGTAAGGATCTGGTGGTGGTCTCCATCATGCCCTGCCTGGCAAAGAAGTATGAGTGTCAGCGCGATGAGTTCAGCGTGGATGGCAACCCCGATGTGGATTTCTCCATCTCCACGCGTGAGCTGGCCGCCTTTATCAAGCAGGCCAACATTGATTTCCTGAATCTGCCGGAAGGTGATTTCGACGATCCACTGGGTGAGTCCTCCGGTGCCGGCGTCATCTTCGGTAACACGGGAGGGGTGATCGAGGCTGCCTGCCGCACTGCCTACGAGCTGCACACCGGCAAGAGACTGGAGAAGGTGGAGTTTGAAGCGTTGCGCGGGATGGAAGGGATCCGCTCCGCCACGGTCGATTTCGACGGTCTGCCGCTTCGTATCGGCATCGCCCACGGGCTGGGCAATGCCCGCAAGCTGCTCGATGAGGTGCGCGAAGGACGCTCGCAATACCATGCCATTGAGATCATGGCCTGTCCCGGTGGCTGCATCGGTGGTGGGGGACAGCCATACCACCATGGGCGGAGTGAGATACTGGGACGGCGTGCGGCCGCAATCTACAGCGAAGATGAGCGCAAGTCCATCCGCAAGTCGCACGAGAACCCATCCATTATTCGCCTCTACCGGGAGTTCCTGGGTGAACCGGGCAGCCACAAGGCACACAGCCTGCTGCATACCGAATATTTCCCGAAGAACAACGAGGTGACCATCAATATGCAGAGTTAAAAAAGAATCGTATGAACCAGAAAATAAATTTAGCTCCCGAGGTCTTGGCCTGCATGGAGCATTTAAACGGAAGTGATGGTGTGGAGGTGGTTGTCAACCTCCCGAAGGAGAAGGTTGAACAGATCAACGCGATCTGCAACTCGTTCGACAATGATCCGCAGGAGCTGATCAACGTGCTGCACGAGACACAGCACCTGTTTGGCTACCTGCCTGCAGAGGTGCAGGATGTGATTGCCCATAACCTGCATGTTCCGGTGGCCCACGTCTATGGGGTGGTCACCTTTTACTCCTACTTCACCATGATCCCCAAGGGAGAACATCCCATCTCTGTCTGTACCGGCACCGCCTGTTACGTGCGGGGTGCGGAGAAGGTGCTGGAGGAGTTCAAGAAGGAACTTCACATCAAGGTAGGCGAGACCACCCCCGATGGCAGGTTCTCCATCAACTGTCTGCGGTGCGTGGGGGCCTGCGGACTGGCACCCGTGGTGCTGGTGGGGGAGAAGGTGTATGGCCGTGTCTCACCCGACGGGGTGAAGTCGATCCTGGCTGAGTACAACAAGTGAGGATGCGATGGTGAGGCCTGAGTCACCTTTCGCGTGCTACTGTTCCCTTCCCGTTCTCTTTTTGTAACGGGGGGAGTTGCCTTTGTGGTGGTAGCCAATCCGGTGGTCGATGGCCTGAAGCCTTTCATCCAGATAGTCGAGCTCCTCTTCGTCGTTCCTGGCGGAGAGGGGCTTGTTTTCATAAAGAAAGTAATCATCCCGGTATCGTGCCGGGGTGATATTGGGCATCAGCACGTTGGCGCCGATACGTATCGCCTTCTCCCTTCCCTCCTTTTCGATGGCCTGCAGGGCTGTGGTGGCCGCGATGTTGATGTCGGGCATCAGGATGCGTAGCAGCGCGATCATCCGCAGTGAGAGACGGAGACGTTCACTGAGGGGCAGCAGCTGGTGACGTTCCTCCCATAGAGGGGTGGCCGCGTGCTCTATGTAGGGACCCATGCCACACATGTCGATATCCATCTGTTTCATGAAGAGCAGGTCGTCCGCCAGATCCTCCACTGTCTGAAAGGGGAGCCCGATCATGACACCGGTGCCGGTCTGGTAGCCGGTATCTTTGAGTGCTTCCAGCGCCCGGATGCGACGGCCATAGCTGTGCTTCTCATCAGCGGGGTGCAGCTTTCCGTAGAGTTTCTCACTGGATGACTCGATGCGGAGCAGGTAGCGCTCGGCACCGCTCTCGAACCAACGTCGGTAGGTCTCTTTCGTCTGCTCGCCGCAGGAGAGTGTGATACCGATCTCACCGCCGGTAACTTTTTTTGCGTCACGCACGATCTTGTCGATCTGTCGCACAAAGGTAGGAGAGGAGCGCTCTCCCGACTGGATGGCCACAGAGCCGAATCCCTTCTCGTGCGCAAAGAGAAGGGAGCTCATCACCTCTTTGTGCGTCAGCCTGTAACGCTGCACCTTCCTGTTGGAGCAGCGGATGCCGCAGTAATAACAATCTTTTTCGCAGATATTGGAGAGCTCGATCAATCCCCGCAGGTAGACATTGTTGCCCACATAGGCTTGCTTGAGTGTGGCAGAACGGTGGAACAGCTCATTCTCTTCCTGACGGTCTGCTTTGAGGAAAGAGACAATCTGTTCGAGCGACAGCTCCCTGTGACCGGTCATCTCACTCATCCCTCAATAGGCTTTTGTCGTTGCTGTCATTGAAGATCGATATCTGTTGCCCCTTCTGTGTTTTTTTCAGACTCTTTTCCTTTTTGTCTCTCAGCATCGCTGTTGCCCGTTCGAAGATGCCGTTAAGGTAGGCCAGTGTCATCCCGTAGTTTGTGACGGGGATACCGGCACGAATGAATGGGCGCAGCCGGTTGTTCAGCTGCCTGCGGGTGACCATGCAGCCGCCGCACTGGATCACCAACGCATATTGTGAGATATTGCCGGGCAGGGGTGAGAGCCCGGAGACCACGGTGAAGTGCAGTGTATGGCCTGTGAATGCCCGCATCAGTTTCGGGATCTTCACTCTGCCGATGTCGTCGCAGCTACTGTGGTGGGTGCAACTCTCGAGCAACAGGATATGATCTCCCTCCTGAAGTTTCGAGATGTGCGGCGTTCCCGCCAGATAGGCCTCAAAATCACCCTTCTGTCGGGCAAAAAGGATGCTGAAGCTGGTGAGCGGGATCTCTTCCGGTAATAGTTGTGCGACCTCACCGAACAGCTGACTGTCGGTGATGGCCAGAGCAGGTTTGATGCCTTTGTCCAGGACGACAGGTAACTCGGTTTCCTTCACTACCACAGTGATACAGTCATGATCCAGTGCATCTCGGATCGCCTGATTCTGGGGCAGGATGAGCCGTCCCTCGGGTGCTTCACTGTCAATAGGGGTGATCATCAATACGATCTGTTGTGGAGTGACCAGGTCACCAATCAGTGACCTGTGGAGAAGTGCCGCTTGGGGAATGACCCGCTTCATCGCTTCCACCACCCTCCCCCTGTATGAGTCATCGCCGGTATGCAGATCGATGATCTCAGCAGTGGAATGTTGACCAATGACGGTTTGGGTGATGGCCGCAATCTTGGCGATATCTTTTTTGTTGTGCAGAATCAGGTATGGAACGTCCATCGCTGCAAACTGGTTGATCAGTTGTACCTCATACTCACCGAACTGATTCCCTGCTATCAGCAGCAGCGCACAGTCCACCTTGCTGATTACCTCCTGTGAGCGGCGGATGCGTTGTGATCCCAGCTCACCCAGGTCATCAATGCCGGCGGTATCAATCAACACGACAGGTCCGATACCCGGTATCTCCAGCGATTTTTTCACCGGATCAGTGGTGGTGCCGGGTAATGGAGAGACGATCGAGATATCCTGCCCCGTGAGCCAGTTGATCAGGGTGCTCTTACCGGTATTCCTGCGGCCAAAGATGCCGATATGGATACTGTTGCTGGTCATTGTGTAACGTTGATAGATTGATAGGTACGAGGTTCGATGTCAGACGTAAACCGCTAACCGCTTATCGCTAAAAATAGAGATCCCTCTCTCCCCGTTTGATCCGTTTGATCCGATCGTCTACTTCGACACCAACCGTCTCATTCAGTTGTTTCATGTTACGGTCGATCACTTCCCAGCCTTTCCTGGCAGTCTCTGCAGGAGCGTAGTCTACAAGGTATTCTGCCAGCGTGAGCATCGCGTTGGGGGTGCAGAACCGTTTGATGAAGCCCGGTACCGAAAATTCCATGAAGTGTTCACCGGTGCGTCCCAGCCGGTAGCAGGCGGTACAGAAGGAGGGCAGCATATCCTGTGCCAACAGCTCTTCAATGATTTCGTTCAACGAGCGATCGTCATGAATCAGGAATTGTTCCTTGTTGAGGTCCTGTTTTTGTTCCTTTTGGGTATATCCCCCCAGTTCAATGTGGGTGCCACCGTCGATCTGGGAGACCCCGAATTGTAGCAGCTCATCGCGTAGTGCTGCCGGCTCACGGGCAGTGAGGATCATTCCGGTGTATGGCACGGCAAGGCGGAGGATTGCCACCAGGCGTGAGAAATCCTCATCCGTTACGAAGTGACGATCGCCCAGGTGGAGCATCGAAGCGTCCTTGATCCGTGGGAAGGAGATGGTGTGTGGTCCTACGTTATAGCAGGCTTCCAGGTGGTTGGTGTGACGCACCAGTGCCATCACCTCAAATCGCCAGTCATAAAGGCCGAAGAGCGCACCGATACCCACATCGTCCAGCCCTGCTTCCTGAGCCCTGTCGAGCGCTGTGAGTCTATTGTTGTAGTCCGCTTTCTTCCCGCGGAGGTGGTACTGCCGGTAGGCTTCCGGGTGGTAGGTCTCCTGAAAGATCTGGTAGGTGCCTATCCCCGCCTCCTTCACGGTCCGGAATCCCTCGATGGTGAGAGGTGCGGCGTTGATGTTGACCCGCCTGATCTCCCCATTTCCTTTCTTTACCCTGTAAGCTGTTCGTACCGTCTCAGCAATGAACGCAGGGTCATACTCTGCATGTTCACCATATACCAGAATCAGTCTCTTCTGGCCGTTATCCTCCAGTGCTTCGATCTCTTTCACCAGCTCCTCCCCACTGAGTGTTTTGCGTAGCTGCGCTTTGTTTGAGGAGCGAAAGCCGCAGTAGGTGCATTCGTTCGAGCATTTGTTACCCACGTAGAGGGGTGCGAAGAGCACCACGCGGTTGCCGTAAATATTACGTTTCAGCTCCCGGGCACCCTCTTTGATCTTACGGATCTGTGAGGGGGTAGCAGCGTTGAGAAGTGTGGCCACCTCCCGCAGTGTGAGGCGGTGCTTGTTGAGTGAGCGGTCGATGACCCGATCCACTTCCTCATCGACGGGAGCAGTCCGATTGAGGAACGCCCATATCTCTTCCGCATCGATAAATGGTCTCATCGGTTCATCCGGTATGCGGTATGTTTCAGGTTTGAACTTCATGCAGCTCTGTGTTGGATGATGATAGACAAAGATACGGAAAAAATCAACGATGACTCCATTGTGATCATCCTATTTTTTAAGCTGTTCGCTGTGATCCTTTTTGAAAATTATGTACCTTTGCACTGAGTAAGCATTTTATTCAGAAAACAGTCTTTTCTGGATGATTTTGCTGACAAAAACAACCGATTCATGACAAAAGTCAACTTTAAGGGTTTGGGAGTGGCCCTGATCACTCCTTTTAACGACGACCGTTCCATTGATTGGGGAGCACTCTCCCGATTGATTGAGTTTCAAGTGGCAAACGGTACCGATTATATTGTTGCGCTCGGGACTACTGCCGAGACACCCACCCTTTCGAAAGAGGAAAAAAGGGAGGTGGTGCGTTTCATTGTTGAGAAGGTGAATGGACGAATCCCCGTGGTGAAAGGGGTAGGAGGCAACAACACCGCGGAGGTGGCAGAAGAGATGCAGAGCTGTGACATCACCGGCATCAGTGCATTTCTTTCGGTCACACCCTACTACAACAAACCCACCCAGGAGGGTCTCTACCGTCATTTTTGCTCCCTGTCACAAGCATCCCCGTTACCGATTATCCTGTACAATGTGCCGGGGCGTACCGGTGTCAATATGACCGCTGAAACTACGCTGCGTCTGGCGCGCAATTGCAACAATGTGATTGCTATCAAGGAAGCATCCGGTGATCTGAATCAGATAAAAGCAATCATCGACGGGGCACCGGCAGAATTCCAGGTGATCTCGGGTGATGACGCGGTTACCACCGACGTGATCGCATTGGGAGGTGTGGGGGTCATTTCCGTATTCGGGAACGCCTTCCCGAAAGAGATGGCCTGGCTGGTGAGTCATGCCCTGAATGGTGATGCGCTGCATGCCCGTAAACAGATGGAGGATGAGTTCAATACCTTGTTTCACCTGATATTCGTGGAGGGGAACCCCTCAGGGGTGAAGTCTCTGCTCAATCAACGGGGGATGGTACGCAATGTGGTACGCCTGCCACTGGTGCCGGTGAGCGAAAAAACGGCCCGTCTCATTCAACAGGAGCTAATAAAGCTTGGAATCTGACAAATATCTTCCTGTTTTTTTTACCTTTGCACGCAATCTTAAAACGACTGTTATGAAGCAGATATTCTACCTCGTCTCAATTTTCTTTGTAATGACAACAATCAGCTGTACACAGCAAAAAGCCACGCGACAAACGGAAAGCCTGGATCCCTCATTCATGGATACCACTGCTGCTCCCGGTGATAGTTTCTATCAGTATGCCACAGGCGGTTGGCAGCAGGCTAACCCTATACCCGACGAACATGCCCGCTATGGCTCTTTCGACAAACTGCGGGAGGAGAATCAGCAACAGATCCAGTCGCTGATTGAAGCACTCGGCAGTGAGAAGCATGCTTTCGGATCGAATGCACAGAAGGTGGGAGATCTCTACCGGATGGGTATCGACAGCATCCGGCTGAACGAACAGGATGCCTTACCGATCCAGCCACAACTGGAGGCGATTGCTGCGGCAAAAGATAAGCAGGATGTGATTCGCCTGATGGCACGGGTGAGTCGTTATGCCGGAAATCCCTTCTTCGGCTTCACAGTGGGACCGGACGATAAAAACAGTTCAATGAACATTGTGCATCTCTATCAGTCGGGTATTGGTATGGGCGATCGTGACTACTACCTGCTGGAAGATGATCATTCCCGGTCGTTGCGGGATGCCTATCTCAAGCTGATGAAAACGCAGTTCCGGAATGCGGGTTGGGATGAGGCGAAATCAGTGCAGGCTGCAGAGAATGTGTTACAGATCGAGACGGCACTGGCGAAAGCCCATATCACCCGTGAGATGCGACGCATCCCGGAACTCAATTACCACATGATGCGGGTGGAGGAGCTCCCTGTAAGGGTAGCACCCTTCGACTGGGATCTCTACTTCGCTGAAGCCGGTGCGCCCGGACTGGACAGCCTGAACGTGTCGCATCCGGCACCGGTCAAGGCGGCAATAGAGATTATTGACCAGGAGCCGCTGGAGCAGTTACAGGATTATCTTAGCTGGAAGGTGATTAACTCGGCTGCAAACTACCTGAGCGATCCGTTCGTAGAGGCCAATTTCGAGTTCTACGGCAAGACACTCAGCGGCAGTAAGGAGCTGCGTCCCCGTTGGCGCAGAACCATTGATGCAGTTAACGGTGCCCTTGGTGAAGCAGTTGGACAGCTCTACGTGGAACAATATTTTCCTCCTCAGGCCAAGGAGCGAATGCTCACTCTGGTGAACAATCTCTCGGTATCACTGGGAGAACGGATCGGTCAGTTGGAGTGGATGAGCGACGAGACCAAGGCTAAGGCTCATGAGAAGCTGGCTACCTTCACCGTGAAGATTGGTTATCCCGACAAGTGGAAAGATTACACACCGCTGGAGATCCGCGATGACTCTTACTGGCAGAACAGGGTGCGCGCCTCCGAGTTTGAATATGGGGAGATGATCAGCGAACTGGGACTGCCGGTGGATAAGAGTAAGTGGTATATGTCACCACAGACCGTGAATGCGTATTACAATCCATCTTCAAACGAGATCTGCTTCCCTGCGGGAATCCTGCAGCCTCCCTTCTTCTATATGGAAGGTGATGATGCGATCAACTACGGCGGCATCGGTGTGGTGATCGGGCACGAGATGACCCACGGTTTTGATGACCAGGGACGCAAGTTCGACAAAGAGGGCAATTTGTCTGACTGGTGGACAGCCGATGATGCCACCCGTTTTGAGGAGCGCACCAGGGTGCTGGTGGACCACTTCGACGGGATCACAGTGTTGGATACTGTGCGAGCCAACGGCACTTTCACCCTCGGTGAGAACATCGCCGACCAGGGTGGACTGCAGGTTTCCTATAATGCCTTCATGAAGACGAAGCAGGCAACGAAGGGTGAACCGATCAACGGCTTCAACCCGGCACAGCGTTTCTTCCTTAGTTACGCCACTCTATGGGCTGGTAACGTGCGGGATGCGGAGATCCTGCGCCTGACCAGAATCGATCCCCACTCACTTGGTAAATGGCGCGTCGACGGTGCTCTACCCCACGTGGATGCATGGTACGACGCTTTCGGCATCACCTCCTCCGACCCCCTCTGGCTGCCCGAAGAAAAACGAGCCGCCATCTGGTAACCATTTACGAATCAACCAATCAACCAATCATCAAATCAACCAATCAATCCATATGTTTTCAGGAATTGTAGAAGAAGCGGCCACGGTGGTCGCACTGAACCGGGAGAAAGGGAACCTGCATATTACACTGCAGTGCTCCTTCACTGATGCGCTGAAGGTAGATCAGAGCATCTCCCACAACGGAGTATGCCTTACCGTGGTCTCCATTGAGGGTGAACGGTATACCGTAACAGCCATTCGTGAGACGTTGGAGCGATCCAACCTGGGGTTGCTCGAGGTGGGCAGCAAGGTAAACCTTGAGCGCAGCATGCTGATGAACGGCCGCCTCGACGGCCACATCGTACAGGGACATGTGGATCAGACCGCCCGCTGCCGGTCGGTGACCGAAGCGGATGGGAGCTGGTATTACACCTTTGAGTATGCATTCGATCCTGAGATGGCTAAAAAGGGTTACCTGACGGTTGACAAAGGATCTGTCACCGTGAATGGAGTGAGTCTGACGGTGGTTGAGCCCACTGAAAATAGCTTCAAGGTCGCCATCATCCCCTATACCTATGAATACACCAACTTTCATCAAATCCGGGAGGGTTCAGTGGTGAACCTGGAGTTCGACATCATTGGTAAATATATCAGTCGTATCGTGGCTTTACAAGGATAAAATGGATTTTCTGGAACTGGTATCCACCCGGCAGAGCGACCGGGCTTTCGACCCCGACCGTCCGGTTGAGAGGGAGAAGATTGAGCGCATCCTGGAGGCTGCCCGTCTGGCTCCTTCGGCTTGTAACGCGCAGCCCTGGCACATGATCGTGATCGATGACCCGGAGCTGAAGAACAGGGTAGCTGATGCCACCTCTGCCCGGGCGCTGGGGATGAATCATTTCACGAAACAGGCTCCCGTGCATATCCTGTTGGTGGAGGAGCGGGTGAATCTCACCTCCGGCATTGGGGGATGGGTTAAGCAGAAAGACTACGCCCAGATGGACCTGGGGATACTGGCAGCCCATATCACGCTGGCAGCTCACGCCGAAGAGTTGGGATCCTGTATCCTGGGGTGGTTCAACGAGACGAAGATGCGCGAGTTGCTGTCCATCCCCGACAACAAGAGGGTCTGGCTCGACATTGCCATTGGATACAGCCGGCAACCCCTTCGCTCGAAAAAACGAAAGGCTTTGCAGGAGGTGGTTTCATACAACGGTTACAAGCATAAGTGGGAGCCGTTAACCGATACAGAGAGATCGGAATGAATCGTTTATAATCATTAAACTTTAATCTTTTTAACAACAAGAGCCAGGGGTTTTGTTGGTGGCATCGCAAAAATATGTCATCTTTGCACTCTAAAACAGTTTTTTAAACAGGCTGCCAAGAGCTGGTTCAACTACCGAAACAAATGAATAGCAGAAAAAAAAGGGTCTTTTCTCTGATCACTTTTCTATCGATAACCGTTGTCATTTTTGCGCAACAAGTGGGTTCCAATTCCCCATACAGCAGGTATGGCTACGGATCGCTGTCGAATCCGTCCCTGGGCGCTTCTGAAGCGATGGGTGGTATCAGCTACGGATTGAGACGCAGCCAGCAGGTCAACCCGGGTAACCCGGCTTCCTATTCAGAGCTTGACTCACTCACCTTCATCTTCGACATGGGGGTGTCGGGTCATCTGGCTCATATGAATGATGGCAGCAATAAACGTGATTTTTATAACGGTAATCTCGATTACGTGGCCATGCAGTTTCCGCTGCTTCGTAACGTGGGTGCCAGCATCGGTCTGTTGCCTTATTCCAAGATGGGATACAATTATGGGGGAGCACGCTCCCTTTCTAATATCCAGTATCTGGAGAGCTACCGCGGTACGGGCGGTTTGACACAAATCTATGCTGGTGTTGCCTGGGAGCCGGTCGAAAACCTCTCCGCGGGAGTCAACATATCCTATCTCTTTGGTAGTTTCTCCCGCAGCAGTGTGGTGACACCAATAGCTACTTCAGCCCTGGTGACAGAAGATAAACATCAATACTCCCTTCGCAACCTTAAATATGATCTCGGTTTACAATATCGCATCGGAATAGACAAGAACCGTTCTTTGACCCTGGGTGCAGTCTATACACCGGCTATCCATGCGAAAGCAGATGTAAACAACTCGATCCTGCTCTACAGTGGTGATCCTTACGATAATCCGTGGCTCACCCCATCCGGTGAGATCACCAACGACACGGTGAGGGGAGTCTCTTTCGATCTGCCTCATAGCTTTGGCCTGGGATTCACCTACACGAACGGCCGGTTGTTGTTCGGTCTGGATGGTACATACCAGATGTGGAACGAGGCTGACTATCCTGGTATGCTCGACGGCCTCTCAGGCTCAGAGCGCTACAACGATATGATACGCATCAATTCCGGTGTGGAGTATGTGATTGATCCGGTAAGCCAGAACTACTTCCACCGTATCCGTTTCAGGGGGGGGGTCTCCTATTCAAACGCCTACACCAATTTCTCTGTAGTCAATCCCGATAGCGGTTTGAGTGCCGGCATGGGCAGCTACCGCGAATATGGAGTGAACGTAGGTCTGGGGTTACCCTTCCGTGATTACATGAGTGGTCATGTATCGATGCTCAATATTGGCTTTGGCTATTCCAGACAGGAGCCTGATGCGAAGTTCATGATCCGTCAGGATATGTTCAAGATATCTCTGAACATGAACATCAATGAGTTTTGGTTCTTTAAGCGACAGTTTAACTAATGTGAAGCTCTTTTTATGAAGGGGACTAAAGTGAAGATTAAACTATTCTTTTAACATTTAGTCCAATTCTCAAAGAATGGAAGTAGAACAACTTTAAACAAACAAAGCATATGAAAAGATTAATCGTATCGGTATTCGTGGCTACCCTGTTGGTAGCGGGTGCCACTGCCCAGAAAGCTGACTATGATCCGGTGAAGGCTCCTTACGGACACGGACAGGATAGTATCAGCTGTCGTGAGAACCTGAGTCTCATGCAGACTGCTGCCAAGGCCGAAGCTTATGAGAGTGCACTTGGACCCTGGAACGCAGCCTACAATAACTGTCCTGCCTCCAGTAAAAATATCTATATCTATGGACCCCGCATATTCAAGGCACTTCATGCCTCAGCCACCGACGAAGCAAAGAAGAAAGAGTATCTTGACAAGGTGATGGAGATCTATGATAACCGCATGAAATATTTCGGGGATGATGATGCCAAGGGAACGATCCTGGCATATAAGACCTACGACTATATGGAGCTGATGGGTGACAAGACTGATCAGAAGGTGATCTACGACTGGCTGGGTGAGGCTGTCAACGAGATGAAGGCTGAGATGTATCCGTTGGATGCCTATTCCTACTACATGGTGGCCTCACTGACACAGTACCTCATCGACAACAGCAACAAGGATCAGTATATCACCGATTACTTCTCAGTGGTGGGTCATGTGGATCAGGCCATCGCCAATTATAAGGCAGCCGGTGATCAGGCAAACGCTGATTACCTGGGAATGGTGAAAGAGGGGATTGTGAAAGGGTTTGTGGCCAGTGGCGCCGGTGACTGCAAGACACTCAACGAATATTACGCCGACAAGGTGGAGCCCAACAAGGCCAACAAGGAGTTCCTGAATGAGGTGCTCGATGCCCTTGCTTCAGTGGGATGTACCGAGTCCGATCTCTATTTCACTGCATCAGAATATCTTCACATTCTGGAACCCTCCGCCAGTGCTGCGCTGGGGCTTGCCAACAAGAGCCTGCGTGATAAGGACTATGACACAGCTGTGAAATATTATTCAGAGGCTGCAAGGTTGGAGAGTGACAAGAACAAATCATCCGATTATATGATGCAACTCGCGGGTATATTCTCCAACCAACGCAACTTCGCCCGTGCCAGACAAGCCGCCTACGATGCACTGGAGTACAATCCCAACAACGGTGAAGCTTACGTCCTGATCGGTCAGCTCTATGCCAGCTCAGCCAACAACATCTTCTCCGAGCCCGAGAAGGCAGGTCTGGTTTATTGTGCCGCCGTTGACAAACTGCAGAAAGCACGTTCGGTGGATCCCAGTGTAGCAGGAAAAGCCAACAGCCTGATCAACCGCTATTCAGCTGCTTACATGGATACGGAGACTGCCTTCATGATGGGGTTCAAAGCCGGCGAAACGGTATACATCCCTGGGTGGATCGGTGAATCGACCACGATACGGTTACGATAAAAAAGAGGATGGTGTAAGGTGTTGAAGATACAACACAACATATTCAATAAAGCGTGCATAACAACCATTATAGCAATGGTTGTTATGTCGCTTTTTTTCGTTTCCTGCAAGGATAAAGATGAGAACCTCGTACCTCTCCGCTACGATCCGGAGAAGGTGCCAACCATGATCACTGATTCTGTTACCACACTAATCTCCGATTCAGGTATCACCCGCTACAAACTGATTGCCGATGAGTGGCAGGTGTTTGACAAGGCTGGTGAGCCATACTGGTATTTCCCCCGCGGAATTTATCTGGAACGATTTACACCTGATTTCAATATTGAAGCAACTGTCATAGCCGATACCGCCTGGTTCTATAACAAGAAGGAGCTATGGAAGCTGAAGAAAAATGTGCATGTGGAAAATATGAAAGGTGAGTTGTTCGATAGCGAGGAACTGTTCTGGGATCGGAAGAAGCAGAGGGTCTACTCCGAAAGCTTTATCGTGATTAAACGCGGAGAGACAGAGATCAAAGGGTTTGGCTTTGAGTCAAATCAACAGATGACCGATTACCGAATCTTCCGTCCCCACGATGGGAGGTTGCCTTTCACCGACAATGCTCCGGCCGATTCCCTGATAGTGGGTGTTGACACCCTCAATCCTGTTTCGCCGCATGGATCCATGGATCAGATAGACACAATCCAAACGCAATGACAGCATCTGTAATCACTGCCTGGCTGATTGCCTCCTCCCTCCTGTCTCTTTTTTTCTCAGGAACAGAAGCGGCTTTTGTCTCCTCCGATAAGCTTAAATATGCGATACAGGATAAAGATGGAGGTTCTCTCTCCCTTTATCAGTCGCTGTTTGGTCATCCCAAGCAGTTCCTGGCTACACTGCTGGTGGGTAAGGTGATGGCCATGGTGATGCTGTTCACTTTCGCTATGTTGTTCTATCAAACAAGCGTTGATGGTGCGGGTTCATTTTCACAAATGGCTCTTTTCATTCTTTCTCTTATCTTCCTTTTTTTGCTTATTGATCTGTTCATACCGCGTGTACTGTTTCAGCGCAATGCCAATTTTTGGTTAAGGTTGTTTCTCCTGCCGGCTTTTCTTTTCTATATCCTGTTTTATCCTCTGGCACGTTTTTCTATTCTGTTGTCGAAAGGGTTCGTCCGGATTTTTGGCATCCGTTCCCCTGAAACGGATGGCACTCTATATAGCCACAGGGATCTCGATGCATTTGTAAGGAACGGCATTCATGAGCTGGCCGGAGAGGAGGAGATGGATGCTGAAGTGAAGATATTCAGGAATGCACTTGATTTCTCCACCCTGAAAATCAAAGACTGTATGGTGCCACGTGCCGAAATTGTGGCGGTGAGTGTCGATACCGATACGGAAACACTGAAAGATAAATTCATTGAAACAGGTCTCTCCCGCATCCTGGTATACAGGGAGGATATTGACAACATTCTGGGTTACATCCATATCTGGGAGATCTTCAGCCAACCTGCCGACTGGACAGCCAGTGTGGCATCTATCTCGTTCGTTCCTGAGAGCATGTCGGCGAAACAGCTGATGAGCGATCTGATGCAGCAGCACAAGAGCATTGCCGTGGTGGTGGATGAATTCGGTGGCACCTCCGGCATTGTGACGATGGAGGACCTGGTGGAGGAGATATTTGGTGAGATTGAGGATGAGTATGATGTAAAGTCGGATTTCATCAAACGAGAGGGAGAGCATACTTATGTCCTGTCCGGTCGTGTGGAGATTGATCAGCTGAATGAAAACTATCACCTTGATTTGCCCGCGTCAGACGCATACTCCACCGTGGCCGGTTATCTGCTCCACCATACCCAGCGTTTCCCCAAGACATATGAAACCGTGATCATCGGAAAATATACCTTTAAAATACTGAAAGTTACGGCCCGAAAAATTGAGGTGGTACGTCTGCATACGGATGACACGGGAGCACCGAAATGATTTTTTTCCAATCCGGACACTATACTTTTCCTGAAAATAACGGTATATCTGCTTTATTTTTACTAACTTCGCACCCTTATTTGAATCAGATTACATATTACCTTTTAAACAGCACTAAAGATTAGTTAAATGGCTACTTTACAGAAGATTAGAGATAAGGGCACACTGCTGGTCATCGTTATTGGGGTGGCATTGCTTGCCTTTGTTTTGGGAGACTTGCTTACCTCCGGCACCACCCTTTTCGGGAGGGCACAGGATAAGGCATTTGTGGTGAACGGCAAAGTGATATCAACCAAGGAATATGCCGACAAGATTACCCAGTTTGAAGAGTTTCAGAAGATGGTGAGCGGTCAGAGTTCGCTGGATGAGAACACTTCGGCACAGATTCGCGAGGCGGTCTACCAGCAAATGGTACGTCAGCAGCTGGTGGCAGAGCAGACCGATAAGCTGGGACTTCATGTGAGCAAGGAAGAACTTAACGACCTGGTGCATGGAGCTTCTATCTCTCCCGTCTTGCAGCAACTACCCTTCTTCGTGGATCCACAAACAGGTATGTTCAGCCGTACCGCATTGGTCGACTTCCTCAACACCATTAACATGCCGAGCCCCAACCCGGAAGAGCAAGCAATTGTGAACCAGTACAAGTCGTTGTGGCTTTTTATTGAAGATATGGTCAGGACACAGCGACTGGAAGAGAAATATATCTCGCTTCTCTCGAGTGCCGTGGTTGCAAACGATGTAGAGGCAAAGAACAGCTTCGATCTTTCACAGCAAAATGCTGAGATGACCTATGCCGTACAGAACTATTTTACCCTGCCTGACTCATCGGTGACGGTTACCGATCAGGAGATCAAAGCTTATTACAACAAGCACAAGGATTCCTATCGTCTGGAAGCTCCACTGGTCAAGATCTCTTACTTCACGAAGCAGGTGGCCCCCAGTGAAGAGGATTATGCTGAGGTGGAAGCGGAGTCTCATGTGGCATTTACCGAACTGCAGCAGACACAGAACCCTGCCACAGTGGTGGCTGATTACTCTCAGGTGCCCTATCGTGATGTCTTTATGAGTGAATCGATGCTGACGCCCGATCAGATTGAATTTGTGCGCAGTGCAGCTATCAATGAGTTGTATGGTCCGGTACGTGAGGATGACTCCTATCAGATCGTCAAGCTGATTGACAGGACTGTCGCTCCCGATTCAGTTCATTTTCGCATGATGACCATCCCCAGCGGTACCATGGTAGGTCAGGATTCGATCGTGACCCGTTTTACTGACAGCCTCTACAACGTGATCAGTGAAGGACAATCATTTGCAGCAGTAGCCAACAGTCTTAATCCAAACTCCAATGGCGGCGATGTAGGTTGGGCCAGGGAAATGGATCTGATTTCTTTTGGAGGAGCAGAGATGGTTGAAGCGGTGTTCAGCACCCCCGTGGGTGAACTGGTGAAGCTTTCATTGCCTGGACAGCAGGTGATCCTTCAGATAGAGGAGCGAACCCGCCCGGTGAACAAGTATAAGGTGGCCATTATCGATATGCCGGTGTTGGCCAGTGAGAAAACCTCCAATAATATTGACAATGAGTTGAACCAGCTTGTCTCCACACCCGAGGTGGGAGCCAAGTTCAATGAGCTGGCTTCAGAAAAGGGCTTTTTTGTGATGCCCAATATTACGGTTTCAGCCAATGAATTCACGCTGGCGCAGATACCCGGCACGCGTCAGGTGATCACCTGGGCTGCCAACGAGAAAAAGCCGGGAAGTGTGAAGAAATTCGATCTCACCAACCTGCGTGTGGTAGCTCGTGTGGATCAGGTGATCCCCTCCGGCACCGCACCTCTCTCGGAAGTCTCTGACCGTATTCGCACCCAACTGGTCAATGAGAAGAAAGCAGAGAAGATCATCGCGGATCTGAAGGATCAGAACCTTACAGATCTCGATGCCTATGCGGAAGCAATGAACAGCCGTACTGATACGGTACGTTTTGTCAATTTCAACACGCAGAACATTACCGGTCTGGGTTATGAGCCGGTGATGAACGCTGTCTCCGCTTTTGCGCCGCTGAACAGTGTGGTGGGACCCCTCAAAGGGAACATGGGTGTCTATGTGGTGACGGTGACCAATCGTACACAGGGCAGTGAGAGCTATGATGCCGAATCGCAAAAACGCGGTATGATGGATGAGAATGCCTATCGCATGCAGATGCAGTCGATAGAGGTGCTGAAACAGAAGCTGGGTGTGGAAGACAACCGTTACCGATTCTTCTGATCCTGTTTCCGGATTTTTCGTCCGCGGTGATTATAAGGGATGGCTTCAATATTTGAGGCCATCTTTTTTGTTTCTGATTCGATCTAATACTATTTGTCTATTAAATACCGCTGCTCTTCACGAGAATACCACCGAGGGTGGTATGAGAGGTTGGAAAACGAAAGTAGGAAGAAAACTACTTCGTTTTCCTCCTACCCGATTGGATCCTTTGATAAGATTACTGTATCTCGATTTTGCCTCTCTGTTCAAGTTGCAGCGTTTTGCTGGGCTGGTCACATACTTCCGTCGGACCGAAGTACTGTATGGGACCCGGATAGACATAATCGGTTTCTATCGCCCACTTGTCGCGTTGGCTAACGAAGTAGTTGAATGGCTCACCGTCGAGCTCTACCAGAGCTTTCTGGATCACCGGTTTCATCTCGCCGTGACGACGTTCCATGTTCATCATCATGGTGATGGGTATGCCGCCTGCAATCCATTCTCCTGCCTGGGCGGTGGTGTTGCGTACCGATGACATATAACCTGTTTTGCCGGCAGCTACCAGCATCGATGCGGTATAGCCAAGAGAGTAGCAGTAGTCGGCATCGTAATTGGAAGGGGCCGCACAGCGTCCTTCGTAACCGAAGAAGTGGGTGATGGTAGCAAACTTACCGTTATATTTCCCCTCTTTCTTCCACTGATCGAGTTTTTTCTTAACCATCTCGGCCAGCAGTTTTTCCGTTTCGATGAGCGACACCTGCACGTTGCCGTGCGGGTCACGGTCGAGGGTGAGCTGGCGGGCCACTGTCTCGGGCAGACTGGCGTAGATCTCCGCATTCTCCGCTGACAGCTTGCTGATGATATAATCGCGTTTGCCGGAACGGCGTACCAGGTCGAATTCCTCCTGGTTGTGTGCAAGGAAGTCGTTCAACTCGCTGATCAGCTTCTTCATGGCGGGGATGAACTCGATGAGCCCTTCCGGGATAATGACCGTTCCGAAGTTCATCCCATTCTCTGCACGTTTTGCGATCACAGTGGCGATGTCGTCGATGATCTGGTCGAGCGACCACTCTTTTGCTTCCACCTCTTCCGAGACGATGCACACGTTGGGGTGTGTCTGCAGGGCACATTCCAGTGCAATATGAGACGCTGAGCGGCCCATCACTTTGATGAAGTGCCAGTACTTGCGTGCGGAGTTGCAATCCCGCTGAATATTGCCTATCAGCTCTGAGTATACCTTGCAGGCAGTATCAAAACCGAAAGAGGTCTCAATCTGTTCGTTCTTGAGGTCCCCGTCGATGGTCTTGGGACAGCCAATCACCTGAACGCCGGCGTTGATGGAGGCGTAATATTCCGCCAGCACACAGGCGTTGGTGTTGGAATCATCGCCGCCAATGATTACCAGGGCCTTGATATTCAGTTTTTTCAGGATCTCCAGCCCTTTGTCGAACTGCTCCTTTGTCTCCAGCTTGGTACGTCCCGAGCCGATGATATCGAAACCGCCGGTATTGCGGTATTCATCGATGATCTCATCGGTCAGTTCTTTGTACTGGTGGTCTACCAGTCCCCCGGGGCCCAGAATGAAGCCGTAAAGCTTGCTGTCGGGGTGCAGTCGTCTGATACCGTCGAAGATACCGGCGATTACGTTGTGCCCTCCGGGAGCCTGTCCGCCGGAGAGGATCACACCCACATTGTGGGGGGTGTCTGTGCCGGGTTTACCGGTGCTACCTGCGAAGGTGACGATCGGCATCCCGTAGGTGTGGGGGAACAATTTCTGAATCTCTGCCTGGTCGCGTACCGACTCGGTGGCCGCACCCTCTTCAATTTTCACGTTACCCTTCAATCCTTCGGGCATCTTGGGCTCGTAACCAGCCCTCGCAATTTGTAAAGCGCTTTTTGTCATTGGAATGAATTTTATAGTGATGATATTCTTTGTTTCTGTGCAGAATCAATTGAAGCATCAAAAATAGCTTTTTTTCGGCAAACGGGGAAATGTAACACCATATAAAACGAGGGAGAACGTCCCATAGAGTTCATTTTTCTTTTTCCTGTGGAGTAATACCCATTTCCACGAAAATTGTTGGTTTAGACGAACAATTTTACCATCTTTACCATTTATATCATTATTCACAGCAATTTTGACCGATGGATGCCAAAAATGAACTAGGTAACATGGATATGGAAGCCATTGAGGCTTTGTATCAGAAGTATAAGGAGTCGCCGGAGAACGTGGAGGAGAGCTTTCGCTTTTTCTTTCAGGGATTTGATCTGGCTACCGCTCACTATCCCTCCAGACCGAAGGAGGTGAGAGAGCAAAATGGTCATTCGCCCAAGGAGATCGCCGTGATGCGGCTGATCAACGGTTACCGGCGGCGTGGCCATCTCTTCACCAAAACCAATCCGGTGCGTACCCGACGCAGCTACTCACCCACACTGGCGATCGAGAATTTCGATCTCTCGGAGGATGATCTCGATACACTCTTTGAAGCCGGCAAGGAGATAGGCCTTGGCAAGACCAGCCTGCGCAAGATCATTGCGCACCTTGAAGAGACCTACTGCAAGTCGATCGGCGTGGAGTATCGCTATATGACCAAGCCGGAGATCGTGCAGTGGTTGCAGGTGAAGATGGAGGGCAGTCGTAACAGCGAGACCTTTACAAAAGAGGCGAAACTGCGGATCCTGGATCGTTTGATTGAGGCATCCGGGTTTGAAGATTACCTGCATAAGAAGTTCGTGGGGCAGAAGCGGTTCTCACTGGAGGGCTCCGAGTCAATTATTCCCGCACTGGATGGGATGATCTCCCATGCAGGTCTCTACGACGTGAATGAGCTGGTGCTGGGCATGGCACACCGTGGGCGGCTCAATGTGCTGACCAATATCATGAAGAAACCCTATTCAGAAGTATTTCGTGAGTTCAACGCCCAGAACTATGAGGAGGAGATCAAATATGGCGATGTGAAATACCACCTGGGTTATAACAACACCATCGACTATGAGGGTCGCACCATCTCCATCAGCCTGGCGCCCAACCCGTCGCATCTCGAAGCTGTTGGACCGGTGATGGAAGGGATTGCGCGGGCAAAGCTGGAAAACGAACATGATTTCACTGATGATGCGGTGCTGCCCATCCTGGTACACGGTGATGCCGCCATTGCCGGTCAGGGAGTGGTTTATGAGACCATTCAGTTCTCAAAGCTGCAGGGCTACAAGACAGGTGGCACGATCCATATTGTGATCAACAACCAGGTGGGCTTCACCACCAGTTACCTTCAGGGCCGCTCCAGCACCTACTGTACGGACGTGGCCAAGGTGACCCAGTCGCCTGTGTTTCACGTGAACGGCGACGACATCGAGGCGATGGTCTATGTGGCGAAGCTGGCACTTGAGTTCCGTCAGATGTTCAACATCGATGTCTTCATCGATCTGCTCTCCTACCGTAAATATGGTCACAACGAGGGGGATGAGCCACGATTCACGCAGCCGGAGTTGTATGAAATCATCGCCAGACACAAGAATCCGCGCGACATCTATGCTGAGAAACTGATCGGGGAAGGAGTGATCTCTCTACAGGCTTTCAAAGAGCGGGTGGCAGCCTTCCATCAGAAGCTGGAAGAAGCGTATGATGCCTCTCTTTCCACCAGTCGGCTCAACCTGCAACCCTTTTTCGCCGGCATATACAAGGATATACGCTTTCCTGAGGTGACTGATTTTGAAAAACCCACGGAGACCCGTATCCCGAAGGAGCTGTTCCTGCAATTGGCGGAGCGGATCACCACACTGCCGGATGACCGGAAGTTTTTCAATAAGACGTTACGCTTGTTTGCCCAGCGTGCAGCGATGATCAAGAGTGATTCTTACGACTGGGCCATGGGTGAGCTGATGGCATACGCATCACTGGCGTGGGAGAGACATACGGTACGATTGAGTGGTCAGGACTCTGAACGGGGCACCTTCTCGCACCGTCATGCTGAGATCATCACCGAGGATGGCCAGGAGAAATATTTTCCTTTGAAGAAACTGGGTGGAGAACAGGCTGCCGTGCGTGTCTACAACTCGCCACTCAACGAATATGGTATCCTGGGGTTTGAATATGGCTACGCACTGGCACACCCTGAGGGACTCACCATCTGGGAGGCACAGTTTGGTGACTTTTACAATGTGGGACAGGTGATCGTGGATCAGTATATCGCTGCCGCACAGGAGAAGTGGGGTATCAAGTCGGGGCTGGTGATGCTGCTGCCCCATGGCTACGAGGGTCAGGGTGCCGAGCATTCCAGTGGGCGCCTGGAACGATTCCTCAGTCTCTGTGCCAACCTGAATCTTCAGGTGGTGAACTGCACCACACCGGCCAACTTCTTCCATGTGTTGAGACGACAGCTCCATCGCGATATCCGGGTTCCGCTGATCCTCTTCACACCCAAGAGCCTACTGCGTCATCCGGAGTGTACCTCCTCTCTATCCGACTTCACCGAGGGTGACTTTCGGGAGGTGATTGGTGATGCGGTTGCCGGCGACGCGTCGAGGGTGAGACGGCTGCTGTTCTGTAGCGGTAAGATTTATTACGAGCTGGAAGCGGCACGACGTGAGGCTGAGAAGGATGACCTTGCGATCATCCGGATTGAGCAACTCTATCCCTTCCCGGAGAAGCAGCTGAAAGCGGTGACGGCGGGCTATCCTGCGGACGCCGAGTGGGTATGGGTGCAGGAGGAACCCCTCAATATGGGAGGGGCTACTTTCATTAAGCAGCAACTGGGCGATTGTCGTCTGCGGCTCATCGGTCGTCCCGCCAGCGGTGTCACGGCTGAAGGGTTGACAGCACAGCATAAGATCAATCAGGCAACGATCATCCAACAGGCGATCGACACCACATCGCATTGATGCAACTCTCAATCTATATCAATCGAAGTCAAACTGAGTCAATCTCATTCAATCATAAAAACAATGGCAAAAGTAGAGATCAAGATACCGAGTCCCGGAGAATCAATCACCCATGTTGAACTCACACGCTGGCTGGTGGCCGATGGTTCAGTAGTCAGGAAGAACAGCGAGATCGCCGAGCTGGAGTCGGAAAAAGCAACCCTGATGCTGGTGGCCGACGAATCGGGCAGGATCACCTTCAAGGCTCCCGAGGGGGAGATGCTGGAGGTGGGCGCGGTGGCCTGTGTGATCGATACTTCGGTGCAACCCGAAGAGACAGGAGTAGAGACTGAACCGGTGGCAGAATCATCCAATGAGAGTGTCCCTGACGAACATACCGAAGAGGTCGAAGTCCAGGAGATGGAAAAGCCGGCTGTAAAAGCTGAGACGACGCAGGGAACCCCTTCGGAGGGTCCCGCCCCCGCCTACGACCAGGTGAAGATGACGCCGCTGGCCGCGAAGATGATGGAGGAGAATGGTCTCTCAGTGGAGGATGTGATTCAGGGACTCCGTCGTCTCAGAGGTGAAGATGTGGAGGCGGTGATGACCACTGCAGGCTCAGCCGCTCCTGCCAGCCTGCGACACCCGGCAAGCAGGGAGAGCCGCAGTGAGCGGATGAGCTCGCTGCGTCGTAAGCTGAGCGAACGGCTGGTGTCGGTGAAGAATGAGACCGCCATGCTCACCACCTTCAACGAGGTGGATATGAAACCGATTATGGATCTACGCAAGCGTTATCAGAATCAGTTTGTGGAGAAGCATGGCATCAAGCTGGGGATGATGTCTTTCTTCCTGAAGGCCTGTGCTCTTGCCCTGCGCGAGTATCCCAACGTGAATGCCATGATGGATGGTGAGAACCTGGTGACCTACGACTATGCCGATATCTCAGTGGCGGTGAGTGCACCCAAGGGGCTGATGGTGCCGGTGATCCGCAATGTGGAGAGTCTCACCCTGGCGGAGATTGAGAAGGCCATCGCCTTGGTGGCTGAGAAGGCGCGCAGCGGCAAGCTGTCGATCCCGGAGATGACCGGGGGCACTTTTACCGTGACCAACGGGGGGGTGTTCGGTTCCATGATGTCGACACCTATCATCAACCCCCCGCAGTCGGCCATCCTGGGGATGCACAACATCCTTGAGCGGCCGGTAGCCGTTGAGGGTCAGGTGGTGATCCGGCCGATGATGTATGTGGCCCTGTCGTACGATCACCGGGTGATTGATGGCAAGGACTCTGTCAGCTTCCTGGTACGGGTGAAACGTCTGCTGGAGAGTCCCCTGGAGTTGCTGTTCAGTGGCAGCAGCGGGGAGAAGGCCCTGCTGGATCTATAACCGGTGTTGGATGTTTAACTGTATAGACTCTTACAGGTGTATGCAAACACTTATTCTGATCGCCCTACGATGGTGAAGCGGGCGAACTTGAGCAGCAGCTGCTTCTTGCCGGCCGATTCAAAATCGACAAAAGCACGGCGATCGCTGCCACCCATCTCGATGGTGGTGACCACACCGCGACCAAACCGTTCATGCTCGATGGTATCGCCTTCCTGGAGCTCTTTTGCCTCCTTCGAGAGTGGAATAGAAGATTGTGTCTGTTGAAGGGGCACCCCTTTTTTAGGAGGCGTGATGCTCCGTTGCTTTTCAAGCCGCTGATCCCGCATCGACCCCCAGAAATCGTCTGCCTCAGCTGCACGGGCCATGCCGGAGGTGGTCTGCCGGTCCATGTTGAGATAGGCCGGATCGATGTCTTTCAGGAAGCGGCTCTCCCGCGCGGGGTTGGTCTGTCCGTTCCGAAAACGACTTTTGGCATAGGTGATGGTGCAGGACTCTCTGGCACGCGTGAGGGCCACATAAAAGAGACGTCTTTCCTCTTCGAGCCCCCGCATCTCGGTGCGGGCCATCGAGGAGGGGAAGAGATCCTCCTCCATTCCCACCACGAAGATGTGGCTGAACTCGAGACCCTTGGCGGAGTGAACCGTCATCAGCGTTACCTTCTCGTTCTCTGACTCCCGGTCGGTATCCTGGTCGGTGAGCAGTGAGACCTCCGAGAGAAAGTCGGTCAGCCGGTTGTGCTCCTCCCCCTGTTCCTGTCGTGTGGAGACAAACTCGCTCATCGCGTTGAGCAGCTCCTGGATATTCTGGGTGCGACTCATCCCCTCAGGTGTCATGTCTTCGTACGCTTCGGCGGCGATACCACTCTTGCGGATCACCTCCTGTGCCAGTTCAAAGGCGTTGAGGGTTTCATTCTGTTCGATGAAGCCACTGATAAGAGAGTGAAACTTTTCAATCTTACTTGCCGTACCGCTATGTACATCCAGTGAGTGTGCAGCAGGTGCCGCCACCACCTGCCAGAGGCTTACCTGTTGTTGCTGTGCCGCGTAAGATATTTTCCTTACCGTCACCTCGCCAATACCCCGGGAGGGATAGTTGATGATGCGGCGGAACGCCTCCTCATCGTTCGGGTTGACGATCAGGCGGAAGTAACTGATCACATCCTTGATCTCTTTTCGCTGGTAGAATGAGAGTCCCCCGTAGATGCGGTAGGGGATGTTGTTCTTGCGCAGCGACTCCTCAAAGATGCGCGACTGTGCATTGGTACGGTATAGAATGGCGAAGTCACTGTAGGGGATATGCTTCTCGATGCGCATACGACTGATCTTGTTGGCGACGATCAGCCCCTCTTCGAAGTCGGAGAAGGCGCTCTTCACTTCGATCTTCTCTCCCACCTCGTTGGTGGAGAAGACCTCCTTGAAGATCTGCTCGCTGTTCTTCTTGATAAGGCTGTTGGCCGCGTTCACGATGTTCTGTGTGGATCGGTAGTTCTGCTCCAGCTTGAAGACCTGTGTCTCCGGATAGTTGGATTTGAACTTCAGGATGTTGTCGATGTTGGCGCCGCGAAAGGAGTAGATGCTCTGGGCGTCGTCACCTACCACGCAAACACGGTGGTGCTTATCAGCCAGCTGCTTCACGATGAGATGCTGTGCGAAGTTGGTGTCCTGGTACTCATCCACCAGGATGAACTGAAACTGGTTGCGGTAACGCTCCAGGATCTCGGCATGGTCGCGGAAGAGGATGTTGGTATACATCAGCAGATCGTCGAAGTCCATGCTGTTGGCTGAACGCAGTCGTTGCTGGTAGCGGCTGTATATCTCACTGATGGCCGGTCGGCGTGCCTGCCGGTCGTAGTCCTGAAGCTCACCGTTGGAGGCATACATGGCGGGGGTGATCAGACTGTTCTTCGCCCTCGAGATCTGGTTGTGCACCCCTCCCGGTCTGTACTGCTTGTCGTCGAGCTCCATCTCCCGTATGATCAGCTTGATCAGATTCTTGGAGTCGGAGGCATCGAAGATGGTGAAATTGGACTGGAAGCCGATGGCTTCCGCCTCGTTGCGCAGGATGCGTGAGAAGATGGCGTGGAAGGTACCCATCCATAGGCGTCGGGCCTGTTTTTCTCCCACCAGTTCAGCGATACGGTTTTTCATCTCTCTGGCTGCCTTGTTGGTGAAGGTGAGTGCCAGGAGGTAGTAGGGGGGGAGACCCTGCTCCAGGAGCCAGGCGATCTTATAGGTAAGCACGCGTGTTTTCCCCGAACCGGCGCCGGCGATCACCAGCGAGGGTCCGTCGCAGAACTCCACGGCGGCCCGCTGCGCCTCGTTGAGGTTGTCGAGAAACGTCGCTTTTTTGTTATCTTCTCTCTTCGATTGCATGGGTACAAAAGTACCACAATTATGTGGATTTCTACAAAAATAAACCGCTCTCGGTTGAGAGCGGTCCTATGAGTTTATTACACTTGGAGCCTATCTGAATGTGTAGCGTAGGCTGAGTGCAAAGCCGCTGTACCAGTAGTCGTTGTAGTTGTTGGTGAAGTTGAACGACGGTTTCCAGTCGAGTGAGGCAGTGAAGGGTGCACTGGGGAAGATGTACTCCAGGCCTGCGATCAGGTCTGCTCCCAACAGAAGTGAGCCGTCATAGTTATCCCTGTCCTTGTGGATGCCACCCAGGTGAGCACCGATACCGAGGTACCAGTCCAGGTTGGATGTACCTTCCACCGGCAGCTGGTATTCATAGAGACCTGTCAGCTGGAAGTGGCGGGGTGAGGCTGAAAGGATGAACTCGGCTGCACTGGCCGGTGCGAAGAATTTCTTCAGGGTAAGACCGTTGTCATAACC
>Ga0265293_10001066_pt1 | contig 61488 bp, 53 predicted proteins | sample Munlanlewell138R_FD_192505 | JGI IMG/M metagenome (GOLD analysis project Ga0265293, IMG submission 192505) | Leachate microbial communities from a municipal landfill in Southern Ontario, Canada - Leachate well 138R | ecosystem: Engineered > Solid waste > Landfill > Unclassified | place: Canada...
GGCGCAGGCTCAGTGGGCCAACGCTAGCCAGTACTTCCCCGTGCGCGAGAGCGTAGCCGCCGGCCTCGGCCCCATCTTCGAGGAGCTGCCCGCCTTCCGCACCGCCTTCGAGATGCTCGAGTTCGGTATCGCCGAGCCTAACGTGCCCGGCTACGACTTCGTGCGCGCCCTCATCGACTCCGAGATGAGCGCCATCATGGACGGCGCGGACGTTGTCTCCACCCTCGACTTCGCCAACCGCGAAGCCAACCTCATCCTCGACGACCAGCTGAGCCAGCTGCCGTAAGCGCAACAACACAGTAGGCGCCAGCATGTAGGCGCCTGAATGCCAGTCGGACGACACCCGGGCTACCATGACGGGTGTCGTCCGCTTCCGTTGATGCGCTATACGTGCACGTGCCGTTCTGCCCGAGCGTGTGCCCGTACTGCGATTTTCATAAGATGCTGCGCTCAGAGCCGCTGGTGGCGCGCTACCTGCAGCGCCTGGGGCACGAGATCGGCGCGCTGGCCGCCGCCTACCCTGGTGAGCTGGCCACCGTGTACTTCGGTGGCGGCACGCCCTCGCACTTAAGCGACGCAGAGCTGCAGCGCGTGTTCGCCGACCTGCGCCGCGGCTGGGGCGCGGCGCCGCTGGCGTCCGCGGAGCTCACGCTCGAAGCCGACCCCCTCACGTTCGACGCCAGGCGCCTCGAGCTGTTCGCTGACCTCGGCGTCACGCGCCTCTCCATCGGCCTGCAGTCCACTCAGGACCCGGTGCTCTCGTTCCTGGGCCGCGTGCACGACGGGCGGGAGGGCCTGGACGCCGTGCGCATGGCGCTGGCGTCGGGCCTGCGCACCAACGTCGACATCATCATGGCGGTGCCCGGTCAGCGGCTGGCCGACGACCTTCGTGCGGTGCTCGACCTGGGCGCCTCGCACCTGAGCGTCTACAGCCTGACCATCGAACCAGATACGCCGTTCGGGCGGCGCGGGGTGCGCGTGGACCCGGAGGCCGACGCCGACGCCTTCGAGCTGGCGGGCGCGGTCATCGCCGAGTACGGACTGCGCCGCTACGAGGTCAGCAACTTCGCGCTGCCGGGCCAGGAGTCGCTGCACAACCTGGCGTACTGGCGCGGGCGCCACTACCTGGCGGTGGGCCCGGGCGCCTCCGCCTACCTGCCGGAGGGTCCCTTCGGCACGCGCGTCAAGAACCCTCCCATCAAGACCTGGCTGCTGGGAGCAGCGGCCGAGCGCGAGGTGCTGACGGCTGATGATGTCGTGCTGGAGAGGCTGATGACGGGCCTGCGCACGGCCGAAGGCGTCGACCTCACGCGGCTGGCGCAGGTCACCGGGGCGCACGTAGCGGAACTGGCGCCCGAGTGGCTAAGGGACGCGACGCACCACGAGTTGTTAACCCTCGGTAGCGACGACGTGCTCCGCGCCACACCTACCGGTTTGGAGCGCCTGGACGCCCTGCTGCGCACGTTCGTGAATAGCAGGGCGCTCATAGGTTGAGGTTTCACCGCGCTCGTTGCGCGCAGGCTGCGCCTCCGCGCTAATCGCCCCGGCCGCGCCCCCTGGCTGCGGCCCCCTCCGCCTGCCGCAGCAGGCGCACCATGACCGTGCCAGCGGCCAGGTCCAGCGCCCCTGGCTCCCTCACGCTCGACAGCGCGCGGTCGTAGCGGTCGAGCGCCCCGAGGGGCTCCAGGAACTCCCCGATGCCGCCGGAGCGTTGCTCCTTGAAGTATGTGGCGGTCAGCCGCTGCTGCACGTCGCGCAGGTCCATGACCAGGTCGGTCAGCGCCACCTTCTCCCACGGGCCGGTGGCGGGCAGGTCCGAGAGCTCATCGCGCAGCCAGCCCAGCGCCAGCTTGTCGCCCAGTTCGAAGAAGCCGACCGCGGCTTCGCTGAGCGGGGTGCCGGTGCTCTTGGCGACCTGGATGACGCCGAAGCCGGTCGGCAGGTACTCGAGACCCACGATGTCTGTGGCCGTGGCGTGGTCCAGCCCGAGAGCGGTGAGTTCCACCACGCGCTCGTCGTAGCGCTCGCCTTCCGCGGCGGGCATGAAGCCGCGCAGGCCAGCGCGCAACTCGGCCAGGGGTTCGCGGTAGCTGCTCACCACGTGCTCGAAGTCGCCGTGCCCGATGTTGTTGAACAGCATCCAGCTGACCACACCCTGCACCGCCCGCACCATCTCGAGGATGGCCGCGTACTGCGCCTCGGCGCCGATGGTGGCGCCCAGCTCCTCCATCTTCTTGAAGAACGGCAGCGCGTCCATTACCTCGAGGGTTATGAGCGTAGCGCGCACCACTTCGATGGCGCTGGAGCCGTTGTCGCGCATGGCGCGGTGCACGAACGCCAGCCCCAGGTTATCGACCAGCGTGTTGGTGATGACCGTGGCGGTTATCTCGCGCTTGAGGCGGTGCTGCTCGATGGCGTCCGGATGGCGTTCTCGCACCTGCACCGGGAAGTACTCGTGCAGGTAGTGCTGCAGGTGCGGCTCGCTGGGCAGCTCGGTCTCCAGCAGGCGGCTGTACAGCCCCATCTTCACGTAGGCCAGCATGACGGACAGCTCTGGCCGCGTGAGCCCGGTGCCTGCCAGGCGACGCTCCTCCAGCTGCCTGGCGCTGGGCAGGAACTCCACCCTGGGGTTGAGGCCGGCAGATTCGACGAGGTACTCAAGCAGCGAGGCGTACAGCGCCGGGTCGCGCTGGCTGGCGCGCAGGGCCAGGCTCAGCGCGCGTGACTGGTCGTAGTTATGACGCAGGACCAGGCGCGCCACCTCGTCGGTCATCTCGGCCAGCAGCTCGTTCCTGTCGCCTTCCGGCAGGCTGCCGGAGGCGGTGAGCGGCTGCAGCAGGATCTTGATGTTGACCTCGTGGTCCGAGGAGTCCACACCCGCCGAGTTGTCGATGGCGTCGGTGTTCAGGCTGCCGCCTGCCAGGGCGTACTCGATTCGGCCCAGCTGCGTGAAGCCCAGGTTGCCGCCCTCGCCGACCACGCTGGCGCGCAGCTCGGCGCCGTTCACGCGCACGCCGTCGTTGGCGGAGTCGCCGACCTCGCCGTGGCGCTCGTCGGTGGCCTTGACGTACGTGCCGATGCCGCCGTTCCAGAGCAGGTCCACCGGCATGCGCAGCACGGCCCTGATGAGCTCCTGGCCCGACAGCGCCGTGGCCTCCACGCCCAGCAGCTCGCGGATCTGAGGCGTGAGCTCGATGCTCTTGGAGGCCCGCTCGAACACGCCGCCGCCCGCGCTGATGAGCGAACGGTCGTAATCGTTCCAGGTGGAGCGGGGCGTCTCGAACAGGCGCTTACGCTCCACGAAGCTGGCGTCGGGGTCCGGGTCCGGGTCGATGAAGATGTGGAGGTGGTTGAAGGCCGCCTGCAGCCTGATGCGGTCCGTGTACAGCATGCCGTTGCCGAACACGTCGCCCGCCATGTCGCCGATGCCGGCGGCGGTGAACGTGTCCTTGAACGGGTCGAGGCCCTTCTCGGCGAAGTGCCGCTTGACGGCTTCCCAGGCGCCGCGGGCGGTGATGCCCATGCCCTTGTGGTCGTAGCCCGCCGAGCCGCCGGAGGCGAAGGCGTCGCCCAGCCAGAAGCCGTACTCGGCGGCGGTCTGGTTCGCCAGGTCCGAGAAGGTGGCCGTGCCCTTGTCGGCGGCGACCACCAGGTACGGGTCGTCGTCGTCGTAGATCACCAGGTCGGCGGGGTGCACCACGGCGCCGTCGACCAGGTTGTCGGTCAGGTCCAGCAGCCCGCGAATGTACGCCTGGTACTGCGTGCGCACGTAGTCGCGCAGGTCCGGCCCGTCGGGCGCGTTCTTGACCACGAAGCCGCCCTTGGAGCCCACCGGCACGATGACGGCGTTCTTGGTGGTCTGGGTCTTGAGGAGCCCTAACACCTCTGTGCGGAAGTCGTCGTGGCGATCCGACCAGCGGATGCCGCCGCGGGCGACCTTGCCGCCGCGCAGGTGGGTGCCCTCCACCCCGCGGCCGGCCACGGCGATCTCGAACATGGGCCTCGGTTCGGGCATGAGGCCCACCTTGGCCGATTCGATCTTGATGCTCAGGCGCGGCAGGTTGAGGAAGTAGCTGGCGCGCACCGTGGCCTTCATCAGGTCGAGCAGGCCGCGCAGGACCTGGTCCTCAGCCAGCGACGAGACCGCTGCCAGCCCATCGACGAACTCCTGCTCCAGCGCCGCCAGCGCCGCCAGTCGCTCCTGCGAAGGCGCGGCAGCGCCCGCCTGCCCGGCGGTGAACAGGGCGGGGTCGAACTTGGTCTCGAAGTAGCGCACCAGGGTGGCGGCCAGCTCCGGGTGCGCCAGCAGCGCGTTGTTCACGAACGCACGGCTGGTGACGGAGTTTATCTGCGAGTAGTACATCTGGTACAGGCGCAGCAGCGAGACCTGGCGCACCGTCAGCCCGGCGTGCAGCACCAGACGGTTGAGGCGATCGTTATCGACCCCGCCGGCCAGCAGCATGCCCAACGCGGCCACGATGCGCTTGCGGTTGGCCTCAACTCCTATCGGGCCGCCCTTGGCGTTGCTCACCGCGTACACGTCGACCCCGCGGTGCTCGCCCTCCACCGTGAGGTTGTAAGGGTTCTGCTCCAGCACCCTGAAGCCCAGGTTCTCAAGCAACGGCAGCACGTCTGATAGCGCTAACCCGTGATCGCGGTGGTAAACCTCCAGCGTCGCCGCGTCGGGGGCCGGCATGCCGGCGGCGGTCTCGGCGTCGGGCTCTATCAGGTCGACCACGTGCGGCACCGACGAGAGCTTCTCGAGGTGCTCGATGTCGATGACGGCGCGCTCAGGGCGCGTGTCGGCGCGGTAGCGGTCGTCGAACGCTGGCAGGTAGCGCGCTATGAGGCGCGCGCCCTCGACCTCGCCGTGCGCGGCCAGCAGCAGCTCGCGCAGCTCCTCGTCCCAGCTGCGCGCCAGGCGGGCGACCGCCTGCTCCAGCTCCTCCGCTAGTTCGGGCGTGGCGCGCTCGCTGGTGGCGAAGAAGAAGTGGAAGCGCGCGTGGCCCTCGTCCTCGCCGATCGCCAGGCGCGAGTCGGCGCGGTGCGCCGCCAGCCTCTCGGTGAGGTACTCCTGCACCTTCTGCCGCACGTCGTCGGAGAAGCGCGCGCGCGGCATGATGACCATGACCGCCACGCCGCGTTTGAGGGGGTCGGCGCGCAGCGTGAGGCGCACGGCCTGCTCCTGCTCGAGCCTGAGGATGGTGCGGATGTCGGCGTGGATCTGGCTGGCGTCCGACCAGAAGAGCTCCTCGCGCGGCATGCCGCTGAACGCCGCCACGATGGCCTTGTAATCGTGCGACCCGGGGATCGACTGGTCGAGCTCGAGCACCTGCTTGAGCTTGAGCCTGAGGATCGGCACCTCCTCCACCGGAGCGCTGAGGCCCTTGGTGGTGAAGAGCCCGATGAAGCGCTGTTCGCCGAGCACCGCGCCGCTCTCGTCGAGCCGCTTTACGCCCACGTAGTCCATGCGCCGCGGGCGGTGCACGGTGGCCTCGGCGTTGGCCTTGGTAACGAGGAAGAGCCGCCCGCCCGTGACCCTCTCGCGCAGGTCTTCCGGCAGCTGCTCCACGGGCACGGGCTTGACGTAGCCGCTGTCCTCCAGCTTGCGCAGCACGCCCAGGCCGCTCTCGGTGTTGGCCCACAGCGACTTCACGCCGTTCACGTCCAGCAGCTCGTACAGGCGGTAGCCGAGGAACACGAAGTTGTCCTCGTCGAGCCACTTCATGAACGCCGCGTACTCGTCGATGTCTTCCTTCGGCACGGCCAGCGGGCCCGTTACGCCCGTGGCGCTTAGCCCCTCCAGGTACTGCTCGGCGTCCTCGGAGCGCTGCAGCATGGCGCGGTAGTCGTCGGTGGCGAGGATAACGTCGCCTAGCACCTTCTCGATGCCGCGTTGCAGGTCGGCGCGCTCCTCCGCGTCGTCCATGCGCTCCACGAAGAACAGCTCGAACGCTTCGGGGCTGCCGCCTTCCTGGCCCACGTGCAGCAGCTCGCCGGTGACGTTGCGGCTCACGCTGATGATGGGGTGCAGCTGGTTGTAGAGGGGCCGGCCGCGGCGCCGCAACTCGGCCTGCACGGAGTCGACTATGAAGGGCCGGTCCGTGAGGGTCAGCATGATCACCGTGTGCGGCGAGCGCCAGCCGGCGGCGCCGTCCGGGTTGAACACCGCTACGCGCGGCGCGCCGCCTGAGGCGGCCAGGAACTCGAGGCCCTGGCGCGCCATGGCGGCCAGCGACTGCGCGTCGTAGGTGGCCAGGAGGCTGCGGTCGGTGCGCTCGAAGAGCACCTCCGCGAAGCGCGCGAGGTCGGTTACGCCCTCGTCTGCCAGGAGTCTGCGTACTTCGTCTAGGGTTGCCGCCATGCTCATCCAACCTCCAGGGGTGCGCCGCGCTCGGTGCGGGAGCCCCGCTGCTACTTGTCTGTAAGGCCGGGCCGTGAGGCCAACTCGGCCCACCATACCGCCGGGGGCGTGCAGCTTTGTACCTGCGCTGCGCGGCCCTATACACCCACGCTGCGGGGAGCGTCCAGCGCCGTCACCGTATACTGCGCGGCGTGGCGATCGTTCTCGCGGCCCTGCTAGTGGGGCTCGACCAACTCTCGAAGTACCTGGTAGTGACCAACATCGTACTGGGAGCCAGCACGCCGCTCGGTCTGGGGTTCGCCATCACGCACTCCCGCAACACGGGCGCCGCGTTCGGCCTGCTGCGCGACCTGCATGTGCCGCTGGGCCCGCTCACCATCGACGTGACGTTCCTGCTTGGCCTGCTGTCTGCGGCCGTTTCGCTCGGGTTGCTGCTGTTCCTGATCCGGCGCGGTCGCCGGCTGGCGGCCCTGCCCGCCACGGCGCTCGGTCTGGTGCTCGCCGGAGCGGCGGGCAACATGATCGACCGCTTCCGGCTGGGCTACGTGATCGACTTCATCCACTTCCGGGTGGGCTGGTTCGACTTCCCCGTCTTCAACGTGGCCGACAGTTGCGTCGTCATCGGCGCGGCGCTGCTGGTGCTCGCGAGTCTCCTGAGCGGGCCCGACCGGGCGCACGAGCAGGCAAGCGGCGGGCCCGCCTTCAAGCGCGGCCCGGCGCCGCGCGACCACTCGCTGGAAGATATGCCGAGCGTTCCGCCGCTGGAGCGCCCTGAAGAAGAGTCCGAGCGGGCCTAACGCCGGTCGCGCCACTCCTGGTCGGCGCCCTCTATGTCGTAGATCTCGTCGTGGGCATACTCCCTGTCGTCGTCAGGTTCGTGGTCCGCGTACCAGACCTGAGCGAAGTACGGGTTGGTCCTGGCGCGCGTGGCGCCGTTCCAGCGCGTGTCGCACTCGGGACACCAGTGCCCGGCGTGCAGCACGGTCAGCGGCGAGGCCGTGAAGGCGTGGCCCAGTGCGCACTCCCACGTAAGCGGCTGGTACATACTGCCCGCGAACTCCGGCGCCAGGCAGCGGCCGCCCCGAAACGCTGCGGCGCCTTGCAGGTCAGCCAGGTCTAGCCGCTCCTTGCTCTCGTCGTAGCCGTGTTCCAGCCGCCGCCACGGCGCGTCGAGCCGTTCGTCGACCGGTGCCCCGCTCCAATCGGGTATGGCCTCGTACGCCTGGCGGCCCCCGAAGAACGCGTGCAGGCGGGGCTCCACGTCGTTCAGGTACCAGTAGCGCGGGCTGTTGCGGTGCCCCTCCGCCAGCCGGCGCAGCGTGGAGCGGGTGGCCCGCTCCGCCAGCCGCTTCACGGCGGGCACGCGCCGGGCGAGCCACCTGACGACCCGCAGGTGGCGCGGCAGGCTGGCCTCCAGCGCGGCGGCGAACGATTCGTTGTCGTCGCGCCAGTAACCCAGGTACTCGTTGGCCACGCGGCTGTCCTCGTAGTGCTGCAGGTGGAAGTTGCGCAGGGCGTACCAGTTGCGCTGCGAGCACGCCTGCCAGTCGAGGCCCATCTGGCCGTACACGCTCCGGAGGTACGCCAGGGCCGTGGTGCGCATGCCCGGACCGCCGCCGAGGTTGTACACGCGGCGCCAGAACGGCGAGCCGCTTGGCTGCCGCAGGCAGTTCGCCAGCGCCAGGCCGCCGTCCCTGTCGGTCACGCTCTCGAGGCGGGCGTCTAGCGGCATGTGGAAAGCGATCGGGTCGAGTAAGGCCATGAGGCGCCCGTGGTCGGTTGGCATGATGAACGACATGCGTAGCGAGACCCACTTCTCGAGCTTCGATTCGAGCACGCGGCGTTCGCCGGCGATCTTGGTTAGCGCGTAGGCGTCGAAGACCGAGGGGTTCATGGGGTCGCCGACGCGCCCCACGTGCGTACCCACCGGCCGGTTGCCGGTCTGCGCCACGGAGCCCGTGTGCACGTAACCGATGCGCTGCGCGCCGTTCGGCTCGGCCGCGATGGCCTCCAGTATGAGGCCGACCGCGTGGTCGTTGACCTGGCGCGCTAGCTCCGGGCGGTAGTCAGCGGCGGGCGAGATCACGGCCATGGCGTTCAGCACCCAGTCGGCGCCCGCGACCGCGCGCTCCACCGTGGCATTAACCGTAGCGTCGCCCCAGACCAGGGTCAGGTTCGCGCCGCTGTGCACGGTGGGTTCTTCCTGCGCGGCTGGCGGCGGCTGCCAGTTAATGCCCGCCTCGCGGGCGTATGCCCTGTAGCGCTGGGAGGCGCGCTCGCCCGGCAGCAGCACCACGGTCACGTGATAATCGGGTCGCCTGCGCCACAGCTCTTGGAACGTCTGGAAGCCCAGCGTGCCGGACGCCCCGAAAAGCGTTACACGCTCGCTCACCTGCGCGCCAGCACGAAGCGCGGCCGGCCGGTCAGGTCGCTCTCGACGCGCACGCCCTTCCAGCCCACCAGCAGGCGGGCGAAGTGGTGCACGTTGCGTGGGTCGAGCTCCAGCGCCAGCAGCGCTCCGCTGGGCAGCACCCTGTGCGCCTGCCAGGCCAGGCGACGCGCCACGTCCAGCCCGTCGGCGCCAGCGAAGAGCGCGGTGCCGGGGTCGGCGTTGACCTCGGGCGGTAACTGCAGCCGGTCGGAGTCCGGCAGGTAGGGCGGGTTGCTCACCAGCACGGCGCTGTGCGCCGCCACGAACGCCACATCCGGGTCGGCCAGCAGGTCAGAGAGGCGGAAGGTCACATCGAGGTCCAGTGCTGCGGCGTTCCGGGTCGCCAGCGCCACGGCCTCGGGTGAGACGTCGCTGCCCCACACGGTGGCCGCTGGCATCTCCGCCTTGAGCGCCAGCGCGACGGCGCCGGTGCCGGTGCCCACGTCCAGCAGCTTGGGCCGCGCCCCGGCAAGAGCACCGAGCTCCTCCAGCACCAGCTGCGCTAGCCGCTCGGTCTCGGGCCGCGGGATGAGTACGCCTGGCGCCACGGCCAGCTCCAGTCCGTAGAAGTTGGTGCTGCCGAGGATCAGCTGCAGCGGTTCGCGCGCCACGCGGCGGCGCAGCATGTGCGCCAGCCGGGCGCCGGCCTCAAGGTCCACGGGCCTGTCGGGTTGCAGCAGCAGTGTCGAGCGGTCCACGCCCAGGGCGCCCTCCAGCAGCAGCAGGGCGTCGGCCTCGGGGCTGGGTACGCCAGCCGCACTCAGGCGCCTCACGAGCAGGCGCCGGGCGGCCGCAACGTCGTGCGGTCTCTCGTTTTCGTCGGTACTGACCGTGTTAGGCATGCGGGTAAGGCGCGCCGGCGTCAGATGGGCTTCACCACCACGCGCCGGTCGGGTCCCTCGCCGGTGGACTCAGTTGCCACGTCGGGCTCGTCGGCCAGGGCCATGTGCACCACCCGCCGCTCGCCGGCCGACATGGGCTGCATCTCCACCGCCACGCCGCCCTTACGCACGCGCGCAGCGGCGGCCGCCGCATCCTTGCGCAGCCGCTCGTCGCGCCGGCGCTTGTAGCCGCCCACGTCCACGTTCACGCGCACCCAGTCGTCCTCGTCGCGGTTGACCACCGCGTTGACCACGAACTCCAGCGCCGCCAGGGTGCGGCCGTTGCGTCCGATGATGCGCCCGGGGTCGCCCCCGTAGATCTCTGCCTGGATCTCGTCTGCGTCCAGCTGCTCCGCTTCAACCGCGTACGCCGGATCGAGGTTGAGCAGCAGGTTCACGAGGAACGATTCGGCGCGCTCGAGCGGGGTGCCCGTGACCACTGGACCGCCCATGAAGGCTGGGGACTCGTACTCAGGCTCCTCGGCGAGCAGGGCCTCGAACTCGCTCTTCTCGCCCTGATCCTCACCGACGTTAATGCCGATGCCTTCTAGGTACTTATCGAGATCGGAATCACTCATGCGTAGGCCTCACTTGCGGCGCTTCCCGCCGTTACCGGACTTGCCGGACTTCTTGGTCTGCCCCGGTGCACCGTCCTTGGCTGCGCCGCTCTCTTCGGCCGCTTCGGCCTGGCCGCCCTTGCCCGACTTGGCGGACGTGGCGGACCTGGCCGGCTTGGCCTCGGAACCTGCGCGCTTGGGTGCGGCGAGCCCGGCCGGGGCGCCCGCACCGGCCAGCGCAGGGGCGGGTTGCCCGCGGCTGAGGAGCCAGTACTGGAAGACCTGTACCAACATGGATACCACATAGTAAACGAGCACGCCGGCGGGGAAGTTGATGATGATGAATACGAAGACCAGGTTGATGATCATGGACTGCCGCAGCATCTGCGGGTTGCCGCGCGCCGAGAAGTACGAGGTGGCCAGCATGACCAGCACGTACAGCACCGGCAGTATGTAGAACGGGTCCGACTGACCCAGGTCCGGCAACCACAGGAAGCCCTCGTTGAACTCGAAGTTCACGAACACGCGCCACAGGATGATGAACAGCGGCATCTGCAGCAGGATCGGCAGGCAGCCGCCCGCCGGGTTGACCCCAGCCTCCTTGTAGAGCGCCATGGTCTCCTGCGTGAGCTTCTCGCGGTCGTCCTTGTACTTGCGCTGCAGTTCCTGCAGCTTGGGCTGCAGCCGCTGCATGCCGAACATGGACTTGGTCTGGGTGGTGATGAGCGGCCACACCACGGCCCGGAACATGAGGGTGAGCACGATGATCGAGAGGCCCCAGTTGGGTACGAAGCCGTGGATGAACTCGAGCAGCCGCACGATGAGCAGCGAGAGGCGCCCCAGGATGTTCGGGTTGAACAGGCCCGGCAGGTCGAGGTAGCCCTCCTGGTGGAAGCGCACCAGCTCGTTGTGGCCGGCGTACTTGGCAAGTTGCAGGCTGACGCTCGAGCCGGCTCCGCCCGCTAGCTCGGCTTGGAAGGCCACGCGGTTGGGCCTCTGGAACGTGCCCGTGAGCGGGTCGCCGCCCGCACCTGGGGTCAGCACGACAGCGAAGCCGCGGTTGTTGTCGTTCTGTTGCAGCGAGAGGTAGGTGGGCGCCTGGATGGTCTGCTCGCCCGGGTTGAGGGTGAACGTCTCGCCGTGGCCGATCTTGACGGTGGGGTTGGCCACGCGCCCGATGCCGGGCGTGGCCACCTGCACGGTCACGTCGTCGTCGCCGTCCAGGCGGGTTACGTCGACGCTGACGTCGAACGTGTCGCTACCGGCGCGCAGCACGATCAGCCGCTCCACCTCGTACGTGCCGCTAGCCAGGCTGTAGCGGGCGCTGGTGCGGCCCACCAGGAGGCCGTCTCCGTTGTAGCTCCACTCGGCGCTGGCGCCTTCCGGCGTGGCGTACTCGTCGTCTACCTGGAAGGCCAGGCCGGGAACGGTGGAGTCGAACGGGATCAGGTTGATGTTGTTGTCGAGCGCGTAGTTGTTGAAGCGCTGCCCGCGCTGCTGCTTGGCGAAGGCGGCCGCCACCTCGCCGGCGGGGGTGAAGAAGTAGTCGACGCCCTTGCCCGTGATGAGGGTGAGGGTCTCGTCTTGCAGGTCGCAGAAGAAGGAGGGGGTGGCGCTGCTGCAGGTTGCCTGCACCTTGTCGAGCGCGCGGAACTCGGCGACCGGGAAGTCGGCGGCCACGGTGGCCACTTGCGCCGTGGCGCTAGATAACAGAGCAGCGCTCGCCACGCCGAGCGCCAGTAGCAGCTTACGTAACGGTTTCAAGATGCCTCCGTCGAGGCGTCGACTAAGGGCGCCTTCGGTTCGTAGATACGTGTTCCTGAGATAGTGCCGCCGAGGGCGGCCTTAACAGAGTGGTGCTCATCGTGGTCGTGGTCCGTGTCCTTGGCGCGCTTGGGCGGCACGGGGTCGAAGCCGCCTGGGTGGAACGGGTGGCAGCGCAGCACGCGCATGGCGCCCATCCACGTGCCCTTGATGACGCCGTGAACTTCGATGGCTTCGATGGCGTACGAGCTGCAGGTGGGATGGAAGCGGCAGCTGGGCGCGCCTTTGAGGGGCGACAGGTAACGCTGGTAGGCGCGCAGCGGCCAGGTGGCGGCGGCTCTGACGCCGGTCGCCTTGGGCCGGGGGGCGTTCGGCTTGTTCACGCCGTGAGCGCCGCGCGCGCCATGGCAGAGCGCAGCGAGCGCTTGAGCTCATGGTAGTCGGCATCGGCAGCCGAGGGTCTGGCGATGACGAGCAGGTCGAACGAGGGGCGTGAGTGGCTGGTGGCGGCGCTGGTAACGCCGCCTTTTAGCGTCTCGCGCAGGGCTTCACGCAGGCGCCGACGCACGCGGTTACGCACCACGGCTTTGCCGACCTTGCGGCTCACCACTACGCCCACGCGCACCTCTCCGTGCACGTTAGGCCGCCAACGAATGGTGACGTGTTTGCTCCCACCGCTCTGCCCCTTACGTAGCCGCTGGAAGGCGCGATCTCCGCTCAGCGAGCGGAGGACCGCGGCGCTAATCAGCGATCCGATACCGAGAGGCGCTTGCGACCCTTGGCTCGGCGCCGCCTGATTACGTTGCGACCCCCTGGGGTTGCCATCCGCGCGCGGAAACCGTGCGTCTTGGCACGCTTACGGCGGTTCGGCTGATAAGTCCGCTTCATGGTCTCTCCTTCCAGCGTCTTGGTGTGAATGAACAGACCCGGAGGCCGGCTCCCAGCCTGAGGAAGCTAGCGCGTCCCTCGGCGAGCCCACCGTCCGGGCCGAACGGTCAAGCCGAAGAAGCATAGCACAAGGCCGCCGCCCTTGCTAGGCGCGGCGGAACCTCAGGTAAGGTGCCGCGCGAAACCTAGCAGCGCCCGGTCGGAGCGCGCCCGCCCCATGAGCTGCACGCCGAGCGGCAGCCCCTGCGAAGCGCCGAAGGGCACGCTGATAGCGGGCAACCCGGCCAGGTTAGCTAACGACGTGGCCATGTCTGAGTAGTACGAGTGACCACCGAAGCGCGCCTCGAACGGCTCGTTAAGCGAGCCGCCCAACTGGAACGCCACGTCGGCCGCCGAGGGGAGCAGCAGCAGCTCCACGCCCTGCAGTAAGGCCTCCAGCTGGTCGGCTATGAGGCGCCGCACCTTCAGCGCTCGGCCGTAGTAACGGTCGTAGTAGCCGTCGGACAGCGCCAGCGAGCCGAAGAGGAGGCGCCGCTTGACTTCGGCGCCGAACAGCTCGCCGCGAGCCCGGCTCATGACCGCCTCCTGTCCGTCTCCTAGTTCGCCTAGGCGCCCGCCGAAAAGGGTGCCGTCGAAGCGCGCCAGGTTGCTGGACGCCTCAGCGGTGGCGGCCACGTAGTAGCAGGCCGGGGCGTGCACCGCGCTGGGCAGGCTTAGCGGCACGATCTCGGCGCCGCGCTCCTGCAGCAGCGCCGCGGCGCGGTTCACTGCGTCCAGGGCCGCCTGGGCGTAGCCAGCCGCGCCCGCCTGATCGTCGGCTACCGCGCTCATGAGCTCTGTCACCAGGCCGACCCGCACGCCATTCAGGTCGGGCGCCTGCTCCTCGTCGCCGCGCGTGGTCTGAGCGACGCCGGGCGCCGTAGGTTCGCCGTAAGTGGTGGCGTCCAGCGGATCGGCGCCGGTGGTGAGCTCAAAGGTCAGGCTCACGTCGCTCAGGTGGCGCCCGAGGATCCCGACCTGGTCAAGCGAGCTGCCGTAGGCGATGAGGCCGCTGCGCGACAGAGCGCCGTAGCTGGGCTTGAAGCCGATGACGCCGCAGAACGCGGCCGGCAGGCGCGCCGAGCCACCCGTGTCGCTACCCAGCGCCACAGGCGCGGCCCCGCAGGCCACGGCGGCGGCAGAGCCGCCGGAGGAGCCGCCCGCCACGCGCTCGGGGTCGTGCGGGTTGCGCACCGCCCCGAAGGTGCTGTTCTCGTTGCCCGAGCCCATGCCGAACTCGTCGAGGTTCGACTTGGCTATCACCACTGCGCCGGCCCGCACCAGGCGCTGGACCACGGTGGCGTCGTAGGGCGGCACGAACTCGGCGAGGATCCTGGAGCCCGCGGTGGTGCGGATGCCGGCGGTGGCCAGGTTGTCCTTCACTACCAGAGGTACGCCCGCGAAGGCGCCCACGTCCTCACCGGCCGCCAGCCGCTCGTCTATTCGCTGCGCGGCCGCCAGCGCCTGCTCATCAGCCACCGTCACGAAAGCGTTGGTCAGCTCCTGAGCTGCGTACGCGCGCTCGAGCGCGGAGCGGGTGACCTCCACCGCGCTGACCTGGCCGCTGCGCACCTGCTGGGCGATGTGCACGCCCTGTTCGCCACCGTTCATGCGCCGGAGCATAACAACCAGAAGCGAGGCGCCAGCCGCCTGCGGGGCCAGCTCCGCCGCCCCGATGTTCAGAAACCGTCGTCGTTGGGGCTGGGGAGGGCTATATCATGACCACCGATGGCAGGGCCGCTTCCACCGGCTGATGAGGCGCACGCAGACGCGCGGATCAGCGGGGGTCAGTTTGCGCGTGGCGAACAGGTCGCGCGGGCGCACGCGTCTGCCGCGCCCTCTCTGCAGTCACCCAAGGGGCGCGCAGGCGTTCAGGCCTCGCGCGTGGTCAGCGCCGGCGCGACCGACGCCGGCCGCGTGCGCAGCCTCAATCAGGATTACTTCTTCGTGGGTGAGCTGCCGGGCCGCGGCCACCTGGCCGTGGTAGCCGACGGCATGGGCGGGCACACGGCGGGCGAGGTCGCCAGCCGGCGCGCGGTCGAAACGATGGTGGAGTCGCTCAGGCGCAGCCGCGCTCAGCCGCCCGTGGCGCTGGCCCGCGCGGCGCAGGCGGCTAACGTCGAGGTGTACAACTACGCGCTCGAGAACCCGCAGAACAAGGGCATGGGCACCACCCTTACGGCGGTCCTCATAGACGACCAGGTGGGCCTGGTGGGCCACGTGGGCGATTCGCGCGCCTACCTGGTGCGTGACGGCGTGGCCACGCGCCTGACGGTGGATCACAGCTGGGTGGCGGACCGGGTGCGCCAGGGGCTCCTCAGCGAGGAGGAAGCCAAGCGGCACCGCTGGCGCAACGTCATCACTAACGCCATCGGCGCCACTCCCACGTTCCGGCTCGACGTGCTGTACTTCAACGTGCTACCGAACGACATGGTGGTAGTCGTGAGCGACGGCGTGAGCATGCTCCTAGACGAGAAGCGCATAGCCCAGGTGGTCTCCGGCACCGATCCGGACACCGCCACCGCGCAACTCTTGGCCGAAGCTAACGAGCGGGGCGCGCCCGACAACCTCACGGCCGCCGTGCTACGGATCGACGAGGTGGCGTTCAGGCCCAAACATTACGACCTGCCCGGCACTCCGCTGGAGGCCGAGTCGGTAGACATCGGCGAGACGCTCTCTGGCATCCGGCGCGTGGAGGACGGCTACCCCAGCAACGGCCCGCTGCAGCGGCTCAAGCGCCACGCCTGGTACCCGTACCGCTTCTGGATCCTGGGCTCGGCGTACCTGGTGGTGCTGCTGGCCCTGTTCCTCATCTGGCGTAGTTGACACCGCCCACCAGCGCGGCTAAAGGCGCGCGGCGCCTGTTAGCCTGTGGCATGAAAGAGATCCTCGCAACCAAGAACGCTCCTGAAGCCATCGGCCCTTACTCGCAGGCAGTGAAGGTCGGCGACCTCATGTTCACGGCTGGGCAGATAGCCCTGAACCCCGACGGCTCCTGGGCCGGCGGCGACATCACGGCGCAGACCACGCGCGTGATGGAGAACCTGAAGGGCATCCTGGACGCGGCGGGCGTGGGGTTCGACAAGGTGGTCAAGACCACCTGCTTCCTGAGCACCATGGACGACTTCGCTGCCTTCAACGAGGTGTACGCCCGGTACATGGGCGAGGGGCTGCCCGCGCGCAGCACCGTGGCGGTGGCTGGCCTTCCGAAGGGCGGGCTGGTCGAGGTGGAGGCCGTGGTCCTGCTGCGCTGAGGGCCGCGCTTAGCGCATAGTTGGGGCCGCGCCGGGATAATCCGGCGCGGCCCTTTCTCTCTCTCTCTCTCTTGACCCTGCTGCCTATGCGCGCGGCCCAGAACGCGGCCGCACGTTCAGGCCGCGGTCAGTTGCGTTGCCACACGAGCTCGCGCTTGACCTGCTCGATGGCTTCGGTGATGGGGATGCCGCGCGGGCACGCCTCGGTGCAGTTGTAGGCGGTGCGGCAGCGCCACACGCCGTTCATGCTGGAGAGGATCTCTACGCGCTGCTTGGAGCCCTGGTCGCGCGAGTCGAACAGGAAGCGGTGAGCGTTGACTATGGCGGCGGGGCCGATGTAACGCCCGTTGGTCCAGAAGATGGGGCAGCTGGAGGTGCAGGCGGCGCACAGGATGCACTTGGTGGTCTCTTCGAAGCGGGCGTGCTCCTCGGCCGACTGCAGCCGCTCGCGCGGGGGGGCGGGGTCGTCGTTGATCAGGTAGGGCACGATGGACTTGTAGGCGTCGATGAACGGCTCCATGTCGACGATCAGGTCGCGCAGCACGGGCATGCCGGGCAGCGGCTCGACCTCGATGCGCTCGCCTAAGTCCTTGACCAGCACCTTGCAGGCCAGGCGGTTGCGGCCGTTGATCTTCATGGCGTCGGAGCCGCAGATGCCGTGAGCGCACGAGCGCCGGAAGCCCAGCGAGCCCTCCTGCTCCCACTTGATCTCGTTCAGCACGTCTAGAACGCGGTCCATGGGCTCAACGTCGACCTTGTACTCCTGCCAGCGGGGGCGCGGATCGACGTCGGGGTCGTACCTCTTGATGCGTACCGTGATGTTCATCATCTACCTCAATACACCCGCGGCTTCGGCTCGTAACGGCCGAGCGTGACAGGCTTGTACTCGATCCTGACGCCGTTGCCTTCCTTGTAGACCATGGAGTGCTTCAGCCAGTTATCGTCGTCGCGCTCCTTGTAATCCTCACGCGAGTGAGCGCCGCGCGACTCCGTGCGGTTGAGCGCCGCTTCAACCAGCGCCTGGGCGTTGTCGAGCATGAAGCCCAGTTCGATGGCCTCCATGAGCTCGGTGTTGTACCGCTTGCTCTTGTCTTCCACGCCGATGTTCTTGTAGCGCTCGCGCAGCGTCCTCAGTTCCTCGACCTGTTTGGTGAGCGTCTCGGCTGTGCGGAACACCGAGGCGTTGTCCATCATGGTCTTCTGCAGCTCCTTACGGAGGTGCGAGACGCGCTCGGTGTGCGGTCCGTTGAGGGCGGTGTCGAGCAGCTGCCGCGAGAGGTCCAGCGCGTCCTGCGGGATGGTGCCGAACTGGGCGGTCTCGGCGTAAGCGCTGCCGTTGCGGCCCGCGCGGCGGCCGAACACCAGCAGGTCACCCAGCGAGTTGGTGCCGAGTCGGTTGGCGCCGTGCAGGCTGGCGCACGCCACCTCGCCGGCGGCGTACAGGCCGGGGACTATCTTGTTCTCGCCGTCCCAGATGACGTTGGTGTCGATGGTGGTAGGGATGCCGCCCATGGCGTAGTGCGCCGTGGGCTGGATGGGCACCAGTTCCTTGACCGGGTCGACGCCGAGGTAGATGCGCGCGAACTCGGTGATGTCGGGGAGGCGCTCCTCGATGATGTGCGCGTCGATGTGCGTGAGGTCTAGGTGGATGTAGTCCTTGTTCGGGCCGGCGCCGCGTCCCTCACGGATCTCGAGGTACATGGCGCGGCTCACCATGTCGCGCGGGGCGAGGTCCTTGATGGTGGGAGCGTAGCGCTCCATGAACCTCTCGCCCTCGGAATTGCGGAGGATGCCGCCCTCACCGCGGGCGCCCTCGGTCAGCAGCACCCCGATCTTGTACAGGCCGGTGGGGTGGAACTGGAAGAACTCCGGGTCCTCCTGCGGGATGCCGCGGCGCCAGGCGATGCTCATGAGGTCGCCCGTGAGCGCGTGCGCGTTGGAGGTGACCTGGAACATGCGGCCCGTGCCGCCGGCCGCGATGATGGTGGACTTGGCCTGGAACACGTGCAGCTCGCCGGTGGCGAGCTCGTACGCCACCACCCCGCGGCACTCGCCGTCTTCGATGACCAGGTCCAGCACGTGGAACTCGTTGAAGAAGGTGACCTGGTCCTTGACCGACTGCTGGTACAGGGTCTGCAGGATCATGTGGCCGGTGCGGTCGGCGGAGTAGCAGGCGCGCTCTACGGGCGCCTTGCCGTGGTCGCGGGTGTGGCCGCCGAACTTGCGCTGCGCGATGCGCCCTTCGGGCGTGCGGCTGAACGGGAGCCCCATGTGCTCCAGCTCGTACACGGCGTCAATGACCTCTTCGGCGAACACGGCCGCCACGTCCTGGTCGGTCAGGTAGTCGCCGCCCTTAACGGTGTCGAACGCGTGCCACTCGGGGTGGTCCTCGCTGACGTTGCCCAGCGCGGCGCCTACGCCGCCCTGCGCCGCGCCCGTGTGCGAGCGGGTGGGGTAAAGCTTGGTTATCACGGCCACCGAAACGTTGGGGTTGTGCGCCGCGTAGCGGGCGGCCATCAGGCCCGCGCCGCCGGCGCCGACCACGATGACATCGAATTTATGAGCCCTGATCATCTTGTTATCTACGCCCTTCCTTACTGCGGCGGGGTGAGGTTGCGGATGGCGTCACCCATCTCCTCGAAGCTGAAAGCCCACAGCGTCATCACGCCGACCACGAAGATGCCGGCCGCCACCACGAAGAGGATGGTCTTGAGCCAGAAGCGGGTGCCGGGACGCTTGAAGTAATCCTCGATGCTGTAGCGGAGGCCGTTCACACCGTGCAGCAGCGCGAAGCCCAGGAGGAACGAGTCGAACACCTTGACGCCGGGTTGAGCCAGGCGCTGCGCGGCGTACTGGTAGTCGATGGTGCCGGCGTCGACCAGGATGTTGTTGATGAACACGTGCGCGCCGACCAGGAACACGAGGAACAGGCCGCTGATGCGCATGAACACCCACCAGCCGAGCTCGGCACTGGTGGAGAACGTCTGGCGCGCCTGCGAGTAAGTGCGAGGGCGTGCGGTCTTGCTGGCCATCATGCACCTCCCTTGAGGATCTCGGGCACGATCTTGAAGAGCACCGGGATGCCGATGGCAGTCACCAGCGCGAGGACGGTGTACCACATGGCGCGCTGGTACTTGACGCCCCAGCCGGTGAAGTCCATGAGGATGATGCGCAGGCCGTTGAGGGCGTGGTAGGTGACTGCGGCGATGATCAGCACGAGCCCCACGCGGAACGGCCACTGGTGATAGAAGAACAGGAACGCGTTGAACGGCCCGTCGGGGCCGAACATCACCAGGCTGATGTCGAAGACATGCAGCAGCAGATAGAGGGCCAACGCCACACCAGATATGCGGTGCAGGAAGAAGGCCCACTGACCCTCGCGACCTCGGTACATTCGGAAAACCTCCCAGGGCCGGCCCCAGCGGTTCCGACCTCGTCTGTGGGCGATTCTATCACCGCCCTCATGTAGCTCATCCTCCGGTAAGGGTGGCACAGGGCCAACGACGACAGGCGTGCAGCACGCCACACCGCGCCGTCCGGACGCTCATGGGGCCGCTGGCAGCGCGGTCATGAACCGCGCCCGGCGCCCGGTACTGGTAAGGTCTACAACACTGTGTTGCTAGCTTTTGACCTCGACCGCACGCTCCTCACCGAGGAGTACGAACTACCGCTCAACATCCTCGACGCCATTCACAAGGCGCGCGCCAAGGGGCACATCGTTACCGTGCTCACTGGCCGCCAGTACGGCTCTGCCCGGCCGTACATCGAGCAGCTCGAGGTTGACGTTCCGAGCAGCACCAACCACGGCGCCCGCGTGCGCAACCCGGACGGGTCCGAACTGCGCCGCGTGCTCATGGAGGGCGCTTACGCCGATCAGCTCCTAGCCGACTTCTTGCACGACGCTCACCTGGAGTTCTCCGCCGTCATGGACGACACGCTGTACGTGCGGGACCCCGCCCACGAGCGCTGGAACTGGGTTCACGCTTCCAGCCGCGTCATCACGCATTACCAGGCGGGCACTGTGGCTGAGTACGACAAGGTCGTCTTCCAGGCGGGCCACATGGCGCGCAGCCAAGAGATCTACCAGCTCATCGGCCGCACGCATCCGGACGTGATCCGTTACCTGTGGGGCGACGGCTTCCTGGAAGTGGTGCCGCCGGGCGCCGACAAGGGTAGCGCCCTGGCCTACATTGCCGACAAGTTGAACGTGCCGCGCTCCGAGGTGGTGGCGTTCGGCGACGGCGCCAACGACATAACCATGGTCGATTGGGCGGGCACGGGCGTGGCGGTGGGTCCGCACGCGCACGCGGAGGTGCTGGCGGTGGCCGACCAGCACATAGACTCGCCCGAAGAGGGCGGCGTTGCCGACTGGATCAAGCGCAACCTGCTTTAACTTAGGCTTTCAGGCTCGTGCCATGTTGGGGCGTCTGGTGAACGCTCGGTCAGCGTTCGGTCAGCGCCTCTAGGAACTCTTGGCGGGTGCGTGCGTCGTCGCGGAAGGCGCCGCGCATGGCGCTGGTGCGGGTGGTGGAGCCCTGCTTCTCGACGCCGCGCATCATCATGCACATGTGGCTCGCCTCGGTGACCACGGCCAGCCCGCGCGGCTGCAGCACCTGAACCAGTGCGTCGGCCACCTGCGAGGTAAGGCGCTCCTGCAGTTGCAGCCGCCGCGCGAACACGTCGACCACGCGCGCGAACTTGGAGAGGCCCAGCACCTTCTTGTCGGGGATGTAACCGATGGCGGCCTTACCGAAGAACGGCAGCATGTGGTGTTCGCACAGCGAGTAGAACTCGATGCCCTTCACGACCACCATCTCGGAGCCTTCGGCGTCGAAGAGGGCGTCGTTAATTACGACGTTCAGGTCGGCGCGGTAGCCGGCGGTGATGAAGTGCAGCGAACGCGCCACGCGCTCCGGAGTCTTGAGTAGCCCCTCGCGACCGACGTCCTCGCCGAGCCCCGTGATCAACTCTGCGATCAGGGGGGCCAGCGAGTCGTCGCCGGCTTCGTCGAACTCGGGTGCACCCAGGTGGTGCGCGGTGTTGGGTTCTGACATGGTGCCGTCGATAGTAGCAGTCCCCGACATGGCTTACGGTCCTCGGGCAGACGGAGATACACTCGTTGGCGTGCGCCTAGAACGTTACGACAGTTACGCCACCGAGTTCCGCGCCGAGGTGCGCCGGGTGCGCGCGAACGAGCGCGGCACCTGGTTGCTTCTAACGCGCAGCGCCTTCTACCCCACCGCCGGCGGCCAGCCTCACGACACTGGCGTGCTGAGCGTGGCTGGCGCCGCGCTGAGGGTGACGGACGTGCAGGCCGACGAGCACGGTGTGTGGCACCTGGTGGAGGGACCGCTGCCCGACGAGGTGGCAGCCATGGAAGCCGCTGGAGAGGCTGCTGAGGTCCCAGCGGGCGCCGCGGTTCATGGCGTCATCGACTGGCCGCGCCGCTACCGGCACATGCAGCGCCACACTGCGCAGCATCTGCTCTCTCAGGCGCTGGTGCGCACGAACCCTGATTACGGCACGCGCTCCGTGAGCATGCGCGGCGCCGACTGCACCATCGACTTTGGGGGCGAGGTCGACGAGGCGAGCCTAGCGGCCGTGGAGGCGGAGGCCAACCGCGCCGCCCGCCAAGCCCTTTCGGTCATGTGCTTCGAGGTCGACGACGCGCGCCTTGGTGAGTACCGCCTGCGCCGCCCGGCCCAGGTGCGCGGCATGGTCCGGCTGGTAGCCATCGGTGATTACGATTTGGTGGCGTGCGGCGGCACCCACCTGAGGAACAGCGCCGAGGCGCTGCCGCTCAAGATCGTGGGCCTGGAGCGCGTGAAGGGCGGCACCAACCGCCTGACGTTCCGCGCGGGTGAGGAAGCACAGGCGGACTACGGCGCCAAACACGTGGTGGCCAACCGGTTGGGAGTGGCGCTGAGCGCGCCGGCGGAGGAGTTGGTGGAGCGGGTCGAGAGGCTGCAGGCCGACCTCGCGGAGCTGGGGCGCCAACTCGCGGCCACTCGGCTGGCGCAGGCTGCGGCCGTAGCCCAACGTCTCTCGGCGGAAGCCCAGGGCGGTGTGGTATCCGCCTATCTAGCCGGCGACGAGGCCGACCTGTTCGCTGAGCTGGTCGACGTGTTGCAGCGGGAGCCGGGTCTGGTGAGCTTGCTGGCCGCTCCCGAGGCAAGCGGCAACCGGGTGCGTTTCGCGTTCCTGGCCGGGCCCGGCGCAGCTACCGACGTGCGACCTGCCCTCAGTTCCGCGCTGGCAGCATTGGGCGGCCGGGGCGGAGGGCGGCCAGACAGGGCGCAAGGCGCGGCCCAAGCCGATGCAGAGCAGGCTCGTACCGCCCTGTCAACGGCAGCGGCCCAGTTGCGGAAGTAGAAGCGCTTTGGCAGCTGCCTAAGCGCTCCTGCACGGCGCGTGCGGGGCACCGGATACTGAACGGAACGTGATTCGGTGCTAGATTCTAAGGAGTACCGGCCGCGGTCGCGGCCTCGGAACAACTTGGCAGCGACCCCGCCGGCGCGCCGGCCTGCTTATCAGGCCGCCTACACCTAGGAGGGAACATGCCTGCCGTTAAGAACCGTCTACAGGACGTGAAGATAGATATCAAGGCCAGCGCTCGCGAGGCGCTGGTGGAGATACTCAACCAGGCTCTCGCCGACACCGCGGACCTCACCAGCCAGTTCAAGCAGGCGCACTGGAACGTGCGCGGCATGGACTTCTGGCAGTTCCACCAGATGTTCGACGCCATCCACGAGGCTCTGGAGCCGTTCGTGGACGAGCTGGCCGAACGAATTAACACGCTGGGCGGCGTGGCCATGGGCACCGTGCGCATGGCGGCCTCGAGCAGCAGCCTCAAGGAGTTCCCTAACGGCTTCGGCGACAGCAAGAAGTTCACGACCGAGCTGCGGGACCGCCTGGCGGCCTACGCCAAGAAGACGCGCGAAGCCATCGACGAGGCCGAGAAGCAGGAGGACGCCACCACGGCCGACCTCTTCACGGAAATCTCGCGTGCGGCCGACCTACAGCTGTACTTCCTGGAGTCTCACCTGCACTGAGCTTGGCGCAGCGGGCGGCGCCGGCGTCACGCCTCGGCGCCGCCTGAGCCCTCGAAATCCCTGAGCGCGCTGGACTCCAGCACCTTGGCGGCCACGTAGATTGGTGCGCCGGTGCGCACGGCGATGGCCATGGCGTCAGAGGGGCGGGCGTCGACCTCGATAGCCACCCCGGCACGCTCGAGCACCAGGTAGGCGTAGAAGGTGCCCTCCACCAGGTCGGTGATCTCGACCCTGGTGAGGGGCGCGTCGAGCATCTCTAGCAGCGAGACGAACAGGTCGTGCGTTAGGGGTCTCTCCATCCGCTCGCGGGAGCGGCCAGCCGCGATGCTGATGGCTTGCATGGCGTCGATGTGTATGGGCAGAAGTTCGCCGTTGGGGGCCCGCAACAGGGCAAGGAACTGATTCTCGTCGCCTGACACGGCGATATCCTCGAGTTCGACCTTGACCATGCCGGTCATCATAGCGCGGGCTACGGTAAGCTTCTCGGCATGCTCGAGCCGGTCATCGGCCTGGAAGTACACCTCGCACTGCGCACCCGCACGAAGCTGTTCTGCGGCTGCCCCACGAGTTTCGGCGGCGAGCCGAACGTGAACACGTGCCCCATCTGCTTAGGCCTCCCGGGTACCCTGCCGCTCCTTAACGAGCAGGCGCTCGAGCTGGCACTGGCGTTCGCCGCCGCGCTGGGCTGCGAGATCCCGCCGGTTACGCACTGGCACCGTAAGCACTACTTCTACCCGGACGCCCCGAAGAACTACCAGTTGAGCCAGGACGACGTTCCCGTGGGCCTGGGCGGGCACATCGACGTGCCCGGCGGCCGCCGCATCCGCATCACGCGCTGCCACCTAGAGGAGGACGCGGGCCGCCTGGTGCACCCCGCTTACGCGGACCACTCGCTGGTGGACCTCAACCGGGCCGGCTCGCCGCTAATCGAGATGGTGACCGAGCCCGACATCCGTTCGGCCGAGGAGGCGCGCGACTTCCTGGCGGAGGTTCGCGGCATCGCGCAGGCGCTCGGCGTGTCGGACGCCGCGCCCGAGGAGGGCAAGATGCGCGCCGACGTGAACATCTCGCTGCACGTTCCCGGGCAGCCGTACGGCACCAAGGTCGAGGTCAAGAACCTCAACTCGTTCAGGAGCGTGGCCGCCGCCATCGAATTCGAAACCAAGCGGCAGACGCAGCTGCTCGAAGCTGGCAAGGTCGTTAACCAGGAAACACGCGGCTGGAACGAGGGCGGGCAGAAGACGTACCTCATGCGCACCAAGGAGGCGGCCGCCGATTACCGTTACCTGCGCGACCCCGACATCCCGGCGGTGGTCATCTCTGATGAGCGCAGGGCCGCCGTGCTGGCCTCGCTGGCGGAGAAGCCAGCCGCTAAGGCAGCGCGCTACGTGGCGGCTGGGGTGCGTCCCGCCGACGCTCGCAGCATCGCTTACGACGTGGACGCTGCCGCGTTCTTCGATGCGGTGACGCCGAGCTACCAGGGCGACGCTCAAGCAGTTGCCAACTGGATGTCCGAGGTTGCAGGCAGGTTGCACGCGGTCGAGCTGAGCCTGCCGCAGAGCGCCTTAACGCCTTCGAACCTGGTGCGGCTAATGACTCTGGTTGATGACGGCACCGTTTCGGCCACCGCCGCCAAGGAGCTGCTGGCGGACGTGGTGAACGGCGAGGATCCAGGCGCCCTGGTAGCCAGCCGCGGCCTGGCGCAGGTGAGCGATGAGGGTGAGCTGGGATCGCTGGTTGACGGGGTGTTGACGGCCAACCCGGACCTGGTTGAGCGCGTGCGCGCCAACCCTAACGCCATCAACGCGCTGTTGGGCAAGGTCATGCAGGCCACGAAAGGAGCCGCCAAGCCAGACTTGGCTCGGCGGCTCTTAGAGGAACGGTTGAAGTAGGGGCTGGCGCGGCCCCCGTTAGGGGGTTATGGGGCGGCTACGCAGCCGCAAGGTCCCTGTTCGCCCTGCGGACCCTGCGGACCCTGTTCACCCTGCGGACCCTGTATACCCTGCGGGCCCTGTGGGCCTACCTCGCCCTGATCGCCTTGAGGGCCCTGCGGCCCGGTCGCACCGGTGGCCCCAGTGGCACCCGGCAGGCCTATCGGACCCTGCGCACCCGCCGGGCCCGTCAACCCAATCGGACCCTGCGCACCCGCCGGGCCCGTTAAACCGATAGGGCCTTGCGGACCTACTTCACCCTGCTCACCTTGGAGCCCCTGTGGGCCAGTCAGCCCAATGGGACCCTGGGGACCAGTCAGCCCGATGGGACCCTGGGGACCAATCTCGCCCTGTTCGCCCTGTGGCCCCTGCTCACCTTGCGGACCTTGCGGACCGGTTAGCCCTTGCGGGCCCTGTAACCCCTGCGGCCCCTGCTCACCCTGTTCACCTTGCTCGCCTTGCGGTCCACGGGGCCCTAAGGCACCCATAGGCCCGATCGGGCCCCTGATACCGACCGCGCCCATGGCTCCCTGAGGTCCAGCCGGGCCGATCGGGCCCGTTTCGCCGGTTTCGCCCTGCGGGCCTTGGGGCCCCTGCGGCCCGGCGGGGCCCACGCAGTCCTGTGCGTCCCAGATGCCGTCCTGGTTTAGGTCCTCTTCGAAGTCACCCATGCCGTTGCCGTTCAGGTCCCAGCACGCCAGGCCGGGGGCTCCAGCTGCGCCAGCTGCACCGTCAGCGCCGGCCGCGCCAGCCGGACCAACGGGCCCAGCGGGGCCCATCTCACCGGCCGGTCCGGCCGGACCGGCGGGACCCGTTTCGCCTGCGGGTCCTGCGGGCCCTTGCGGCCCGACCGGACCGGCCGCCCCCGGTTCGCCTGGCGCGCCGGGCTCGCCTTGCAGGCCGCGCTCACCGGCCGGGCCCTGCGGACCTACTGGCCCGACGATAGCTCCAGCTGCGATGTCGGCCCTGACCTGAGCGATCTCGGCGCTCATGGCGCCCAGGCGCTCGACGACGGCGTCCTCGCCGCACTCCAGCTTGGCGTCCACCACTTCGACTGCCTTGCTGAGCAACAGCGCTGTCTGGTACCCGGTGAGGAACTCGTCGCCGTTCAGGATGCCTTCCGGGAAGGCGTCCCTAACGCCGAGCTCGGCCACGCGCGCAGCGGCGCCAGCAGCCCAGTGGTCTGCAGGCACGTCGCTGAACGCGAAGCCTGGGTCGCTGGCGCCCGCACCGAAGTCGGTGCAGCCGGTGGCCAGGTCGATCCGGGTGAGGAGCCGTTCGACTAGCACCGCCGCCTGGTAGCCGGTAACGGCGCCGTCACCGAGGAACGAGCCGTCTGGGAAGCCCGTATCGACCCCGGAGCCGTTGAGGTTCGCCACGGCGGAGCGCCCCCAGTCGCTGCCTGCAACCTGCGTGATTCCGAACGCCACCAAAAGTAGCGCGGCCAACGCGAACACGTACCTGCGCATCACCCACTCACCCTTCCTCACGACCGGCAACTCCAGCGTCTCCGTACCGGCCGGCGCGCTTGCAGAGTTTCGGACTACTAACCTAACCTAGTCCAATAGTGTCAGTTACACACTCCCAGTGCTTCTATTACATCACCTCAGACAAGGGCCCAACCTTCGTCCCTCCACCCTGCCCGCGTCCAAAGCCGATAATGTGGCCGTGCTGATGTCGCGCCTCGCCCGCCTAAGCCTCTTCATGCTCGTCTGCGCTCTCTTAGCGGTGAGCGGAGCCCAGTCAGCACTACCGACGGAGGCCGCTGAGGCCCTGCGTGACGCCCAGACCGCCGCCACGGAAGCCATGGCCGCGTACCAGTCGCATAGGCCCGATCAGCCGCTGTGGCGCGACGCCTTCAGAGCCGCCGAACGAGCCCGCGACCTGGCCCCAGGCAGACCGGAGCCGCTGCGGTTCCTGGCGCAGGCGTACGGCATCACGGGGTGGACCGGGCCCGCCTGGGACGCGTGGCAGGCGTACCGGGCAGCGGGCGGCAGCATGGACGCCAGCGCCCGCCTGGAAGCCGCGGCCGCGGCCAGCTCACTCGGCTACAACGCGTTCGCAGCAGGCAACTCGCAGCGCGCCGCCGAGCTGCTCAGCGCCGCGTTCGAGTTCGACCCGAGCAACCTCCAGGTCGCCGCCGTTCTCGGTCAGGCCGAGCTCAACAACGGCAACCTGGGCGCCGCAGCCACCTACCTAGCCATGGCCGTCGAAGCTGTTCCTAGCGTGGAGCCCCTGCTGGTACGCGCACGGCTGGGCGCCAACTTCGGCCTTGAGGCAACCGATGCGTACCTCGAAGGCGTGAGGCTGTTCGCCGAGGGCGACTACGCGCTGGCTCTGCAGAGGTTCGATAGCGCCACCAGCGCCGCGCCGAACTTCGCTGAGGCAGTTCGGGGCGCCGCCGCGTCAGCCGGGCAACTCGGGTTTGAAGAACGTGCTCGGGGCTCGTGGGAAACGCTGGCAGAACTGAGGCCCGACGACCAAGAGGCTAACGAGGTGCTCGCCTACTACGCCGAGCTTGACGCACTGCGCGAGGATCCGGAGCCCGAACCCGAACCGGAACCCGAACCAGAGCCCACACCTCAACCGGAACCTACGCCAACGCCAGAACCCGCACCTGAGCCTGAACCCGAGCCCACACCCGCGCCGGAACCCGAACCGGAACCGCAGCCCGAACCCGAGCCGGAACCAGAACCGGAGCCCGAGCCCGAGCCGGAACCCGAACCGGAACCCGAACCGGAGCCGGAACCAGAACCGGAGCCGGAGCCAGAACCGGAGCCCGTGATCGAGCCGGCCCTGCCGCCTGCGCTTACGCCGCTACCGGAGCCGGCGCCGATACCGTCGCCGCCCAGCCAGACCGGCTCGACGCTCGACCTGGTCAACGCTAGTGTGCGGGCCGTGAAGGCGTCCGACGGTGGGCAGGGCGCGTTCATCTTCCTCGAGCCCGCTGACGCCGCCTTCCTCAACCTAGCGACGCCTGTCGCGTACGCCTCCGGCACGCTCCATGTACAGATTCAGGTAGGTGCCAGGCCCAGCACCGAGCCGGTGTCGTTGCAGTTCTGCATCGTGCCCGGCGACTTCACTGTGGTCAGTCCCCTCTGCACCGACACCAGCACCCTGCTGCTCCCCACGTCGGGCACCATCAGCACCTTGGTACCCATGACGCGACTGGAAGACGGCGCCGTCGACTGGCGGCAGGGCATCTCGCAGCTGCTGGTGGTGCTGCGCGACGGACTTGGGCGGCCGCTGGACGACCGCTACACCCGCGAGTCAGACGGCTCCCCCATCGACCTCGGGCCCTACTTCCCGCTGCAGCTCACCGTAAGAGCTGCACTGGTCGCCCCCGGCGGCGCCTTCTCAGGTTGGTAACGGCCTAGAGCTCAGCGGCCAACGCCCACGTACTGCAGGCCCACGCCCTCGACCTGGTGGCGCTGAAGCAAGTTGCGCGCGTCGAGAATCAGGTCACCCCGCATGGCGGCAGCCATGTCGGCCAGTGGCAGCCTGCGGTACTGGTTCCAGTCGGTCACCACCACCACCGCGTCGCAACCGCGCGCCAGGCTCACCTCGTCGTACAAGTACTCCACCGGCAGGTTAGGGAAGTGACGCTGGGCCGATGGCACCGCGATCGGGTCGTGCGCGCGCACCACGGCGCCGCGGTCGTGCAGTTCCTCGATCAGGGTCAGCGCGGGAGAGTCGCGCATGTCGTCGGTGTTGCCCTTGAACGCCAGACCCAGCAGGCCGATGGTGGTGCCGCGCAGCACCTTCAAGTGGCGTTGCAGCTTGTCGACCACGAACAGGCGCTGCCGCCGGTTCACGTCGATCGCGGAGCGCACCAGTTGCAGGTCGTAATCGTAGGTGTTGCCGAGCGCCAGCACCGCCTTCGTGTCCTTACCGAAGCAGCTGCCGCCCCAGCCGATACCGGCGTTGAGGAACTTGCCGCCGATGCGCTGGTCGAGGCCGATGGCGCGCGCCACCTCGGTGATGTCGGCTCCCACCTTCTCGGCCAGGATGGCGAACTCGTTGATGAAGCTGATCTTGGTGGCCAGGAACGAGTTGGCGGCGTACTTGGTGAGTTCCGCGCTGGTAGCCGTGGTCGTGATGAGCGGCGGCAGGTCGTAGCGCTCGGGGCGCGGCGAGCCCGGCGGCGGTTCGAAGGTCTGCTCGAGAATAGGCGCGTACAGCTCGCGCATGAGACCGGTAGCGAAGGGGGAATCGGCCCCGATGACGATGCGGTCCGGGTACAGGGTGTCCGCCACAGCGCGGCCCTCCGCCAGGAACTCCGGGTTCGAGACCACGTGCACCTCGGCCTCAACGCCACGCGAGTTGAGCCTGCGGCTGATGATGCCCTCCACGTGCCTGGCGCTGCCCACGGGAACGGTCGACTTGTTCACCACCACCAGGCGCGCCCCGGGCTGCACGCGGTCGGCCAGCTCGGTGGCGGCCGCGTCCACGTACGAGAGGTCAGCGTCGCCGTTCTCCTTGGACGGGGTGCCAACGGCGATCATCACCACGCCGGTGCCGCTCAAGTCGGGGATGTCCGCGCGGAAGATCGAGTTACGTTTCCCGGCCGCCATGATCTCGGCCAGGCCGTCCTCGTGGATGGTGGGAACGCCAGCCTCGAGCTTCTCGATGATCGCTTCGTTCTTGTCGATGAACGTTACGTCGTGCCCCAGGTATGCCAACGCGGTACCCGTAGTAAGGCCAACGTAGCCAGTTCCGATGATGGTGACTTTCATGGAGTCATCGTAAGCCACCGCGGTTGGCGGCACGCGCCCGCCGGGGCCCTCGTCTAGCCGGCGACCGCCGCGTTGCGCTACCGTACGGGCACAAGCTCGAAGAGCAGGCCAAGCAAGTTCGCCACACGGCGCCGGGGGGCGCGGTTACGGGGGAGAACATGCCACACGTCGGCGGAATCGTTACGCGCGCCAGCATCACGGTTGCGCTATGCGCACTAGTGCTCGTAAGCCTCACGAACTCGCGGGCGCAGGGAGGCCAGCCGAGCACTGACGCCAGCCCGGCGCCCCTAACGAGCGCGAACGGCATGACCGCGTCGTACATCTGCGTGCACGACCTCACGCTGGCGCTGCAGGTGGCGTCGCCCGAACTGGCGCTGCGCACGGCCGAGGTGGCGCGGCGCGAAGGCGAGCTGCGCCTAGCCGAGCTGGGTCTCGCTTCGGCCGTCACGGTCAGCACCGAGCTGGAGCTGGGCGCCAACCTGGCCCGGGACCCGGAGCCCGCCTGGAGCCCGACCTTGCAGATGGACGCCGGGCTCAACTACCGCTACGACGCGGTGGCCATCGCCCGGGCCCGCGTCGCACTTGCAACCGCGGTTCGTAGAGAGGCGGCGCAGCAGCGCGCCGACGTGCTGGAAGCGCTCTTGAGCCTCAGCCAACTGCGGGCGGCCCAGCGCCTCGCGGCCCAAACCGACACCACCGCGGCGGAGGCCGAGAGCCTGGCGGCCTCCGTCAGGCAGAGCGCGGCCACTGCCTACCCGGCACAGGCTGGTGCCGACTCGGGGGCGGAGCCAAACACCACCCCGCCCGACCTGGCGCTCAACATCCGCGAGCTCGACCTAGCCGCCGCACGCGCACGCGCCACCGCGGCAGGGAGAGCGGCCGACACCGCCGGCGCGCTGGCCGCACTGCAGCGGCTGGGCGTTACAGCCAGCGACCTGTTCGAGGTGAGCGGCGCGCAACGCACCGCTGGCCCTGCAGAGTGCCTGACGCTGCCCGCCGCCCCGCTTGGCCGAGCGCTCGGGCCGGAACTACCCCAGCCTCAAGCGCACAGCGCCGCCGAGCGCCACTCGCTGCTACTAACCGTTGACCTCACGGCGGCGCAGCACACGCGCGCCGCTTTGGGCCCGCTGCGCGACCTGAGCCTCAGCGCGCACTACCAGGAGGGCGGAGCGCGCATCCTGGCTGAGGTCGAGCTCGACGGCGGCCGACCCGCGGCAGGCGTGAACGTGCGCTGGCGTCAGTCCTCCGCTCACAACTGGGGCGTGGGGGTGGCGGCGAGCATCAGGCTGGACGACACCATGGGAGCGGCACTGGAAGCGGCGCGCCAGCAGATGGAGGCCGCCCAGGCAGCCGTGCGGCAGTTCGACGAGGAGTTCCCCGCCCGAGCGGCCGCCGGGGTCGCTGCGGCTGAGTCCGCCTGGTTGCAGCTCGTTTTCGCGCTCGAGGCGGTGAGCATCGCCCAAGGGCGGCTCGCGCTGGCGATCGACGAGCGAGAAGTTGCGCGCAGCGAGCAGGTGCTCAGCCGCTCGCTCGACGCCTTGGAGCGCGAATACCAGGCGTACCTTAGGGCCCTGGGGCGTTACCTTAACGAGTTCGAACTGCCGTGGCGCCAGCTGGCGGTGCCTAACTAACCCGAACTCAGGCGTGCGAACGCGGCGGCAGGAAGATGTTGGCGATCTCGCCTAGCGGCACGAAGCGGTCGGCCATGTCTTGCAGCGCCTGGCTGGTGGCCTCGCGGAACGCCATGATCTCCACGCGCTTGCCGCGCTCCTGCGCCAGCTCCAAGAGCGGCACGAAGTCGCCGTCGCCGCTGGCCAGCACCACCACGTCAACGTGATCCAGGCTGCGAACGATGTCGGCAGCTATGCCCATGTCCCAGTCGCCTTCCAGCACAGGGACACCGTCGTCGTTAACGCGGTGCACGCGCACCTTGCGGCGCTTAACGCGGTAACCCAGCGCCGTGAGCTTGCCGATGAAACCGTAGGCGGTGGCGTCGCCGTCGCGCTCGACCACGTAAGCCGTGGCGTGACTCAGGCTGCGGCCGCGCGCGGCGTTGTCGAGCAGCGTCTGGTAATCAACAGCCGTGCCCATGTCGCGCGCGGCGTAGTAAAGGTTCTGGGTATCAACGAACAGCGCCACCCTTTGGTCGCGCCGTTCGCCCACCTGCAGGCGGGCCGGGTCCGTTGTCGTCACGACCCGAGTTTACCGCGGACCAGGTCCGCCCTCGGCCAGCCAGCGGCCCATGATCAGGTTGTCCTCGAAACCGGCGCCCTCGCCCCGCACCAGGCGCACCTGCCCGCGCTCGCGCCCCTCCAGTTCGAAACCCTCCGCCAGGTACAGAGCCACGGCCCCCTCGTTAGAAGCGCGCACGTTGAGGCTCACCTTCAGCGCCCCCACCCGCCCGCACCAGGCGTACGCCGCCTGCATCAGCGCCCGCCCCACGCCCTGCCTGCGGGCGCCGGGAGCCACCGCCAGGGTGAGCACCGCCACGTGCTCAAGCCGCTCCGCGGCGGGGCGGTGCAGCTCGAGCCAGCCGATGACCGACCCCTCCAGCGTGGCGACCAGGTAAAGCGAGCGGTCAGGAGCGCGTGAGCCCAGGCGCGCCGCCAGGTGGTTGAGGCTCTCGGCGGTGTCGTTGACGAAGAAGCCACCCTCGTCGTAGATGCCGGTGAGCAGCGCGTGCACGGCGGCGGCGTCGGAACGTGAGGCTTCCCTGACCCGCATGCGGTGAGTATAAGGGCGCCCCACTACCTGTCAGAGGAGCGGGTTACCGCCCGCGCGCCCCTGCTAAGCTATGTGCCGCCGCAGTGCGGCGCGCCCCGCAACCTCCTGGCACCCAGCTACTTTGGGACGCCAAGCCAGCGGCGGCAGCGCCCCCGCCGCGGACACACCGGAGGTCAGAAGTTGCGTAGTCTCGTATCCGCGGAATCCGTCACCGAAGGGCATCCCGACAAGCTCGCCGACCGGATCAGCGACAGTGTGCTCGACGCTATCCTCGAGTCTGACCCGGCGGCCCGGGTGGCGGCCGAGACGCTGCTGACGCGCGGGCTCGCCCTCGTCGCCGGCGAGGTGACGACCAGCGCCGACGTCGACGTTCAAGGCATCGTGCGCAAAGCCGCCCGCGAGGTGGGTTACACCCACGCCGAGTACGGCTTCGACGCGGACCACTCAGCCGTTCTCATAGCCCTCAACGAGCAGTCGCCAGACATCAAGATCGGCGTGGACAGCGCTACCGAGGCGGGCAGCGGCGACCCGTACGACCAGACCGGCGCAGGCGACCAGGGCCTCATGTTCGGTTACGCCATCGACGAGACCCCGGAACTGATGCCCTTGCCGATAACGCTGGCCCACCAAGTCGTGCGCCGCTTAGCGGAGGTAAGGCACGACGGCACCGTGCCGTACCTCAGGCCCGACGGCAAGGCGCAGGTGACCCTGGAGTACGAGGACGGACGGGCGCTACGCTTGGCGTCCGTGGTGCTATCGGCGCAACACCACCCCGACGTGAGCCGCGCCGACCTCGAGGGCGACCTGTTCCGCCACGTGCTGCAGGCCGTAGTGCCGGAGCGCATGCTCGACGAGAACACGCGCTTCCTCATCAACCCCACGGGCCGCTTCGTGGAGGGCGGACCGACCGCCGACGCCGGGCTCACCGGCCGCAAGATCATCGTCGACACGTACGGCGGCGCAGCCCCGCACGGTGGCGGCGCCTTCAGCGGCAAGGACCCCACCAAGGTGGACCGCTCCGCCAGCTATTACGCGCGCTACATCGCCAAGAACGTGGTGGCCGCGCAGCTGGCCACGCGCTGCCAGATACAGCTGGCGTACGCCATCGGCGTGGCCAAGCCAGTGGGCCTGTACGTCGAGACGTTCGGCACGGGCGTCATGCCCGATGAGCGCCTGGCGGACCTGGTGCAAGAGACGTTCGACGCCCGACCCGCCGCCATCATCGACCAGCTCGGCCTGCTTCGCCCGCTGTACGCGGCCACCAGCGCCTACGGGCACTTCGGCCGCAAGGAGTTCCCCTGGGAGGCAACGGACCGGGCCACCACACTGCGCGAGCTGGGGGCGCGGGTAGCTTGACTGCCGCCGCGAAGCCTCAACAACGCGACCCTCACGCCAATGCCGGCACTAACCCCCGTGGTAAAAGAAGGGCCATATGGCCAGAATAGTGCTGGGCAATCGCGAGGGCTCCTTCGCGATCCGTCAGGGGCGCCACGTGCTCGAGCGCCTCACTGACGAGTGGCCCGATCTTCACCTGACCCTGAGAACCGTAAGCGGCACCTCCGGCGAGTCGGCCGAGCCGCTGCTCGCCGCCTTGGAAGGCGGCCAGGTCGGCATGGCGCTCGTTCAGCTCGAGAGCCTGCCGTACCAGCTGCCGGAGGGCCTGACCCTGGTGGCGGTGACGCGCCGCGGCGAGGCGCGCTCCGCGCTGGCGGCGCGCGGCCGCGCCGGCCTGGCGGAACTGGCGGCCGGCACGCAGGTGGCTGTGCCCTCCCAGCGCGACGCCGCGTTCCTGGCCGCCGCCCACGGCGGGCTGGAGGCCACAGTGGTCGCGGACCACACCGAGGCGCTGGTGGGGCGCCTGGCGCGCGGCGAGTTCGGGGCGCTGGTGGTGCCGGCGCTGGCGCTCACCACGCTGGACCATAAGAACGCCATAGACGCCGTGCTGGAGGAAGCCGAGTTCACGCCAGCGCCCGGTCAGGGCGCGCTGGGCCTGCTGGCGCGCGCTGACGACGACGTGGCGTTCGAAGCTGCCTACTCGTTGCAGCACCGTCCCAGCTTCGACCGGGTGCGCGCCGAGCGCGCGTTCGCGGCGGCGCTGACGGGCCACACGGTCGGGGCGCTGGCTAGCGTGACCGACGACGGCGAGCTCACCCTGTTCGGCGCGGTGGTTCAAGGCGGCATGACCCTCCAGGCCAGCACCACCGGTGAGGCGCGTGAGGCCGAGGACCTGGGCCGCGAACTGGCTCAGGACGTGCTGGCGCAGCTGGCGGCGCTGTAACGCGCGGTTAGCTGGAGACCGCCTTGGCCGCGTTGCGCTCGGCGATGACCTTGTCGGCCACGTGCTGCGGCACTGCCTCGTAACGGTCGGACTTCAGCGAGAACGCGCCGCGCCCGCCCGTCATGCTGCGCAGGTCGGCCGAGTACGACTGAATCTCGGCCAGCGGCACGTGCGCCGAGACCACGCTCACGGAGCCCTCGCTGTCCATGCCCAGGATGCGGCCACGCCGCGAGTTGAGGTCGGAGATGACGTCGCCCGTGAAACGGTCCGGCACGCGCACCTTCACAAGCATCAGCGGTTCAAGCAGCACGGGCGAGGCCTGCTCGAAAGCCTCCCTGAGCGCGAACATGGCGGCGGACTGGAACGCCACGTCTTTCGAATCGACCGGGTGATCCTTACCGTCGTACACGGTGACCTTCACGTCCTGCACGGGGAAGCCGCCTAGCGGTCCCACCTCCAGGCCGGCGCGTGCGCCCTTCTCGCAGCTCGACTGGAACTGCGTGGGGATGGTGCCGCCCACCACCTTCCAGTCGAACTCGAAGCCGCCGCCGCGCGGCAGCGGATCGACCTTCAGCGCCACCTCCGCGAACTGCCCCGCGCCGCCCGACTGCTTCTTGTGGCGGTAACGGGCGTCGCCGGAGCCCTGAATGGTCTCGCGGTACGCGATGAGGGGCGAACTGGTGTCGACCTCGATGCCGCGCTCCGCCAGGGACGCCACGGCGATCTCTAGGTGAACGTGCCCCATGCCCCACAGCACGGTCTGCTTGGTGTCGGGGTTGCGTTCGAGTTGCAGCGTGGAGTCGGCGTCCAGCAGGCGGCTAAGGCCCTCGCCCAGCTTGTCCTCGTCGGCGCGCGTCTTGGGGTGCAGCGCCAGCGCCATCACGGGCGCCGGCAGGCGGATGGGCGCCAGCACGAAGCGGTTCTGCGGCGTGGTGAGGGTAGAGCCGGTCTTCACCTCGTCGGCCTTGGTTAGCGCCCCGATCATGCCCGCGCTGAGCTCAGGCACCTCGGTCAGGTCCTTGCCGTTGGGCACGTACAGGTGCGAGGTGCGGATCTCGGCGCCCGAGCGAGCGTCGACCAGGGCCGCGCCCGCCTTAAGCGAGCCAGACAGCACGCGCATCATGGAAACCTTGCCCAGGTACGGGTCGTTCACGGTCTTGAACACGCGGGCGCTAAACGGCTGATCGTCGCCCAGCGTGGGCGGCTCGCCCTCCTCCACCGGCAGCGGGGCGTGGTCGGCCACGTTACGCACGCCGTGCGTCAGGAAGTCGAGCAGCAGCGAGATGCCCATGGTGCGCGCTGCGGAGGTGAGCAGCACGGGCGTGAGCTCGTTACGCCGCACCGCCGAGTAGAACGCCGCCTTGAGGGCCTCGTCGTCGAGCTCGGCCTCCTCGAGGTACTGCATCATCAGGTCGTCGTCAGTCTCGACGATGGCCTCTACCAGGCGGTCGCGGTACTCGTCGGCCAGGCCCGCCACGTCGTCGGGAATGGGCACCTCGACCGGCTCGCCGTCGGGCCACTCGTACGCCTTCATGTTCAGCAGGTCAACGATGCCGCGGAAGTGCTCGGCCTGACCGATGGGTATTTGGATGGCGGCGATGTTGCCGGCCAGGGTGGCCTCGATGTCGGCCATGGTGCGGAAGAAGTCGGCGTTCTCGCGGTCGAGCTTGTTGATGACGAACATGGTCGAGAGCTCGCGCTCGAAGCTGGAGGTCCACACGCGCTCGGTGCCCACCGCCACGCCCGACACGGCCGAGACCAGGATGAGCGCGGCGTCGACCGCCGCCTGCGCCCCGCGGATCTCGCTAACGAAGTCGGCGTAGCCGGGGGTATCGATGATGTTGAAGCTGTCGCCCTTCCACTCGAACGGGTGGATGGTGGACCAGATCGAGATCTTGCGGCGCTTCTCCTCCGGGGTGTAGTCGGAGCGTGAGGTGCCCTCCTCTACCTTGCCGAGGCTCTGAACGGTCCCGGCGCGGTAGAGGATTGCCTCCGTGAGCGAAGTCTTCCCTGCGCCACTGTGCGACAGGACGGCCACGTTGCGGATCTGCGACATCTCGGCTTCCTTTCGGTGAAGCGGCGCTGGCGCCGCGCCTTCTTGCGCTCGGGCGAAGGGTTACAGGTTGCCTTCGAGTTTAGCACCGCGTCCGGCACGGTTACACTCGGTCATGGCGCTCGAGCGCGAACTCAAGTTCTCATCGCCGGAGGGCGTGGTGCCCGCCCTGCAGGAGTTGCAGGCGGCGCTCGCGCCGCTTGGCGCCGGCGCTACGGACCTGGGCGCGCGCGAGCACTCCGACGTGTACTTCGACGATCCCGCCAGCACGGTGCAGCGCGCCGGCATGGCGCTGCGCATCAGAACCACCGCCGGCGCGCGCGTGGCTACCCTCAAGAGCCGCGGCTCGGTCATAGCCGGGGTGCACGAACGCGACGAGTTCGAGGTAACGCTGCCGCCCGCCGCGGCTGGCGCCCCACAACAGTGGCCGGCGGGGTTCGCGCCGCTGCTGCCGCACACCGACATGAGCCGGTTGGCGCCGCACATGCTCATCAGCACCCTGAGGCACCGCTTCGCGCTCCTGCAGGACGGCGCGCCGGTAGCCGAGCTGGCGTTCGACGAGGTGGCGTGCCGCCCCGCCGCGGAAGTTGCGCTGAGCTACTCCATCGACGAGGTGCTGTTCCACGAGGTGGAACTCGAGGCGCTGGTCACCGGCAGCCGCCAGCCCGTCAGCGCCGCGCGCCTCTCCGAGTACGGCGCCGCGCTGCAGGAGCTGCTGCCCCTCTACCCGTCTGACATAACCAAGCTGGAGCGCGCCGCCACCCTGCTGGCCGCCTTCCTCGAGTAGGCGGGCGCGCCAGCCGCTTCACGCCCGAGCGCGTGCCCGCGGCCTGAGAAGCGCGTGGCTCAGGGCTATACTCCCTAGCATGAAAGCAAGCGCAGAAGGCTCCTCCACCGTCAGGGTCGCCGACCAGCCTCGTGACGAGGCTATCTTCTCCCTGATAGACAAGGAGTTCGAGCGGCAGAAGAGCGGCCTCGAACTCATCGCCTCCGAGAACTTCGTTTCGAGGCAGGTGCTCGAAGCTGTAGGCTCCGTGCTCACCAACAAGTACGCCGAGGGCTACCCGGGCAAGCGCTACTACGGCGGCTGCGAGGTTGTCGACGAGGTCGAGCAGTTGGCCATCGACCGCGCCAAGCAGCTGTTCGGCGCCAACTGGGCCAACGTCCAGCCGCACTCGGGCTCCTCCGCCAACTTCGGGGTGTACTACGCCCTGCTCGAGCAAGGCGACCGCGTGCTGGGCATGGACCTGGCGCATGGCGGTCACCTCACTCACGGTTCGCCCGTCAACTTCTCGGGCAAGTCGTACGAGGTGGCGGGTTACCCGGTCGACGAGGAGAGCGAGCTCATCGACTACGACGCCCTGCGGCGCGTGGCGCACGAGTTCAAGCCCAAGATGATCATCGCGGGCGCCAGCGCTTACAGCCGCGTCATCGACTTCGAGCGCTTCCGCGCGGTGGCCGACGAGGTGGGCGCGCTGCTGTTCGCCGACGTGGCGCACATCGCGGGCCCCATAGCCGCCGGGCTGCACCCGCACCCGCTGCCGCACGCGCACGTGGTCAGCAGCACCACCCACAAGACCCTGCGCGGCCCGCGCGGCGGCCTCATCTTCGGGCTCGACGAAGAGATCGGCAAGAAGATCGACCGCACCATCTTCCCCGGCATCCAGGGCGGCCCGCTCGAGCACGTGATAGCCGGCAAGGCGGTGGCGTTCCACGAGGCGCTGGCGCCCGGGTTCAAGGAGTACACGGCGCAGGTGCTGCGCAACGCTACCGAGCTGGCGCAGCAGATGGCCGCGCTCGGCTACCGCATCGTGTCGGGCGGCACCGATAACCACCTGTTCCTGGTCGACCTCAGGCCGCAGGGCATCACCGGCAACACCGCCAGCAAGCGCCTCGAGCGCGTGGGTATTTCGGTGAGCAAGAGCATGATCCCTTATGACCCGGAGAAGCCGTGGGTCACCTCAGGCATCCGCATCGGGACCCCGGCCATCACCACGCGCGGTTTCGGCACCGGCGAGATGCAGGCGGTGGCGCAGCTCATCCACCGCGGCATGCAGGGGGTAGACGTAGACAACGTCTCGCGCGAGGTGCGCGAACTGGCGTTGCGTCACGCCATGCCGTAGTTCAGCGGCGCCTTAGCCGTTCCATGGCCTCGCGCAGGCTCACGCGCATGCGCTCCACGGCGCGGGCTATCTGACCAAGTTCGTCGTCGCGGTCCAGCGCGACCTCGCGCTCGAGGTCGCCGTGGCTGATGCGGTCCGTGGCACGCAGCAGGTAGAGGATGGCGCTGCGCACGCCGCGGCTGAGCGACAGGGCGGCCAGCACCCCGAACAGCACGGGTATGAGGCCCACCAGCAGCGCGGTCAGTAGCGACCAGCCCACGTCGCCTCGTTGCAGGCGCTGCTCGGAGCCGGCGAGCACCAGTCCCTCGTCAGCGCCAGCGCGGCGCACGGGTGCCAGCGCTATCACGGGCGTGTCGGGCCTGAACCCCACCAGCGCCAGCAGGTCGTTGCCGGTCTCGCGCAGGCCGTCCCACAGGCCGGGCGTGCCCGCCGCCTGAGCGGGGGCGGCCACGCGCTGCTCGAGCTGCGTCAGCAGCCCCTCAGGGATGGTCGATACGCCGACCTGGCCGCGGTACCACGCCACCAGCGGTAGCCCTTCTGCGTCCAGCACGACCAGGAAGTCGACCCCTTCGGCCGGCAGGCGTGCGGCGGTGCGCTCGGCCACGCGCGCCACCTGCGCGCGCACCAGCGGCGCGGTGAGCGGCAAGCCGCCCGAGAGACCCTCGAGGGTCGCGGCGACCGAGTTGGCGGTGCTGGCCGCGCGGCGCGCCTCGGCGTTGCGCAGGAGCGGCAGCAGGGTCACTACGAGCGCGATGAGGGTGACCAGCAGCGTGAGGAACGCGGGCAGCGTGGCGGCGGTGGCGATGCGGCGCCGCAGGCCGCCGCGCTCCAGCTTCGGCGGTTCGCGCACCAGGGTGGTGCGCGCCGGGTCGCGCGGTGGGGTGGTGACGGTCATGCCGGGCACGTGCGTGCGGCGCGGGTCCGGCTCTGTGGGCAGGCCCGGCGCTCCGTCCGGCGAGATGGCAGGAGGAGCCGGCTCAGCAGGGACCTCGCGCTCGGCGGGGGTGCTGGGGCCTGTTTGCGGGTCGGCAGCGGCGCCAGCCAGGGTGAGGGCCGGGTCGCGTTCGGGCCTGGTGGTAACTGGCAGCGGCCCGCGCCCGCCTTGTAAGTCGGGCAGGATCCACTCCATGACGGGGCCGTCTACGCTGCCCTCGCGCACCTCGACCACCAGCCCCGCGCTGCGCAGCACTGCGGCCACGTTGCGGGCGTCGCGCTCGGGCACGGGCCGGGTGAGCGGCCCAGGCGCGCGCGCCAGCAGGCGCGTGGCGCGCTCGGTGGTCAGGTCGAAGCCTTCGGTCAGGCGCACTGCGGCCTCGGTCAGGTTCTCCGGGAGCGGTTCCAGCACAAGCACGACGTAGCGCACGGTCACCTCACGCCCCGGTTCTTGGTAGCCGGGGCTTCTAGCGAGTACATGATCCTGAGAGCGTCGGCGCGGCGCATGAACTCGGTGCGCAGACGCCACGGGAACGAGCGGCTCAGTTCGGCGTAAAGCTCCTCGACGGCGCTCACAGGCAACGACTCGGCCACCAGGCCGAGCTCGATGAAGGCGTCGTCTATTACCACCTCGCCCACGGGGCCCAGCAGGTCGACCGCTTCGCGCCTAAGCTCCTGCACGAAGCGCGGGTCCGCCACGCGCAGCGAAACGTAGGAGGCCAGGTCGTGGTCCAGCAGTTCGTGGGCGGCCGCTACCAGCTCGCGCACGTCGCGCCCGCTGGCGGCAGCCAGCTGCGCCAGGCTGCTGGCGCCGTCCAGCTTGCGCCATAGGTGCAAAGCCCCCAGCGAGAGGAGCACCTCCTCGCCAGCCTGGGCGTAGAACTGGTCGTCGGAGAGCCGGTACGCGCCCTCGCCCTGGGCAGGCGCCAGGACGGCGTCCTTACCGAGCTGCAGGTGCGCGGGCTCGGCCCCGCTTGCCGCCGGGCGGCGGCTGACCTGCAACAGCAGCAGGTCGACCTGCATCTCCATGGTGCGGCGCGGGGCTGGCACGTCGCGTTTGAACACGAAGCTGCCGCTGTTCCAACCCAGCATGGCCGACAGCGCCGCCAGGTCGCGGAACGGCTTGGCCTCTATGCAGACCACCAGGCCGCGCTCGAAGTAAACGTTGCCCTGCATGGCGCCACGGTGCAGGACCGTCAGCCGGCCGTCGGCGCGGCTGAGCGCCAGGTACTGCATGAGGTTGCCGACGGTGCCCGCCTCGACCTGGCCGGTAAGCGAGGTCACGCAGCACCTACTTCTGGCTGGCGGTTCTCCACAGGCGGCTCTCCCAAGCGCCGGTCACCGAGCGCACCCGCCACCTCGCGGGCGCTCTGGTTCGCGAACTATCTACTGGCGCCATCCTACCGTGCGACCGTCGCCACAGCCAGGGAGGGAACGGCCGGGTCGTGGTACTTTGTAGCTTCGCCGCAGGGGCCAGGCTCCTCGGCCGCAACACGAACAGCGCCAACCCCAAGAGCAACCATCGTCTGTTACCAGCGTGCAGCAGTGCCCGGCGCGAATTGGAGAACCGGAATGCCAACCATCTGTCTTATCCCTGGCGACGGCATCGGCCAGGAGGTCATCCCCGCCGCCCGCCGCCTGTTGGAGGCCACCGGCCTCGACCTCACCTTCACCGAAGCCGAAGCGGGCTGGGCCACCTTCGAGCGTCATGGCACCAGCGTCCCCGACGCGACCCTCGAGGCGGTCAAGTCGGCCGACGCCACCCTGGCGGGCGCCTTCACCAGCCCGTCGCGCAAGGTGGTCGGTCACGCTGGCGCCATCCGTTACATGCGTAAGAAGCTCGACCTGTACGCCAACCTGCGGCCCTCGCTTTCGCACCCGGTGCCCGACACCATGCCGGGCGTCGACATGCTCATGGTGCGCGAGAACACCGAGGGGTTGTACGTAGAGCAGGAGCGCCGCTACGGCGACACTGCCATCGCCGACGCGGTCGTGACCAAGCGCGCCAGCGAGCGCATCGCCCACGTGGCCCTGCAGCAGGCGCGCAAGCGCCGCAAGAAGCTGGCCGTTGTACATAAGGCCAACGTGCTGCCGCTCACCTCCGGGCTGTTCCTCGAAACGGTCATGGAGGTCGCCAAGCAGTACCCCGACGTGGACACCTACGACATCATCGTCGACGCCGCCGCCATGAAGCTGGTGCGTGACCCGCACAGCTTCGACGTGCTGGTATCGACCAACCTGTTCGGCGACATCCTCTCCGATCTCATGGCTGGCCTGACGGGCGGCCTCGGCATCGCGCCCAGCGCTAACGTGGGCGAAACCTACGCCATCTTCGAACCGGTGCACGGCAGCGCGCCCGACATAGCAGGGCGCGGTATCTCGAACCCCACCGCCACCTTCCTAACCGTCGCCATGCTGCTCGACCACCTGAACCAGCAAGCCCTGGCCCGCAAGGTCGAGGAGGCCGTGAACAGCGTGCTGGCCAGCGGGCCGCTGACCGCCGACCTGGGCGGCAGCGCCACCACCGAGCAGTTCACCGACTCGGTCATCGCGGCGCTCTGACCGCAACAGGGCACAGCTCACGGGTTAGATTTAGCGCGTGACCCCGCCACTGGCCAGTCGCGCTCTCCTGGCTCCCGCCACCTGGCGCGCGGCGTGATGTACGCGCTCGCGCAGGCCATGCGCGCCATCCGCAGCAACTGGGTGGCCAGCGTCTCGACGCTGACCACCATGACGCTCTCGCTCACCATCCTGGTGGCGTTCAGCCTGCTCTCGGTCAACCTCAACCAGGCCCTGGCGTCGCTGCAGGGCGAGCTGGAGATGGCCGCTTACCTGGCCGACGGGGCCGACGTGGTGCAGCTCACCAACACCATCCGCGCCTGGCCGGAGGTGGCGCAGGTGGAGTTCGTGGGCAAGGACGCTGCTCTGGCCGGCATGGTCACCGACCTGCCGTCGCTGGGCCGCGCGGCCGGGCTGGTCGAGAACCCTCTGCCCGACACGTACCACGTGCAGCTTCACGACCCGGGCCACACGAGCGTGGTGCGCATGCGCCTCGAGCAGCTGCCGGGCGTGACCGAGGTCGACGACTCCAGCGAGGCGGTGGCCACCTTCCTGGCCATCAACGACGTGCTGCGCGTGGGCGGCTCGATCCTCGTGGTCATCTTGCTGGGAGCGGCGCTGTTCGCCATCGTTAACTCCATCCGCGCCGCCATTACCGCCAGGCGCGAGGAGATCGAGGTCATGCGGCTGGTGGGCGCGTCGCACGCTTTCATCCGCGGACCGTTCCTAATAGAGGGCTTCCTGCTGGGCCTCATCAGCGCTGTGCTTACGCTGGGGCTCACCATCCCGGGTTACCAGTTCGCCGTCATGCGGCTCTCGCAGCAGTTCTCGTTCGTGCCGTTCGTGCGCGACAACGTGCTGCTCTCCCAGATCACCGTGCTGCTCACTCTGCTGGCCCTACTGGTCGGGCTGGGCGGCAGCGCCATAGCCGTGGCGCAGCACCTGCGCGAAGAGAACTAGGCCGCCGCTCCGCGCTCCCATCCGGCCCGGGCAGCGGTTCGGCTAAACTGGCGCCGTGCTGCGCGTGACCCTACTCGTAATAGGTCTGCTTCTGGCCAGCCTGGCCGGCGCCCAGGCCAACCTCGACAGCGCCGAGCTGAGGGCGCTGGAGCAGGACCTGCAGCGCTACCAGCAGCTGCTGGAGGCGCGCAGCAGCGACCTGCAAGACATAGAGGCCGCCCTGGGCAGCACGGCGGCGGCGCTGCAGCAGCGCGTGCGCGAACGCGACGCTGTTAGCGAGCAGCTGGCGCAGCGGCGCCGTGAACGCGAGGAGATACTCGGGCAGATCGCCGTTCTGGAGGCCGAACGCGCCGACACGGAGGAGCGCATCGGCATCCTGGAGCAGCGCATCGGCGAGCTGCAGGAGCGGGTTCAGGACCTGCTGCTGAGCCTCTACAAGCAGCGCGGCCGCCGCTCGGCCGCGGGCCTGGTGGCCAGCGAGACGTTCCACGAGATGCGCGTGCGTAACCACTACCTGGGCCTGCTGTCGCAGCAGGACGCCGACGTGCTCAACGAGCTCGACAGCGTGTTGGTGAGCCTGGGCGCCGAACGCGACCGGCTGGCGCAGCAGCTTACGCAACTCGGCGCGGCTGAGGTCGAGCTGGCTCAGGCCGAGGCCGACCTGGAGAGCGCCCAGGCGCGTCTGGCGCAGGTCATTACCGAGCTCAACGCCACGCAGGCGGGTCAGTTGGTGCAGCAGCAGGCGCTCATGCAGGAGCAGTCGCAGATCGAGGCCACCATCGGCATGGTCAGCTCGCAGCGCGAGCGCGAGATCGCCAGGCTGCGTGAGGAGGAGCGCCAAGCGCGCGAGGCGGCGGCGCAGTTCGCGCAGGACCGCGACCGGCGGCTCGAGCAGGAGCGCATCGCCGACCAGGCGCGTGCCCGTGCCGACGCGCTGGCGGCGCCCCTCGCCCCGAACGCCTCCGGCTTCATCCGGCCGTTCGACGAGGCCACGCTCATCAGCCGCTTCGGCGACGGTAACAACTCTTACCTGGGCATCCGCGCGCCGGTCGAGAACGCGGCGGTGCGGGCGGTGCAGACGGGGCTGGTGGCGGGCATCACCTACCTGGGCGCCAACCTCGGCTACATGCTGGTGCTGCAGCACAGCGGTGGCCTCACCACCATCTACGTGAACCTGCGCCAGCCGCTGGTCGAGCTCAACGAGTCGGTCACGCAGGGCGCCGTGCTGGGTTACCTCGGCGGCGGCACCCTGACGCGTAACGACGTGCTGCAGTTCTACGCTCAGCGGGCCGGTTCGGGCTCCCAGGCCTTCATAGATCCGGCGCCCCTGCTGGGCTGGTGAACCGCGTGACCTGCCCCTCCTGCGGTTTCGGCAGCCCCGCGGGCATGCGCTTCTGCGGCATGTGCGGCACCAAGCTCACGCACGAGCCCGCCTCGCGTGAGCGCCGGCGCGTGAGCAGCGTCTTCATCGACATGGCCGGCTTCAGCACCCTCACGCGTGACCTCGACCCGGAGGAGATGCGCGACCTGGCCGACGAGGTCCTCACGGTGGTGGCGGGGGTGGTCGAGTCGTACGACGGTTACGTCGACGCCCTGCGGGGCGACGGCCTGATAGCCCTTTTCGGGGCGCCGCACTCGCACCCCGACGACCCGCAGCGCGCGGTGCTGGCGGCCGCGGCGGCGCTGAGCGCCATCGAGGAGGTCGGCGTGGAGCGCGGCCTGCCGCTCAAGGGGCGCGCCGGGGTCAACACCGGCGTGGTCATCGCCGGCGCCGTGGGGTCGGGGCGGGTCCGCAGCTACACGGTCATGGGCAGCGCCGTGAATCTGGCCTCGCGCCTGGAGCAGGCGGCGGAGCCGGGCGAGGTGTGGGTGGGCCCAGAAACGTACCAGGCCACGCGCCACCGGCTGCTGTACGAGCACACCGGCCCGATCGAGCTGCGCGGCTTCCCCAACATCAAGCGCGCACAGAAGCTGGTGATGGTGGCCGGCAACCGGCAGACCGACCCGTACGCCCACGTTGGTTTCGTCGGCAGGGACGCAGAGCTGAGCGTGCTGCAGCACGCGCTTACGCACGTGTGCACCAGCGGCACGGCGCACGAGATGTGGCTGCACGGCGAGGCCGGCAGCGGCAAGACGCGGCTGCTGCGCGAGTTCGACGCGCGGGTCGCCGGCAGGGCCGCCACGTTCTGGCTCAAGGCGCGGCCCAACGAGGAGTTCTCGTGGGCGCCGTTCGGGCGCCAGGTCTTCGGGCTGCGGCTGGGTGAGGAGGAGCGCTCGGCTCAACGTCACGTGCAGAGCCTGCTCGACGAACTGCTGCCAGAGCACGTCCGTTGGCACCGCCTGGTTCTCACCAGCCTCGACCTGGCGCCGCCCAAGTCGTGGACGCGCTTAGAGCGCCGCAGCGTGGACCGCACCGCCCTGGCGTGGGCCGACCTCATGGCCGCCATTCCCGGCCGTCCCGGCGGGCCGGAGGCGCTGGTGCTGTTCGTAGAGAACGAACCGCGCGACCCGGTGCTGCTGGAATTCCTGGCGCTAGTTAGCGCCTCCGCCTCCCCCGTGCTGGTGGTGCGCACCACGCGCAGCCGGCTCGAAGCGCAAGGCGACGCTGACTCCCTAGACGCCGCCACTGCACCGCAGGCGCGCCCGCCTGTGCAGGCGCTCGACTTGCCGCCCCTGACCCGCAGCGAGTGCCTCGTGCTGCTGGCTGGGCTGGCTGCCCCCACCAACCGCGAGGCAGCCGCGGCGCTGGTAGACCAGGTCGGCGGCGTGCCGGCGCACGTGCTGGAGCTGGGCCGGGCGCTCTCGATCACCCAGGAGGACACCTTCTCCGGCTCGCTGGCCTCTTTGCTGCAGGCGCGCATCGACCTGCTGGACCCCGCCCCCAAGAGGCTGCTGGCGCACGCCGCGCTGGTGGGCGAGGTCACCTGGGACGGGCTCCTGCGTGAGCTGGCCGGTCCCGGCGCCGCGGAAGACATCAGGGTCCTGGCGCGCGAGAACCTGATCCTGGCGCAGAACAGCTCGGCCATACCGGGCGAGGTGGAGTACCGCTTCCAGAGCGACCTGGTGCGTAACGCGGCCCTCACCATGATCCCGTTCGCCGATAGGCCGCTGCTGCACCTGCGCATCGCCACCTGGCTCGAGCAGTTCGCCCCGCTGGCGTTCGCGGAGCTAACCGCCGCGCAGTTCGAGCTGGGCGGCTCGCCCGACGCGGCCTACGCCCATTACCTGGCGGCCGCGGACCTGGCCTGCGCGCGCGGCGAGGTGGGCGCCACCGAGCGGCTCTACAGCGCGCTGTTGGGCCTGCCCGTGGGTCCGGACACCCTCGCCGAGGGTGCGTTGGCGTTCGCTCAGGCGGCGCTGACGCTGGGGCTGGCGGACGTGGCTGGCCAGGCGTTAGCGCGGGCGGAGGCGTCTATCGGCAAGGCGTCAGGCGACGTGCGGCCCGCGCTGCAGGCGGTGCTGGATCAGCTGAAGGAAGACGCGCTTACGCTCAGCCGCTGAAGGCCCACACGCCCGGGCGGGTCACTCCCGGGGGCGCCCGAACACGGCGAACCACGGTTTGAAGCTCGGCTCCACCGCCACCAGGTTGCGCGCCAGCTCGCCGCGGTGCGCCACCGGCAGCGATGCGCGCAGGTCGAGTGGGAACGACCAGCCGCGTTCCGGCACCAGCTCCAGCGCCCGCAGGGTGAAGGTGCCCTGGTACCACAGGAGCTTGCCCCAGCCCGCCCGCGAGCGCGGGTACTCGAAGTCGGCCAGGTCGCCCCTGTACTCGTCGGTACCAGCCACCTGCAAGCGCGTCCACTGGGCGAGGCGCTCCAGCATGTGCTCCTGCCCCGTAGCGTGCAGGGCGGCCACGAACAGGTAGCTGGCCACCAGCTCGTCGAGCCACTTGACGCGGGTGCGCAGGCCGGAGAGGTTGGCCGCCGCGTGCCCCCACTCGTGCCCCACCATCAGGTCCACGAACTCGCCCACCTGAGCGGGCGCCCGCAGCCCGGCCCGGCCAGCCTCTAGCAGCATGTCGTCGAAGCGCCGCACGAAGCGCGGCTGGTACTCCGCCGCGGCCATGACCGTGGCGCTGGCGCCGCCGGGACCGTTGCGCGTGAAGGGTAGACCGTAAGGGTAGTTGCAGAGCCTGCGCCAGTCGCTGGCGCCGGCCACCACCAGCGTCAGCGCGCCCTGTGGCTGGAGCACGGGCGCGGCCGCCGCCTGCAGCGGCGCCAGGAACGCCTGCAGCTGCCGGGCGCGGGTGCGGGCGCCGGCGGAGTGGCGCGCAGGCACCTGCTCGTCGTGCAGCGGCCTGAGGTAAACGCCGGTGAGGCCGTGGTTGGGGCGGCCGCCCTCGCTAGTCACAGCCCGAGTGTAGTGCACCACTGCGCGGGTCACGCCGCGGGCTAAACTCGGGTCGTGACGCTGTGGGCCTGGGTTCTCGTTTCGTTCGTGGCTGGCGGCCTGGTCGGCGCCGCGGCGGTGTGGTGGCTGGCGCGCCAGCGGCCGCAGGAGGTGCGGCTGCGCCGCATGCACGACGTGCTGGACCGCTTCCAGGGCGACGTGGCGCACCACTTTCAGGAGTCCGGCGAGCTGATCACGCGGCTCCGCTCCGACGTCGAGCTGCTCTACTCGCACCTCGAGCGGGGCGCTGCCAACCTCACGACCGAGGACGCGGTGCAGCGCCGGCTCAGAGAACTCGAGCAAGACGGCGATACTGGTAGGACCACCAACCACAGTTGAGGCTTCATTAAGGGTCCGAAGAGCCGCTGCAAGCGAATTCTCTCATGTATTGGTCCAACGTCTCGATGATAGACTCCGGTCTACGTGAAGCGGATCGCCCTCCCCCTACTTCTCCTGCTGGCCCTCGCCCTGGCGGGCGCTCAGCAGCGCCTCAACTACATGGCCGTCGACGGCACACTGCTGGACGACGCCGGACCGTACTACTTCATCGATTACGGCGACAGCTCCAACGCCTACGCCAAGGCCGCGCTGCTGGCCGAAGCCATGGGCCTGCGCGTCACGTACCTCGACTCCGAGAAGGCGCTCGTATTCACCGACGGCGTGCGGACGGCACGGTTCCAGGCCACCGCCGACGTGGCCGACGGCCTGGTCAAGCGCGACGGCGTGGTGAGCGTGAGCCCGCCCGTGAACGGCGCCAGCAGCCTGGCCAGCCCCAAGGCCATATTGGTAGAAGGCGTGTCGTACGTGGCAATTACTCCGCTCGTGCGAGCGTTCGAGGGCGAGGCCGGCTGGAACGCCGAGCGGCGCGTGGTCACCATCGACACAGCCACCCGGCTGGGCTACACCATCGCCAGGCCGCGCACGGGCCTAACAGACGGCGTGTCGCGCGTGGCGGTAGATATCCCGGCGGGCGCCACGTTCGACGTGGCCGCCACCGGCCGCACGCTGCTGCTCACCTTCCCAGGCGCCCGCGCCGAGGAGACCACCCTCAACGTGGCCGACGGCAACGTCTCGAGCCTCTCGGTCACTAGCGGCGCCAGCTTCGTGAGCCTCGTCGTGCGCACCGCCTTCGAGCTCAGCGCCACCGGCCAGGGCTTCCGCCTGGGCGAGGTCGACAAGGGCAGTACCCGCACCATCTACGTGGACCTGGCGCCCAGCCTGGTTGGCGCGGCGGTCACCGCCCTGGCGCAGCCCGAACCGGCCCCGGCGCAGGCGCCCATAGCGCTGGCGGCCGCACCACAGCAGCGCCAGATCATCGTGATAGACGCTGGCCACGGCGGCCGCGATCCGGGCGCCAACGCCAGCTACGCCACCGAGAAGTACGTGGTGCTGTCGGTAGCGCTCAAGCTCAAGACGCTACTGGAACGCGAGGGCATCGAGGTCATCCTGACCCGCTCCGACGACACCTTCCTCAGCCTGCAGGAGCGCTCGCTCTTCTCCAGCTCCGACCGCAACCTGTTCATCTCCATCCACGCCAACTCCGTGAGCTCGGCCGGTCCGGCGGGTATCGAGACCTGGGTGTTCGGCGAGCCGCTCAACCCCAGCCTGCTCGAGCGCGCCATCCGCGAGAACGGCGGCGGCGCCGAGGGCCAGGCGCTGACCGAGGAGGCGCGGCAGGCCGCTAGCAGCCTCGCGGCCGACATCCTGCGCGAAGCGCAGCTCAACTACAGCCTCACGCTGGCCGAAACCGTGCAACGCAACCTCGTGGCGGCCACCGGCGCCAACGACCGGGGCGTGCGCCAGAACCTCTTCTACGTCATCCGCCACGCGCGCATCCCCGCCATCCTGGTCGAGCTGGGTTTCGTGAGCAACCCCGACGAGGGGCGCAAGCTAGCCAGCGACGCCTACCAGCAGACGCTGGCGCAGGCCCTGGCAGACGGCGTGCTGGAGTTCCTGCGCGGCGGCGGGCTCTCGGCGCAGCGGTAGTCGCCAGCGCCATGAACCTTTCTGGAGCGCGCCCACGGGCCGGGCGGGCGCCAGTGTTAGCATTGCCCAACCATGCAGGCGGCCGCAGATAACACCACCGGTGCCCATGGCGCCGCAAACGACCTCGCCGGCGCCGATGCCGGTCACGTGGTCGGGGCGGGCGGGGTCGTCTTCAACGCTCACGGCAACGTCCTGCTGCTGCTGCACGTGAACGGCGACTGGATCTTCCCCAAGGGCCACGTCGAGGGCTCAGAGAGCCTGCTGGAAGCCGCGCTGCGCGAAGTGACCGAGGAGACCGGCGTAACGGCCTGGTGCCCTGAACCCGGCCGCAGCTGGACCACCACCTACCGCAACGCGCACGGCGTGCCGCGCCGGATCACCTGGTTCGCCTGCGTCACTGACGACGAGAGTCCGCAAATCACCGAGAAGTCGTTCGTTGAGGCCGCCTTCCTACCGCCCGATGCGGCTCAAAGGCAGCTCACGTTCGACGCCGATCGCAACCTGCTCGACGCCATCGTGACCGCGGGCGGTCACCTGCCAGGGGGCCGCAAGCTATGACCACCCTGAAAGCCGCCGACCAAACAGCCGCCAGCAGTAGGCGCGCCGCGGGGCACGCGCTGCTGGGCAACACCGGCGACGTCAGCGCCGAGGCGTTCCTGGACGGCCTGCGCAACCTGCGTGTAACCGGCACCCTGGCGCTGTCCGACCAGGGCGGCAGCATGCTGCTCCTACTGGCCAAGGGCCAGGTCGAGGCCAGCTTCAAGCTCGGCGCCTACGACGACCTTGGCGCTACCGGCCAGGGCTTCCACCTCAACCCGCACGAGCCCACCGATCTTCCCCGACTGCCAGCCCGCGACCCGAGCAGCGCCTCGCCTCTGCTGCGGGCGCTGCCCCGGCTGGCGCCGCCCGAACGGCTGCGCCCCGGTGCCGTGCACCTCGGGCGCCTGCTGGACCGCCTGGCCGACACCGGCTTCGGCGGCGCCATCACGTACCACGAACCGCAAGGCCCCGCCCTGGCGCTGCTACTGGGCGGCACCATCCGCGCCGCCGTGCACGAGGCGGGCGGCAGGCTCCACTCACACGCCGAGGCGCTGCGTGCCCTCCAGCGCGCCGAGCAGCCGAAGGCCAAGGGCAGCATGGAGCTCGAAGCGCTGGACGCCGCCATCATGATGCCGGTCACCGCCTTCGCCATCGAGCAGTCCGCGCAGGCCAGCCCGGGCTTCAGCGGTCTGGAGGTCACCTCCGTCGGCTTCCGCTACTGGAAGGGCGGGCAGCCGTTCCTGCTGGTGCCGGGCGAGACTCAGGGGCCACAACGCCGCTACGCTCTGCCCGAGGAAGCCACCGCCAAGGCGCCCGAGATAGCCCTGCCCGCCGAACCGCCCGGCTGGGAGGAGCAGCGCTACAACCTCACCCTGCGCGGGCGCGACGCGCTCGACACCATGATGGAACTCAGCATGCAGTTCAGGGCCGAGTTCGGCCGCGAGGGTCAGCGCATTCTGCAGACGCTGGGGCGCGGCGCCACGCTCGAGCAGGCCGCCTCCGAGCTGGGCATCGAGCTCGGCAAGCTCAAGCCGTGGCTCGAGCGCTTCGAGGCCGACGGCATGCTGCGTCGCAGCGGGCGTTAGGCGCCCACGGGCTCCAAGTTGGCCGCAGCTAGGTCAGTGCCCGCGTGCAGCCTAAGTTCATGCGTGGGCGGCGCCATCTTTGGCGTATCCTGTGACCTCGTGGAGGCCCCCGTTGTACGAACCTCGTGACGAGATCTCGCTGCGCGAGCTCTACCTGATATTCCGCGCCGGCCTGGTGGCCATCGTGCTGGCAGCGCTGGTCGCGGGCGCCGCTGCGTTCCTGTACATCGGCTCGCGGCCGGCTTCGTACGAGGCTACCGCCACCGTTCAGGTCAACGTGCCCGTGGCCGACTCCGCTAACGAGGAGGCAGCGTGGTTGCTGCCGCCCGCCGGCATCGGCATGAACAGCTACCGCGCGCTGGCCAACCGCCCCGCCGTTATCGCCGCCGGTCTCGGCGTGCCCGCCAGCAACACCGACCTGCTGCGTGAGGGCGCGCGCCGCCTCGAGCTGACCGCCATCGACACCGCAGCGCAGGCGCGCGGGCAACTCACCGTTACGCACACGGTCAGCGCCGCAGAGCCGCAGGAGGCCGCCGCCGTGGCCAACCGGTGGGCGGAAGCGTCAGCGCAGGCAGCCATCGAGGCCATGGCGCAAACCGTTAACAGCAACGCTGAGGCCTCCACCCAGGAGCTGGCGCTGCGCGAGGCCGACCTGCGCGCGGCCTCCGCGGAGTGGACGGCGTTCGCCCGAGACGACAACCGCACGGTGCTCAACTCGCTGCTCAACGTGCAGCAGCAGCTGCAGCGCGACTCGCTGGTGCGCCTCGCGTCCCTCGAGAACCTGATAGTCACCACCCAGGCGCGGCGCGACATGCTGCAGGCCGTGCTCGACTCGCGCACCGGCGGCAGCAGCCAGACCCTCGAGGCGCAGCTGGCCGCCATGGTGGCCGCCGGCGCGCTCGACGACGCCACCGCCGCCCAGCTCGAGCGCTCGCTGTCGCAACTGCCCGCCAGCGTCACGGGCGGCGGCCAGGACCTCATGACCCTCGTGTCGCAATCGCAACTGGAGAGCCTCACCAGCGACCTGGCCGGCTACGTGGCCGAGCAGGGCCTGCTTCAGCGCCGGCTCGCCGAGGCCGACGACCGGCTGGTAGACATTCGTACGGAGCTGGCGCAGGTCAACCAGACGGCGGCGGAGCTCGAGCAGGTGCTGCAGCGGGCGCAGTCCAGCTACGACAGCGCCGCCCAGCTGGCGCCGCTCATTCGGTTGCAGCAGGGCTTCATCGGCAGCGCCGCCAAGGTCGTTGTAGAGGCCGTTGCGCCCCTGGAGCCGCGCCCCCGCAACCGCCTCACCATCACTCTGGCCGCCGCCGTGGTGGCGGGTCTGCTGGCCACGCTGTTCGTGTTCCTGCGCGCGGCGGTTAGGGAGCCGGGCACGCCCGCCGAGAAGATGGGCTTCAACGGCCGCCAGTACGAGATCGACCACACCAGCGGCAACCTCAAGCGCACGGGCGAGTGGCCGGCCGTAGATATCGGGCCCGAAGCGGACCGTGGGGCCGGTTCGGGTCGTATCGACCCGCGCTAGGCGCCGACCGTGAGCACCGACAGCACGACTCCCACGGCCAGCGGGCCGCTCCTGCTTACTGGCGGCACGGGCCGCCTGGGGCGTGAGCTGCGCGCCGAGCTGCCCAGGCTGGGCCTCACTCAGCTGCTCGCGCCGAGCCGCGCCGAGTTGGACCTGAGCAACGCCGACAGCGTGCGCGAGTACGTGGGCGCCACGCGCCCCCGCCTGATAATCCACGCCGCGGCGTACACCAACGTGGCGCAGGCCGAGGTGCAGCGCCAGCAGTGCTGGAGCGCGAACGTGGAGGGTACCCGCAGCCTGGTGAGCGCCGCGCGCGCGCTCGGCGCGCGGCTGCTGCTGGTGTCGACCGACTACGTCTTCTACGGCGATCAAAACGCGACCAGCGGCGGCTACCGCGAGAGCGACACGCCGGGCCCGGTGCGCAACTACTACTCGCTGACCAAGCTCGTGGCTGAGGAGGCGGCGCTCGGCTACGACGAGTCGCTGGTGCTGCGCACCAGCTTCAGGCCGCGCGAGTGGCCCTACCCGCAGGCGTTCGACGACCTGTTCACCTCGCAGGATTACGTCGATGTGATAGCGCCTCTCGTGGCCGAGGTCATCTACCGCTACGACAAGGGGCAGGTGCCGTACCGCGTGCTGCACGTTGCCACTGAGCGCAAGAGCGTGTACGAGCTGGCCAGCAGGCGGGCGCCTGGGGTGGCGCGGGCTTCGCGCGCTGGTGCTGCGGTCGAGCTGCCGAGCGACGTTACCCTCAACACGGACCGCTGGCAGGCGCTGCGCCGCCGGTGGGCGGAGGCGTGAGCATGCGACTGATAGAGCAGGTCATTCCCGACGTCAAGCTGCTGGTGCCCACGGTGCACCGCGACGCCCGCGGCTTCTTCACCGAGAGGTGGCGGAGCGGCGTACCTGGCCTGCCAGAGCGCTGGCTGCAAGACAACCACTCGCGCTCGCAGCGCGGCACGCTGCGCGGCCTCCACTACCAGCTGGACCCGCACGCCCAGGGCAAGCTGGTGGGCGTGGTGCGCGGCCGCATTCTCGACGTGGCGGTCGACCTGCGCCGCGGCTCGCCGTGGTACGGGCAGCACGTGGCGGTTGAGCTGGACGACGAGGCGCAGGCGCAGCTGTGGGTGCCCCGCGGCTTCGCGCACGGCTTCCTGGTCCTGTCCGAAGTGGCCGACGTGCTGTACAAGGTCGATAACCCGTACGACCGCGCCTCCGAGCGCGGCGTGCGTTACGACGACCCGGCCCTGGGCATCGACTGGGCTGGCTTCGGCGTTGGCGCCGAACAGCCGCTCGTGTCCGAGAAGGACGCCGTTCTGCCGCCGCTGGCGGAGGCCGAGCACGACTTCGTGTACCCGTGAGTAGTCGCTGCGCCCGCCGCCGAGCCGTACCGGCGTTGCCGGCGTCCGCAGCCTGGGTATGCTGGCTGCCGATGGAACACGTTGCCTTAGTTCATGCCTTCAACCCAGTTCGTGCTCGCGGCGCACACCGCCAGCTAAGGTGACGCGAACTTACGTCGTTACGGGCGGCGCGGGCTTCATCGGCTCGGCGCTGGTGCGCCACCTGGTGCAGCAGGTCGGCGCGCGCGTGGTAACGGTCGACGCCCTCAGTTACGCCGGCGACCTGGCGCGGCTCGAGAGCGTGGCGCAAGACCCGCGGCACCGCTTCGAGAAGCTCGACGTCAACGACCAGGCCGCGCTCGAGAGCCTGTTCGCAGAGGAGCAGCCGCACGGCGTGTTCCACCTGGCCGCCGAGACGCACGTGGACCGCTCGATCGACGGCCCGGAGCAGTTCGCCCTTAGCAACACCCTGGGCACGCTGCGGCTGCTACAGGCAGCCAGAAGCTACTGGGCGGCGGCGGATGAGGAGCGGCGGGCCACCTTCCGCCTGGTGAACGTGAGCACCGACGAGGTGTACGGCAGCCTCGGCCCTACCGGCATCTTCACCGAGAGCACCGCCTACGACCCGCGCTCGCCCTACAGCGCCAGCAAGGCAGGCGCCGACCACTTCGCTATGGCGTTCCACGCCACCTACGGGTTGCCGACCATAACCACGCACGCCTCGAACAACTACGGGCCGTTCCAGTTCCCCGAGAAGCTGCTGCCGCTGGCGCTGTCGCGGGCGCTGGCCGGCGAGCCGGTGCCGCTTTACGGCGACGGCAGCAACGTGCGCGACTGGCTGCACGTAGACGACCACGCGCGCGGCCTGGTGGACGTGATGCTAAGGGGCACCCCGGGCGCCACCTACCTCATGGGCGGCGCCACGGAGCTCAGTAACAAGCGCGTCCTGAACGAGCTGCTCACTACCCTCAACGAACTAAGCCCAGGCCCCGGCGACTACCGCGACCTGATCACGTTCGTGCCCGACCGGCCGGGCCACGACCAGCGCTACGCGGTCGACTCCAGCAAAGCGGAACAGGAGCTGGGCTGGGCGCGACAGGTGCCGTTCGCCGCTGGGCTCAGGAGCACGGTGCAGTGGTACCTGGACAACCAGCCGTGGGTCGAGAGCATACGCAGCGGCCGCTACGACCTAGGCCGCCTAGGCACCGACCCCAGCCCGGGGGCGAAGGCGTGAGCGCGCTGCGCAGGGGCGTGGTGCTGGCCGGCGGCATGGGCACGCGCCTGTACCCGGCCACCATGGCCGTCAGCAAGCAGCTGCTGCCCATTTACGACAAGCCGATGATCTACTACCCCCTCTCTGTGCTCATGCTGGCGGGCATCCGCGAGGCGCTCATCATCTCAACCCCGCGCGACCTGCCCGCCTTCAGGCAGCTGCTGGGCGACGGCTCTAAGTGGGGCATGCGCTTCGAGTATGCCGAGCAGCCGGAGCCCGCGGGCATCGCGCAGGCGTTCCTCATCGGTCGGGAGTTCCTGGCGGGCGGTGACGCCGCCCTGGTGCTGGGCGACAACATCTTCTACGGCTACGGCCTCACGGGCCGCCTGCGCTCTGCCATGCAGCGCACGGACGCCGCCACGGTGTTCGGCTTCCGCGTTACCGACCCGCAGCGTTACGGCGTGGTGTCGTTCGACGCCGCCGGCAAGGCGATCGATCTGGAGGAGAAGCCAGCGGCACCCAAGAGCAACTACGCCGTCACGGGACTCTACTTCTACCCGTCCGACGTGAGCGATAAGGCCGCCGCGCTAGAGCCATCGGCGCGCGGCGAGCTCGAGATCACCGACCTCAACCTCCTGTACCTGGCGGAGGGGCGCCTGAACGTCGAGCTGCTCGGTCGCGGCATGGCGTGGCTCGACACCGGTACGCACGAGAGTTACCTGCAGGCTTCCAACTTCGTCGAGACGCTGGAGGCACGCCAGGGCCTCAAGATCGCCTGCCCGGAGGAGATCGCCTTCAACCAGGGGTGGATAAACGCCGAGCAGTTGGCGGCCCTAGCCGCGCCCATGCGCAGTAACGCCTACGGTCAGTACCTCCTGAACCTGCTGAAGGACTGAACACTGGCGCCTAGCCCTGCGCGCGGTCGATGATCAGCGGCAGCGGGTCCACCGGCTGCCAGCCGCACCACGCGCCGAGGCCGCCCAGGTACACGCCGAAGTGCAGGTGCGGCGCGGTGCTGGCGGCGTTGCCCGTGTTGCCCACGTAGCCGATGACCGTGTGAACGTCCACGTACTGCCCCACGCTGAGGCCTGAGGCCAGGGCGTCGAAGTGGGTGTAGAAGTAGCGCACGCCGCCGTCACCCACGATGGTGGCGGAAATACCGCCCAGGTCGGTGCTCGAGAGGCGCGTCACGTAGCCGGGAGCGGCGGGCCTGACGGGCGTGCCGCGCGGCGCCATGATGTCGACACCTTCGTGTATCCTGCCGCCGCTGCGGGGGTAGCCGTACGAGGGGTACACCTCGGCCACCAGCGCGTTCTCCACGGGCATCAGCAGCGCGAAAGGCAGGCTCGGGCCGACCTGGTCTAGCTGCCGGGGCCGGTAGTTGGCGCCGGTAGTGGCGGCCGCGTCCGGCGCCTCGCAGGTGTGCTCCGGCCACTGGACGGCTGGCTCGGCGGTGGCTTCGATGTTCGGCGCTTCGGACTGGGTACCCCCGCCGCGGGCCACACCCGGGGCGCAACCGGCGAACAGCAAGAGGACCGCCAGCAGCGGCGCCCACCTTGTAGGCGCCGCAGAAGGCGGCCTTGCGCTGGCCTTGGTGGCCGGGTGCTTCACTGGCGCTTCACACGGAGACTGTACCCGCGCGGGGTGGCGGCGCGCGTTCACGCGCTCCGCACCGTTCTCTCAGGCTGGCGCCTAGCGCCCCGCGGCGTTGGCCCGTATGGCCGCGGCCACGTACGCGGCCAGACCTGCGGCCTGGTCGTCGTAGTACTTGGTGAAGCGCGGGTCTGCCTCGTACATGTCGGCCAGGCCCGTATGGATCTCGTACGTGCAGTCGTAGTAACTGCTGGTGATGTGCTGGCGGTGCGCTTCGGCGGCTGCCTGTGTCCGCTCATCGTCGGCGGGTACGCCCTGCTGCATGAGCTCGATGAAGCGCTGCTCGACGGCCGCTACCTGCGCCTTGATGCGTTGCCAGTCGTCCTTGGTGTAACCCTTAACGGCCTTCTGGCTCTGCCGGTAGGCGTCGGTGTTGCCCCAGCGCTGCTCGGCCTCTTCGGCGTACTGCGCCGGGTTGTCGTTGCCGAACACCTCGAACATCTCCTTGGGTGTGAGGTCTATTCCCATCTTCCTTGCCTCCATCTGCCGGCGGACCTGCCTGCGCATGCTGAGCAGTCTCTCGAGGCGCGCGTTCAATAGCGCCTCCTGCCTGATCAGATGCGTTACCGGGTCGCCGGCGTTATCGAGGAGTTGCGCCACGGCCTCTAGTTCGAAGCCCAGTTCGCGGTAGGAGAGGATCTGCTGCAGCCGTTCCAGCTCCTCGCGACCGTAAAGCCGGTAACCGGCCTCGCTGCGACTCTGGGGCGAGAGGAGCCCGATCGAGTCGTAATGGTGCAGCGTGCGCACGCTGACCCCTACCAGCTTGGCGACCTCCCCGACCGAAAGCTCGGGGTCGGCGCTTTCGGCCCTGCTTACGGCGTGCATTTTCGGCACGGCGCACCTCCTTCACTCAGCAGCCTAGGGCCTAACGTAACGTGAGGGTCAAGCGTGCGCTCCACCTGACATGCGTAGGCCCGCCACGGGATACCCTTGGGCGTGGCGACCGATGCCCTCATCGATATCAACGCCCTGCGTGAAGAGGTAACCAGGCTCGCGCATGAGGCGGGGCACAAGATCCTCGAGGTGTACGCCACCGAGTTTGAGGTTAGCGCCAAGGCAGACACCTCCCCAGTGACCGAAGCCGACCTGGCCTCTCAGCGGCACATCGTGGCCGGACTGCAGCAGCTGCTCCCTGGCGTGCCGGTCATCGCTGAGGAAGACGCCGCGCCCACGGCCGCGGAGCGCGAGGGCTGGCAGCGTTACTGGCTGGTGGACCCGCTGGACGGCACCAAGGAGTTCGTGAAGCGTAACGGCGAGTTCTCCGTGAACATCGCTCTAGTCGAGCACGGCGCGCCCATCCTGGGCGTGGTGCACGCTCCCGTGACGGGCCTTACGTACTTAGGCTCTCCGCGCAGCCGCCACGCGGCGGCGGCCGCCTGGCGTTACGACGCCGAGGGCGGCGCGCACCCCATCCACAGCCGAGCGCCTGACGGCACGGGAGTAAGGGTCATGGTCAGCCGCTCGCACTCCAACGCGCCCACGCGCGCGTTCATCGAGAGCCTCGGGCAGCGCTTCGGCCCGGTAGAGACAATCCCGCGCGGCAGCGCCATCAAGAGCTGCCTGGTGGCCGACGGCACCGCCCACTACTACCCGCGCCTGGGGCCCACCATGTGGTGGGACACGGCGGCGGCGCAGGCCATCCTCATGGCTGCTGGCGGCGACATGCTGGCGATAGACGGCAGTGGGCCGCTGCGGTACGGCGGCGACAGCCTCGGCAACCCGCCGTTCGTGGCGGTGTACTCCAGCGAGGCGTTCCTTCCCATCTCGTAACCCGCTCCCGAACCGGTGGGCGAAAACGTGACGCCGGCCCGTGGTTAGGGCCGGCGTCATAACGGTTAGCTACTGGCGGCAGTCTAGAACTGGCCGCCCGTCACCAGGTCGAGCCTGAGGTAGAGGCCGCCGCGGCTCTCGTAGGTGATGCCTTCGAAACCACCGAAGGTGTAACCTACCGCCAGCCATACCTCGTCGACCACACGCGCCTGGGCTTCCGCCGTGAGGCCGTAAGCCATGGACGATAGGCCGGGCATCCAGAGAGCGTGCCCACCTAGGCCGAGGCCCAGGGTGGTGTCCCAGTCGCCCAGTCGCGGCTGCAGGTAGTAAACGGCGAACAGCGAGCCCTGGTACGCGTTGCCGCTGGGGTCATCCAGCAGCACGCGGTACGCCACACCGGGCCTCAGCTGCAACCGGTTAGCGAAGTTGAGGGTTGGCGCCAGCTCGCCCTCCACGATCGACCCGCCGGGGCGGTTGATCATGCGGTGGTAGGTGAGCAAGTTGAGCGGGCCCCGCTTCAGCGAGTACGCCACGGTGAAGCGGCCCTCGAGGGTGGGCACCACCTGGTAGTTGGCGTCGAACGAGAGGTTCTGGTCCTTACCGAGCTGGCCGCTGGCGCCGCTGCGGAGCACCACCTTGAACTGGCTGCCGCCGTACGCCACTTCGCCGCCGAGCGTGGCCACGAAGCCTTCGGTGCGGTAGCGCAGCGCAGCGCCGGCGTTGGTGTTGGCGCGGCCGTCGTTGAACGAACGGTCGTGACCGGCGTGCAGATCGAGGCTCAGGTTGCGCGTCAGATCGAACGGCGCCCGCACGCCGAAGCGCGCGCGGTTGCCGGCGCCAGAGGCGGTGGGCAGCTCGTAGCTGAGCGAGAGCTCGGCGGCGCCGAGCCTCTGCTCGAGCCCGACCACGCTGATCAGGTCGTTACCCCACACCAGCTCGGCGCTGGCCTTGGCGGTGAGGTTCTGGTTGATGTCGTACCCGAGCGTGGCCCGGGTGCGGGCCTGCGCGGCGGGGTCGAACGGTTGCGTGTGGATTGCGCCCACGGTGATGTCGCCGGAGCGCAGGTCGGCGCCAGCGATGGCGCTGAGGAGGCTCTGTTCCCAGGTGTGGGCCAGGCCCGCCGACAGCGTGAGGGCGCTCTGCTGCGCCCAGTCGAAGCGGTGCGAGTAGGTGAGGCTGGTGGTGTTGTTGCGCGCCGTTACGTGCCTAAGGCTCAGGCGGTCCTGCGGTGTGAGCGCGTAGCCCAGCTCCGCGCGGCCCGTTATGTCGGTGGTGCCGGCAAGCACCAGCTGGTAGGCGGCGCTGGCGTCAAAGCGTGCGCCCTGCCAGTCGGCGGAGGCGCCGATGACCACGTCGCCGCGGTAGGCGGCGCCGAGTTCTACCTGTAGCGAGTCGGTGGGGCCTGCGGAGCGGTACCGCACGCCGAAGCCGCCGTGCACGGTGTCGCGCGGCTCGGTGGCGGGCGCGTACTCCACGTGCAACGTCACGGGGTTCATGCCGAAGTCGTACGGCCACAGCGGGCTGACGAGGGTGATGGCGCCCAGGTAGGTGTCGATAACGTAGTCGCGGTTGCGGACGAGGGTGGTAACGGTGTCGCCAGCCACAACGCTAACGGTCTCGCTGCCGGGCCGCACGCTCTCGCCCAGCGAGTAGCGGCGGGTGCCGTCGCCGGCGAACACCTGCGTGCGCACGCCGCTGGAGACCAGCGCCGCGTAGCCCTGCACCTCGAGGCCCTCCGCCAACTGCGCGGTGGCGTGGGCGCCGGTGAGGTTAGGTAGGCCGGTAACGCCGGGCACGGTGGCGCGCCCCTCGTAGTAGCCCAGGCTGAGGCCGGGCGCGGTGTACAGCACGCCGAAGCCGTCGGAGCTGGCGAGGGTGGGAGCGGCCTCCTCACCTGCGCCGGTGAGCGGGAAACGCTCCGAATCTTGCGGCTGCTGCGCCAGCGAGCGGTCCAGGTCGATGCCGCTGCCATCGGCGCCAACATCTACGGCCGCCTGCAGGGTGCCTTCGTCGCCGAGCGGCAGCTCGAGGTAGCCGCGGGCGTAGCCGGAAACGCTAACGGGTGAGGCGAACGAGGCGGTCACGCTGACCTGCCCCTGGTAGAGGCCGGTGCGGGTGCCGAGCACTTGCACGCTCTCGGTTACAAGCAAGTCGCCCTCTTCGGTCACGGCCAGCACGCTGAGTTGCAGCGCGTACGGGGTGGCGGTAGGCGCCAGCTCCACGCGGGCGCGGCCGTTAGCCAGCAGCACCTGATGACCGCTTACCAGCGGGGCGGCGTCGACGCCGGACATTTCGCCGTTGGCGGCCACGCTCAGCACGCCTTCGCCTACCGGAACACCGTCTTCGTCCAGCACCAGCACGTCGACCAGCAGCGGGTTGCGGCCATCGGCCACCACGCGCACGGGCTCCAGCACGATCTGCTTAGCGGCGCCGGTTATCGGCTGGCTGCTCAGCTCGGCG